>Ga0335083_10000342_pt1 | contig 73325 bp, 67 predicted proteins | sample Lox_Sample_42_FD_206716 | JGI IMG/M metagenome (GOLD analysis project Ga0335083, IMG submission 206716) | Soil microbial communities from Loxahatchee National Wildlife Refuge, Florida, United States - Lox_Sample_4.2 | ecosystem: Environmental > Terrestrial > Soil > Wetlands | place: USA...
ATCCTTGCTCGGCGCGCGGCCGAGCGGAAATGCGAGCACGTCAGTGGGGCGATCCTTACCGCGATGGTCGCGATTGAGCGCCTGGATGGCACGGTCGTTCACCAAAACCACGCTGAGCTCCGCCTCGGCGAGACGGAGCGAGGCGAGCATGCGATCGGCGTCTGCTTGCAGGCGGCGCGCCAAAGTCTTGGGTCCTCCGCGAGCTCGGCGGAGCAGGATCGTCGGCACGACCCGGGTCGTATCATCAATCGACGCCTACCCAAAGGCGCGAGGCATAGTTAGGGTCCATCCAGCATGGCTCGCCCGTCCCGCCCGCCGGGCTTCGACATGACTTACAGGCCGACCGAGACGGCGTTCGGTCCGCCGCTCAGCGCTCACCTGCCGTCGGCGTTCTACCTCCTCTGCGCCATCGGCGCCGCCGTCACGGTGTTCGTCGCGTACCAGGCGCCGGTAAACAGCTTCCTCTACCAGCAGATCGTCGAGCGGAGCGTGCGCGGCGTGATCGGCGCGCGCACCGTGTCGCTCTTTCTCGTCGCGGGCGCCGTCGGCTCGCTGATCAAGACGAGCATGCGCGGCGTGCGCATCCGTCCCGACGGGCTCGAATTCCGCGAAGTCGTTTCACTCGGCATTCCGCGCGTGCGTCGCTTCAAGTGGGCCCAGATCGATCGCATCCTGCTCGACTCGCCGAGCGCGATCGTGATCGAGCTCTGGGACGGCACGCACGCGTACCTGCCCGAAGTGAACGATCGCGAACAGCTCGGCGCGGCGCTCGAAAAGGTCGCCCTCGCGCGCGCCATCCCCGTCCGCGGCGGCGGCGGCCTCGACGAGCTGCCCGACGAAACGGAGCGCGAAGACGGCGAGCCGCACTGAACGCTCCGGGAGCGCGCCCGCGCGCTCGGGCCTTTACGCGCTCGCGAGTCAGTGAAAGAAGGCGCGCATGACGAAGAGCGCGCTCGATCACGTCTTTGCGGTCATCCTCGCCGGCGGCAGCGGCACCCGCTTCTGGCCCGCGTCGCGGCGCGCGTTGCCGAAGCAGCTCTTGCGCCTCGGTCCGAACGCCGAGTTGCCGCTCATCGGCGCCACGGTCGCGCGCATCGACGCGCTCGTCCCGCACGAGCGCATCCTGATCGCGACGGGCGCCGACCTCTTGCCGGCGACGCGCCGCGCGTTGCCGATGCTGCCGGACGGCTCGTTCCTCGGCGAGCCGGTCGCGCGCAACACGGCGCCGTGCATCGGCTGGGCCGCCTCCATCGCGCGCCGGCGCGATCCGGACGCCGTCGTGATGGTGCTCCCGAGCGATCACCACATCGCGGACGAACCCGGCTTCCGCGCCGTGCTCGAGCGCGCGCTCGACGCCGCCGCGCGCGGCTCGATCGTCACGGTCGGCATCGAGCCCACGCGGCCCGACACCGGCTACGGCTACATCGAGCTCGGCGAGGAGGTGCGGCCCGGCGTGCGCCGCGGCGTGCGCTTCGTCGAAAAGCCGGGTCACGAGCAGGCGCTCGAGTACCTCGCGAGCGGCCGTTACCTCTGGAACGGCGGCATGTTCTTCTTCCGCGCCGCGCGCTTGCTCGACGAAATCGGCCGCCATTTGCCCGATCTCGCGGTCGGTCTCGCGCGCATCGAGGAGGCGGCCAAGGGCGGCGCCGAAAAAGAAGCGAGCGCGACCAAGGCCGTCTTCGAAACGGCCAAGCCGGTGAGCATCGACGTCGGCGTGATGGAGAAGGTCGGCGCGTTCGAGGTCGTGCCGGCGAACGTCGGCTGGAGCGATCTCGGCAGCTGGGAGAGCGCGTGGGAGCTTGCGCCGAAAGACGACGGCGGCAACGCGTCGCACGACCACGGCTTCGTGCTCGACGGCCAGCGGAACCTCTTGCTCGACCTCCGCACGCACGAGAAGAAGCGCGTCATGGTCGCGCTCGGCGTGGACGATCTCTGCATCGTCGAAACGGACGACGCGCTCCTCGTGATGAAGCGAGAGCGCGCGCAAGGCGTGCGCGCCATCGTCGAGGCACTCGCGCAAGCGGGCCACCACGACAAGCTCTGAGCGGCGTACCGAGCTGGTTCCGCCGCACGGCGCCGGGCGGCGCGTGCTGCCAGCGGGTCCGGCGTTACGGTTTCGCGTCGCTCGTGACCGCGAGCTCGATGCGCGGCGACGGCGCGGAACCGCCGAATGCAGGCGAAATCGGCCGTGAACCGTCGGAGGCTTCGGCGTAGAGCCTCGTGCCCGGCACCGAGCACTTCTCGTGCAGCGTCGCGGCGACGCTCGCGGCCGCCGCGGCGGTGTACTCCCAGGCGGTCGAGTACTTCGTCTTGAGCTGCGCGGGCACGTCGGCGTCCGTCGCGACGCCGAGCACGTGCAACGGCCGCGACCCCGCCGCCTTCGCGACGGCGCAAAGCAAGGACGCACCCGACGCGCTCACGTCGAGCTTGCCCGCCGCGAACAGTTGGCTCGGCGCGAGCGCGACCCGCGCGCCGTTCGCGTCCGCGCCGACGACCGCGGCCTTCTTCTTCACGGCCTTGTCGGCCGCGGCCGCGAACGCGTCCTTCACGGCACCGAAGTCGCTCGAGCTCTTGCTCCGCTTCGCTTCTTCTTGCTCGGCGTTCGCGGCGAGCTCGTCGCGCTTCGCCGTCGCGCTCTTCAAATCGCTCTCCGTCTTCGCGAGCGTCTGCTCCACGCTCTCGAGCTTCTCGCGCAAGCGCGCGTGGTCGTCGCTGAGCGCGTGGTGGGCGCGGTAGAGCGGCAGGTAATAGGCGAGGGCGAAGGTGCCGCACCCGACGAACAAGACGCCGAGGAAGATGCGTCCCCAGGGGGTGCTGCCGCGGCGAGGTCGCAGGCCGGCGAGGTCCGGATCGTCTTGCCAGTTAGCCATCGTCCGAAGGCCGGCGCGCTGGGCGCTGGGCCCGTCAATCAATGCACAGGTCTCCGGCAAAGGGTGAGAAATCCGTTTTTCAGAGAAAAATTCACTCAGCTCAAATCGTTTGAGTCACAAAGACATCGGGAGCGGGGCTCGAGCGGCTGCGGCCCGCCGACCAACTGTTATGGTTTGGTTCATGGACGACGACCTGTGGCACGTCCGCCTCGCGCCGGACGAGGTGAAGCAACTCACGCTCGAGCAGCTCGACGACCTCTTCCGCCTCGAGGTGATCGAAGCGGACACCCTCATCTGGCAGCCGGGCATGACCGAGTGGCTGCCGCTCAGTGTCGTCGCCGGTCTCGACGAGGAGGCCTCCGAAACCGAGAAAGTGAGCATTCCCGTTTCGGCGCCGCCGCCACGGCCCGCCGCGCCGCCGAAGCCGATGGCCCAGACGGCGACGTCCTGGCCGCCGCGCGCCGCGGTGCTGAGCGCCCCGCCCAAGCCGATGACCCAGACGGCGAGCTCGTGGCCGCCGCCTCAAGCTTGGTCGAACCCGCCCGCGCGTTCGGCGCCGGCCCCCGCGGCCTGGTCGAATCCCCCGGCGCGTCCGTCGGTTTCTCCGTATGCCTCGACCGTCACGGAACCGGTTCGCTCGGCCCCGCCGCCGAGCGCCGCGCCGCGACCTTTCGTCAATAACCCCCTCGCGTCGCCGTCGTCCGCGCCGCGGCCCTTCGTCAATAACCCGCTCGCCTCGCCGGCGCCGTCGTTCGCGCCGCCGTCGGCGCCGCTCTCGACCGCCCCGCTCGCGCGGACGCAGCCGTCGCGCCGGAGCTCGGGTGGTGGCGGGTGGGTGCTTGTGGTTGCACTCGCTGCCGGCGCCGCGGTCACGCTGTATCGCAACGACCTCGTGCACGCGGCCGCTCGCTCCGTCGGCGGCGAGTCGACGTATTTGCAGCTCGAGAAAGCGCTCGGCGGCCCCGGGTTCGGGACGCCGCGCGCCGTCGAACAAATGGCGGCGGCAGCCGCCGCGCTCACGGCGACGGCGGACGCGCAGGCTCCCTCGACGACGAGCGCGCCCTCGACGACGAGTGACGCCGCGTCCACCTCGACGCCGAGCACGCCCGCGACGAGCCCCGCAGCGACTCACCCGAGCGATACGCCCGCGACGGCGTCCACGACCACGGCCCCCACGACGGCGGCGCCGGCCACGGCGAGCACGAGCGTGAACACGCCCGCGAAGCCCGCCGCGCAAAAGCCGTCGAGCGCGCCGGTTCACGCCGCGCCCGCCCACGCCGCGCCCGCGCACGCCGCCGCTCCCGAAAAGCCCGACGCCATGTTCGCCGCGCCGAAGAAGGGCAAGAAGGCGAAGGGCAGCGACTACGATCCGTTGAACGGCTCGCTCTGAGGAGGCGCTCGTTCGGCGCGGCGCCGTGAGGCGCCGAAACTACACGGTCGGCTCGCGAGCTGCCGCGTAGAGCGCGTCGACGTCGATGTGGACTCCGAGCGGAACGAGGCTCGCTCGTTCGCCGCCGCGCGCGACGGTCCGGATCCAGTCCTCGCCGGACCGCGTGAAGACCTCGACGAGCTCCTCGCGGTGCGACACGACGACGACGACTGCAACCGAGGCGAGCGTCTTGAAGTGGTCGAGCTTCGCGCCGCGGTCGTAGTCCTCGCTGCTGTTACTCGTGATCTCGACCAAGAGCTTGGGATTGTTGATCGCGAGCGGATCCTCGGCGTCACGCTCCGTCCGCCCGCAGACGACGGTGAGGTCGGGGTAGGTCGTCAAGCCCGTCGCCGGGACACGGACGCGAAGGTCCGACGAAAACACACGGCACGGACTGCCCTGGAGCTGACTGCCGAGCTGATAGCCGAACGCGCTCGCGAGCGCCGCGTGCTCCGGCGTGCCGCCGGCCATGGCGACGATCTCGCCGTCCAAGAACTCGTGCTTGATGGGACTGTCACGCTCGAGCTGCACGTAGTCCGCGACCGTGTAGCGATGGAGAGGGAACGCGCTCACCACGCTCTCATTCTAGCGCTCGAGCCTCCTCGCGTCACAGCCCGTCGGTCGGCTGCGCGAGGATTTGCACTTTGCCTTCGAGCCGGGGGCTCACCCACACTTTGTTCTTTTCGTCGACGATGACGACGCCGACCCCGTCGAGCGACGCCACGAGCTCGAGGCCCTTCTTCGGACCGAGAATGAAGACGGCGTCGTCGATGGCGTCGGCGATGAACGCGTCCGGCGCCCACACGGTGACGCTGCGGCTCGCCGTCGCCGGATAGCCGGTGCGCGGATCGATGATGTGGTGGTAACGCTTGCCGCCGACCACGTACGAGCGCGCGTAGTCGCCGGCCGTGGAAAACGCGTGGTCCTCGAGCTCGATGACCGCAAAGTAGGTGCCGAGCGCCGCGCGTGGATCCTGGATGCCGCTCACCCAATGCGAGCCGTCCGGCTTGTGGCCGGCGCCGTAAAGGTCGCCGCCCGCTTGCACGAGGAACGCGTCGAGGCCGGCGTCGCGGAGCACGCGCGCCGCGCGGTCGACGATGTAACCCTTGGCGATCCCGCCGAGCCCCATCTGCTGCCCCTTGCCGAGGCGCACGCGGTGGTCGGCCTCCGACACCTCGACTTTGCGGTAGTCGATGTGCGTGCGGGCGGCGGCGACGGCCGCGGGCGAGGGCGGCTTCGGGTTCGCTTCCTGAGCGCTCCCGAACTTCCAGAGTCCCTTCATCGCCTGGAACGTGATGTCGAACACGCCCCCCGACATCTTGCCGGCCCAAAGCCCCTTTTGAATCACCTCGAGCGCTTCCGGCCCGACGCTCACCCATTGTCCGGGACTCGCGTTCACGCGACCAATCTCGCTGTCGGGGCGCCACTCGCTCAGGATCGTCTCGAGCCGGCGCATCTCGTCGAGCGCGCGCGTGATGGCGGCGCGCGTCGCGGCGGGATCGGCGTGCTCGTTCGGGTACGCGATGAACGCGACGGTCGTGCCCATCGCTTGCTCGTGCACCTCGACCTTCTCGGACTCGAACGAGCGGGGGTTCGCGCTCGCGGCGACGCTCGGCGCGGCGCTCGGTGTTGGCGCTGCGCTCGGCGTCGCGCTCGCGGCGGCGGGACCGGCACCGGCGACGGGCGGCGGCGACCGCGACGGACCGTTCGTCGGCGCCCCGCCGTTCGCGCACGCGGCCGCGCACGACCCCAGCCAGAGGATCATGGTTTTGACTTTTCCGCGATAAATCCGCGTCACGGGCGCTCGTGCCGGCGGTTATGGCACGCCGGCGCACGGGCGCCTATTGTAGGCGCATGTCGCTCGACCGCGCCGCCATCGATCGCACCGTCGACGAGCTCGGCGAACGATTGATCGACCTGGCGCGGCGCATTCACGAGCACCCGGAGCTCTCCTTCAACGAGCGCCGGGCGAGCGCGTGGATTTCGGAGCTCGTCGAATCGGCGGGGAGCGTCAGCGTCGAGCGCGGCGTCGCCGGGCTCGAGACGGCGTTTCGCGCGCGCGCGGGCGCGAAATCCGGCCCGCGCGTCGCCGTGCTCGCCGAGTACGACGCGCTGCCCGAGATCGGTCATGCCTGCGGTCACAACCTCATCGCGGGGGCCGCGGTCGGCGCTTTTCTCGCGCTCGCGCGCCAGACGACGTCGCTCGCCGGTTCCATCGAGCTCTTCGGCACGCCCGCCGAAGAGGGCGGCGGCGGCAAGATCCGCCTGCTCGAGGGCGGCGCGTTCGAGGGCATCGACGCCGCAATGATGTTCCACCCGTTCGACCGCGACGTGATCGCGCACCCTGCGCTCGCGACGATGCGCGTGCGCGCGGATTTTCACGGCGCCCCCGCGCACGCCGCCTTCGCTCCGTGGGACGGCCGCAGCGCGCTCACCGCATGTCTCGATACGTTCCGGCTGGTCGACGGGCAGCGCGTCCACTTTAGGGACGGCGTGCGCGTCTACGGCATCGTGACCAACGGCGGTCAGGCACCGAACATCATCGTGGAAGACGCCGCCTGCGAGTTCACGCTGCGGGCGCCGACGACCGGCGGCCTTCGCCCCGTCGTGGACACGGTCGAGCGCTGCATTCGCGCGGCCGCGCTCGCCTCGAACGTCGAGGTCAACATCGAGTGCGAAGCCGGCTACCGCGAGATGCTCAACAACATGACGCTCGTCCGGCGGTTCTCGGCGGCCTGGGCCGCGCTCGGCCACACGCCGCGCGAGACGGACCCGACGGTCGGCGCCGCGTCCACGGACATGGGCGACGTGAGCCTCGCGTTGCCCGCGATTCATCCGTGGCTCGCCATCTGCGACGAAGGCGAGACGCTCTGCCACGAACGTGAGTTCGCGGCCTGCGCGAAGAGCCCGCGCGGCTTTCGCACCATGCTCGACGCGGCGAAGGCGATGGCGCACACGGCGGCCGATCTGTTCGAGGATCCGGGCCTCGTCGAACAAGCGCGCGCGGAGCATCGAGCGGCCCGCGCGCGATCCGTTCATGGGTGACGCCGAGCTCGAGCAAGCCGACGCGGCGCTCGTGGCTCGGATGGCGCGCGGCGATCGGGCCGCGCTCTCCGCGCTCTACACGCGGCACGCGCCGAAGCTCCTCGCCCTCCTCATTCAAATCTTGCGCGACCGCTCGGAAGCCGAGGACGTGCTTCACGACGTGTTCCTCGAGGCGTGGCAGAAGGCGGCGACGTACGCCGTCGAGCGCGGCACGGTCGGCGCGTGGCTGTCGCTCCGCGCTCGCAGCCGCGCGATCGATCGGTGCCGAGCCGCGCCGCGGACGCGTGCAGTGCCGCTGGAAGGTTCCGACGGCGAAGGGCCGATCGATCCGTCGGTCGATCCCGCGCGTATTCGAGATCATCAACGACTGAGCAAGGCCTTCACGGTGATGACGCCGGACGAGCAAGAAGTGATCGTGCTCGGGTACTTCGAGGGCCTCAGCAGCAGCGAGATCGCGGAGAAACTCGGAGCACCGATCGGTACCGTCAAATCGAGGACGCGGAGCGCGCTCCAAAAGCTGCGCGGCGCGCTCGGTGAGACATGACGCGCTACACTTCGGCGGCGTCGCTCGGGTGTAGGGGGAGGTGAGCATGAACACGGACAACGAGAAGCCCCCCGAATTCGTCGCCGACGAGCCGGAGCTCGCCGCGCCGCTCGGCGGCTTGACCGAGCTCTTCGATCCCGCGTCCGTGCCGGCGGGTTCGCTCGAACGGCTGATGCTCGAGGTCGCCGAACCGCCGCTCAGGTACGCGCCGTTCTTCGATCGCCTCGCCGAGCTCTGGGATTTGTCCGAGCCCGACGTGCGCGCCGTGCTCGAGCGCACGCGCGACAAGCGCGCGTGGCGCCGCGCGCCGTTGCCGGGGCTCGAGCTCATGCGCGTCGAAGGCGGCCCGCGCCTTCGCGGCACCGAGTCCGTGCTCGCGCGTTTCGCGCCGGGCATGACGTTCCCGCCGCACGGCCATCGAGGGCACGAGGACGTGCTCATCCTCGAGGGCAGCTACACCGACAATCACGGCAAGCTCTTTCGTTCCGGCGACGTGCACTCGATGGAAGCGGGCGGCGAGCACTCGTTCACGATCGGAAAAGACGAGCCCTGCATCGCCGCGGCCGTTCACCGCGGCATTCGCTTCCGCTCGCTCGGCATGCGCGTGCTCGCGAAGCTGTTCGGCGCGTAGTTTCGAGCGAGGACGCGCGCACGGGCGCGTCGCCCGGCCGATGCAGCGTGTCGGGTTGCGCTCATCTCACGAGCGGTGCACTAGAGGCCGAGCTCGCGCGTCGTGCTGCCGATCAAGCGCGCTAGGCGCTCGGCCCACGCTTCCTGGCCTTCGTCGTCGCTCACCAGATCCTGCCGCACTTCGAGCTCGACGTGCGGCAGCCCGCGCTCCTCACCGTGCACGATGATGCCGTAGTCGGTGAGCGCGGTCGCCGCGTACGGCTGGTTGTCGCCGATTTCGAGCCCCGACTCGCGCCGCAGCGCGCCGAGCAGCGGCAGCGCGAGCCGCGTGTCGCGATGGTAGAGCACGCCTGCGTGCCAAACGCGCGGCACGCTCCGGAACACCGGCGTGAAGGTGTGCACGAAGAGCAAAATCGAAGCGCGTCCGGCGCCGGCGCGCTCGTCGAGCTCGCGCCGGATGCGCGCGTGATACGGCTCGAAAATCTCGCGCGCGCGGAGCTCGGCGTCGTGCGGGCCGACGTCTTGGTTTCCCGGGATCGGCGTGTCTTCGCTGCGAACGGCGATCGAATCGGGACGCTCGAGTCGCCGGTTGCAGTCGATGACGAGGCGCGAGTAGTTCTGGAGCACGAGCCAGGCGTCGAGCTTCGCGGCGAGCTTCCGTGCGAGCCCCGCCGCGCCGATGTCCCACGCGATGTGCCGCTCGAGCTCCGCGTCCGGCAAACCGAGCCGCGCGAGCTTCCGGGGAATGCGCCGTGAAGCGTGATCGCACGCGATGACGAACGGCGAGCGCGCTCCGGTGCCCGCCACCTCGAAGGGCGCCGGCTCGCCGTCCTCGAGCAGGCGCTCGTCGCGTCGTTCGGGCTCGCGTGGAGAGAGCACCCGCGCATTCTAAGCGCATCCGGTCGTGATACGGTGGCGCCCCATGTCCGCCTCCGCACCTCTGCCGTTGCTCGGCGGCTTCGCGCGGCTCGCCGTTGCCGCGGCCCTGGTCGCTGGTTGCGGCGGAGGCGCCGAGCAAACGCCGCCACCCGCGTCGCCCGCGCCCGCGGCGTCGCCCGCGCCCGCGGCGCCGCCCGTTCCCGCGCCCGCACCGGCACCCGCACCCGCTGCCGCGCCCTCGGCCGAGGCCGCACCGGCGCCGTCCGGCGACGCCCTGGCCCCGGGCACCGCGCCCGAAGAGACGCGTGAACCGCAGCGCGACGTGAAATACATCGTCACGCCCGAGGGGCCGCGCGTCGAAATCCTCGGCGTGAAGTTCGTGCCCAAAGTCGAGGCGGTGCGCACCGCGCTCGGCTTCATCGTGAAGCTCAGCGTGAGCGCGACCGCGAGCGAGGGGCGCACGTTGCTCGCGCCGAAGAACGGCCCGCTCGCCTTCGCCGGCAACGTGAAACGCAGCGGACAGAGCGAACCCGAGCACTTCGGGGACGAGCGTGAGGGCGACGGGGAAGAACCGCTGCCGCCGGGCACGAGCGTGAAGCTTTCACGCGAATGGCCCGGCAAGCTCAAGGTGCGGCCGCTCGGCAACGGCGACAGCCTCGAGCTCGGCGTCGCGCTCTGGGGGCTCGGTACCAGCGCCGCCGATCGCCGCCCGGTGAAGCAGTTCTTGCGCGTCAAAGCCAAGGTCGAACATTGGAAGGCGCGCGCCTCGATCGAGCCGCCGCCCAGCATGAAAGGCAAATAACGGATGCTCCGCTCCCGAGGCCTCGTCGCCGGGGCCCTCCTCACCGCAGCGTGCGGCGGCTCGAAGCCGCCCGCCGAAGCGCCGGCGGCCGCCCCCGAAAAACCGGCCGCGACCCCCGCGACGGACAGCGACCCGCCGAGCGCCGCACCCGAGGCACCCGCGAGCACGGCCGGCTCGGCCCTCCCGAAGGAGTGCGCGAAGAAGAGCTCGACGTGCGTGCCTCCGCGGCCCTTCGTCGAGAAACTCTGTAGCGGCAGCTATCCGTCCGTCGCGCTCTACCTCTTCGCGAACAAGTCGCCGTGGGCGCGCGGTTATCTGAAAGGGCGCACCAAGGCGTGGAACGCGTCGGGCGGCGCGTCCGACAACACCTGGCTCGAGTTCGACGAGGAGGTGCTCGTGCTCGCCGTGCGCAAGGCCGATCTCGGCGGCATGCAGGTGAGCGGCGGCGGCGGCGCGAGCTACGACGCCCTGCGCTGGGACGGGAGCTGCGTCACCCTCTCGGGTGACGAAATGACGCTCGACAAGCCGCCCGCGCCCAAGAACTCGCGCGTCGAGTGGCGCTTCCTCGACGACAACGTGCAAGCGGCCCTGCGCGCCGATGCGACCGTGAACGACGCGTACCTCTCGCGCCGCAAGGAGTGCAAGGGCGCGACGAGCGGCGAGGTGAGCGGCAAGTGCGTCAAAGCGGACGACAGGCTCAGCGCCGAAGTCGTGAAATACATCCGTTCGGGCGGCGCGCTCCCCGAGCCGACGAAAGTGCCGTGACCGAGCCGGAGCGGCTCCGACCCCTCCGAGCGGGCTCGTTCGTTGGAGGCGGGCGTGGTTTCGCGCGGTCGACGGCGCCGGCGCGCGCCGTTCCACCCGCGCGTCACGGTTCGGCGCTCGGCCCGACGTAGCGTGACTCGGGTCTGATCAAGCGCCCGCTCGCGCGTTGCTCCGCGACGTGCGCGTACCACCCCACCACGCGGCCGACGGCGAAGGTCGGCGAGAACAGTCGCCGATCGATGCCGAGCGCGTCGAGCAGCACGGCCGTGTAAAACTCGACGTTCGCGCGGAGCGCGCGCGCCGGATGACGCTCCGCCAAGAGCGCGAGCGCGCTCGTCTCGACCGCGCGCGCGAGCGCCAGCCGTTCACCGCCGCCGCCCGCGGCGGCGAAGCGCTCGAGCGCGTGCTCGAGGACCTCGGCGCGCGGATCACGCACGCGGTAGACGCGGTGTCCCATGCCCATGATGCGCCGTCCCGCGTCGAGCTCGGCCGCGAGCCAGGCGTGCGCGCGCTCCGGCTCGCCGACGGCGTCGAGCATGTCGAGCACCGGCCCGGGCGCGCCGCCGTGGAGCGGCCCCTTGAGCGCGCCGATGCCGGCGACGACCGCGGACACGGCGTCCGAGCCCGTGGAGGCGACCACGCGGGCCGCGAACGTCGACGCGTTCATGCCGTGATCGGCCACTGTGACGAGGTAGCTCGCGAGGGCGCGCTCGGCCTCGGCGCTCGGTTCGCGATCGGAGAGCATGCGGAGGTAGTCGGCGGCGTGGGAGCGCTCCGGATCCGGCGCGAGCGGCGCGAGCCCGCGCGCTCGCCGTGCCCAAGCCGCGGCGAAGACGGCGACCGCGCCGGCGAGATCCGCGCCCTCGGTCGCGCTCGCGCGCGGCGCGCCCGCCGGGGCGGTCGAGCTCGAATCCAGGTGCGCGACCGACGCCCTGAGCGACTCCATCGCGTCGGGCAGCGCGAGCGCGGCGTCGAGCCGCGGCAGGAGCGCGAAGGCGCGTCGCCGTCCGGCGCCGAAGAGCGCCCGCATCGCGCGCCCGCCGTCCGCGGGCAGCGCCCCGTTCCACAAGAGCTCGGCGATCGCTTCGAGCGAGCCGACGCGGGCGAGCTCCGCGACGCCGTGGCCGCGGAGGACGAGCCGCCCGCGCGCGCCGTCCACCTCGCTGAGCTCGGTGTCCGCGACGACGGTGCCCTCGAGGCCGGCGGATTTCGAGGCTGGAAGACGGATCGACGGCGTGGTTTCCATGGCGTTCGGCTCCTCGCCCCGAACTTGAGTCACGGCGCTTCGTCGATCAATGTAGATTCGACAATCAATGTCTCCGCCCCGCCGCAGCCGGACGGCCCCCGCCGAGCTCTTGACGGCCCGCGACGCCGCGGCGCTGCTCGACGTGAAGCCGGCGTCCCTCTACGCGTACGTGAGTCGCGGCTTGCTGACGAGCGTGCCCGGCCCGCGCGGGCCGAGTCGCCTCTACGCGCGGAGCGAAGTCGAACGGCTCAAGGCGCGGCACGAAGCGCGCGCGGGGCACGGGGCCGTGGCCGCCGGAGCGCTGCGGTTCGGCGAGCCGGTGCTCGAGTCCGCGCTCACCGGCATCGACGCTCGCGGTCCGCGCTACCGCGGCCACGTGGCGACCGAGCTCGCGCGCGCCGACACGCCGTTCGAGGCGGTCGCGGAGTTACTCTGGTCGGACGCGGCGCCCGACGACGGGCGTCTCCCGCCGCCGTTCGCGCTCGACGCCCGCGCGCTCGCTCGCGCCGGCGAGCGTCTGCGATCGCTCGGACGCCTGGTGCCGCGCGGCGAAGCGCCGCTTTCGACGCTCGCTCTCGTCGTCGCGGCGTTCGCGCTCGGCGACGCGGCGCGCTTCGACGCGCCGCCCGCCGTCGAACGCGCCCGCGCGCGGGAGCTCTTGCGCATCCTCGCGGCCGCCGCCGCGCTCCCCTTGGATCCCCGGCGCGTCGCGCCGGCCCTCGCGGCGCCGAGCGTCGCCGCGTCGCTCGCCGTCTCGCTCGGCGCGCGGCCCACCCACCTCGCGCGGCAGCGCATCAATCGCGCACTCGTCGTGATCGCGGATCACGAGCTCAATCCCTCGAGCTTCGCGGCGCGCGTCGCGGCATCGACCGGGGCCGACCTTTACGCGTGCCTCGGCGCCGCGCTCGGAGCGCTCTCCGGCCCCGTGCACGGCGGCGCGACGGCGCGCGTCGAAGCGCTGGTCGCGGAAACGAAGCGCCCCGAACGCGCGCCGGGCGTCATCGACGAACGGGCGCGCCGCGGGGACGCGCTGCCCGGTTTCGGCCATTCGCTCTACCCCGAGGGTGATCCGCGCGCGACCCTGCTCTTGTCGCAAAGCGAACCCGTGAAGCTCGCCGAGCGCACGCTCGCCGCGCTCGTCACGAGCATGCGCGCCGCGCGTCGAGAGCCGCCGAACGTCGACCTCGGTCTCGTGGCGACTGCTCTCGCCCTCGGCTTGCCGGCGGGCTCGGCGGCCGTGCTCTTTGCCGTGGGCCGCGCGGCGGGCTGGCTCGCGCACGTCTTCGAGCAGCGCGCGGCCGGCTTCGTGCTGCGCCCCCGCGCGCGCTACACGGGCCCGTCGTGAACGCGGGGCGCTCAGGCGCCGTCGAGAAAGACGTTGCCGAGCTGAAAGCCGTCGAGCCCGTGAACGTTCGCCGCTCGGGCGCCGCTCACGCGGAGTGTGCCGAGTACCCCGAGGCGCAAGGTGCGAGCGACGTCGGCCGGCTCGAAGGACGGCGCGTACGGCGGCCGCGCCGCGAGCGCCGGGTTTTCGGCGGCGAGTAAGCTCAACAAGGTGGCACGGCCGGGCGGCCCCGCCTCGCGCACGAAATCGAGCATCAGCGCGTAGCGGCCCGACGCCCGCCGCTCGGCGAGCTCGTTCGGAGCGACGGCGCGCGTGTTCACGCGCTGACCCTGCACCGAAAACGCGGACGCGACGGCGTTCGCGATCTCGACGAGTTGGGGCGCGCTCGCGGGGGCGAGCACTTCGACGTTGCCGCCGCCCCAGGCCGTGCCGGGCCGCGCGCCCGGCGTCGCCACGAGTCCGAACGGCGCGAGCGCAGCGCGCGGCGTGCCGTCGGCGAGGTCTTGCGCGAGTCCGGGCGCGCTCCAGCGTCCGGCGTCGTGCCCCGTGCGCAGAATCGCCCAGCCGAGGTTCGGCCCTTCGAACCCGACGGCGCCCGCCCGCGCGCGATAGAGCCCGGCGCCGAGCCAGCCCACGTCCGCGCGCTCCGATTCGAAGGCGCGCAGCGCTTCGGCGAGATCGCCGCCGAGCGCGATGTCGACGCGCGCGAGGAACGCGGGGCCGCGCGCCGCGTTCGGATTGCGCTCGAGCACGAGGCCGTTCGCCGACGGCGCCGCGCGAAACGCGCCCGTGCCGTCGGGAGTTTTCGGATCGAAGCCGCGCGGCACGAGCGCGGTCGCCGGACTCGCGAGCGCGAGGGCGACGGCGTTCGCGTCCGCGTTCGGAAAAAGCACGGCGAGCGGCTCCGAGGTGTCGCGCACGGGCGCGGGCAGCTCCGCGAGCACGGCCGCGCCGCCGTGTTCGCGCGAGCGTGCGAGCGAAAACGCGAGGTCGCGGCCGTCGAGCGCCTTGCCGCGCGCGGTGACGAGCCCGCGCCGGAGCGTGACGCGCGTCCCGCCGGCCGTCGGGCGCGGCAGCTCGGCGGCGAGCGTGGGGTGCGGGCGCTGTTCGGCGTCGAGCACGAACAACGTGTCGGCGACGGCCGGCGCGAGGAGCGCGGCGAGCGGATCGTCGGCCGCGTGCGGATCGAGCGGGCCGCGGGCGAACGGCAGTGACAGTCTCAAGCTGCCGCCGAGCGGCGTGCGCCCGAGCGCGAGCGCGTTTCGCGCCGACAGCGTTCCCGCGGCGGCGGCGCCGAGCAGCGCGACGAACACGCGACGCCCGCCGTCGAAACGCCTTGACCGTTCCGTCATCGCACCGCCCAGAGTCCCACGTTCGTCGCCATCACGATGGACGCCATGCGATCGGCGACCTCGGGACAGAGCGCGAGCGCCTTCACACCCGCCGGGACCTCTACGCGGAACCGCTCGGTGAGGCCCGCTCCGAGCCACGAATACACGATCACCGCGTCGGCCCGCGGATCGAGCGTGTCGACGCTCGTGACGAGCTCGGGCGCGCCGTCGCCGTCGAGGTCCGCGATCGCGATGGCCGCGCCCGCGTGCTCGAGCCGCACGGTTTGCGCGCCGTCCGTGACGACCACGGCGCCGTCCTTCGCCTCGCGTCCCGCCCTCACGACTCGCGCGCTGCCGTCGCGGCGGACGACCACGGCCCCCGCGATGGCGTCGAGCGGCTCGCTCCCGACGGCATCGTTCCGGGGCGGTTCGTCCTGGGTGCACGGCGCGACCCGCGGCGCGACCAAGAGGCCGTCGAGCGTCGCACAACCGCCGCCCGGCCACGGCAAACGCGCCGCGAGTCCCACGGCCTGGCCGCCCTCCGCGAGTCGCGTCGCGTGCGCCCGATCGCTCAGTCCGAAATCGAGCGAGCGGTCGGGCGTGATCCACGCGGTCGCGAGCGGCTCGCGCAGCGGCACCGGAGCCACCGGCGCGAGCGCGCGCTCTTCACGGCGCGCTCCGGGCGCGTATTTGCCGCCGGCGAGCGTGCCGAGCGTCACGAAGGTGCGCCCGATGCTCGCGAGCGTCGGCACGCCCGAGCCGTCCAGGTCGCCGCACGCGAGCGCGACCACGTCGCCGTCACTCGGGCCGAGCTGGAAGAATTCGCGGCGCGCGATCGCGACCGGCGGCAGCCAGACATGCGTCTCCGCGTCGATGCCGTGTCGCTCGGTCACGCGCAGCAGCGGCTCGCCTGCGGGACCCGGCGCGCCGCTGCTCGGCGCGGCGCGCGGCGCGAACAGCTGCGCGGACGCTTCGACCCGGTCGCCGGCGAGTCGCGTCTCGACGACCACGAGCGGGCGTGGACTCAGGAAACGGCCGAGGCCCGCGCGATCCTCGACGCGCGGCCAAGCGCTCGCGCCACGGCCGAGCGCGAGCGCGACCTTGACGGCCATGTTCACGGCGATTCCGGGCTGGAGCGGCGTCGAGCTCGAGGGCGGCGCGGTCACGCCGACGACGACCGCGTTCCGCGCGTTCGCGCCGAGCCCCCGCACGAGTCCGCACGCGAGCTCGGACAAAGAGCCGCTCGGACCGCGAGCGCACGGCGGGGCGTGTTCGGTCGGAGACGCGAGGCACGGCGCCGTCGCGAAACCGAGCGCGAGAACGAGCCGTGCGAGGCGTGCCATCACGCCCGAGATTACTCGCGAGCGCTGGTGTGTGCCTCTGTAGGCCGCCCCACTTTTTTTCGGACTTTTGCGCTTGACCACCCGGCCGGCGCGCTTCCCTCGAGGCAGGTGTGATAATCCGGTGAGCCGTTGAGCGGCATGCGTCTCTTTCGAGGGCTCGTCGGTGTGGGTGCCGTCGCGGTGTCACTGCTCTTCGCGCGCGGGGCGAGCGCGCAGTGCGTCGACGAAGCCCTGAAGCAACAACTCGTCGGTGAGCGCGCGTATCGCGGCGTGGTCCCGCGCTTGATCAAGAAAGCGCTGCGCCACGAGCTCTCCGCGATGGGCGGCTGGTACGCGGGCGACATTTCCGACGGCGCGCCGGCGTGGGGCGGCGCGTACACGTTCCATTTCACCGAAGACCTCGGACTCGAGGCGTCGTATCTCAACACGCGCCAGCATTTTGCCCTCCTGGACAGCTTGATTCAGAGCAAGCAGGGCCTCGTCACCATCGTCAAATCGCCGAACAACAGCGAGCAGTTTTTTCTCGGCAACCTCGTGTGGTCGCTCGCTTACGGCAAGGTGCGCTGGCTCGGCGGCGCGATCGGCCGCTTCGATTTCTACGTCGCGCTCGGCGGCGGCGCGACGGTCGAGCCCGGCGACGTGGGTCTCACGGGCAGCGGCGGCTTCGGGCTCAAATTCTACCTCACCGAGTGGCTCGCGCTCCGTCTCGACACGCGCGACATCGTGCACGCCGAACAGCGGGTGCAGCTCAGCGTGGACCGCGTGGTGAACGACGTGACCGCGCTCGGTGGTTTGAGTTTGTTCATTCCGTTCAAGAGTTAGAGCTTCGGGGTTAGGTCGGGCGGCTGTGGGTCTCGGTCGAGGTCGGGGTGCTGGGCTTATTTTGTGTTTGGTAGGGGCTCGGCCTGGGCGTCTGGCGAATGTTTCGAGTCGATGAGGGGGCGCGTGCGCCGGTCTCGCCGGTTTGTCATAGGGGTAGTGGCCGCTTTGGGCGATCGCGATCTGGTCTTCCGAGATCGAGAGCGCCTTCCGGCCGGGCTTCGCCCGGCGCCCGCATTTCGAGAGCGAGACGAGCGTTCGAGGTCCGAGGAGCTCTCGGCGCGCGGCGTCCCCGCGCTCGGACTTTGAGTTGCGGCCTTCGCGCTAGAGAACTATGCCCGGGGGTATGACCAAGCTCGTTCTTCTGCGTCACGGGCAGAGCCAGTGGAATCTCGACAATCGCTTCACGGGGTGGGTGGACGTGCCGCTGAGCGAGCTCGGGATGAAGGAAGCACAAGCCGCGGGGCGCTTGCTGAAGGACGAAGGGTTCACGTTCGATGTCGCGTTCACGTCGGTGTTGAAGCGCGCGATCAAGACGCTGTGGATCGTGCTCGAAGAGCTCGACCGCATGTGGATCCCCGTGACGCGCAGCTGGCGCATCAACGAGCGCATGTACGGCGGGCTGCAGGGTCTCAACAAGGCCGAGACGGTGCAGCGGCACGGCGAGGACATGGTGAAGACGTGGCGCCGCAGCTACGACGTGCCGCCGCCCGCGCTCGACGAAACGAACGAGTATTGGCCCGGCAAGGATCCGCGCTACGCGAGCCTCGCGCCCAAGGACGTGCCGAAGACCGAATGTCTCAAGGACACCGTCAATCGCTTCTTGCCGTTTTGGGAGAGCGACATCGCGCCCGCGGTGAAAGCCGGGAAGCGCGTGATCATCGCCGCGCACGGCAACAGCTTGCGCGCGCTCGTGAAGCACCTCGACGGCGTGAGCGACTCGGACATCGTCGAGCTCAACATTCCGACGGGCATTCCGCTCGTGTACGAGCTCGACGCGAACCTCAAGCCGACCAAGCCGAGCTACTACTTGGGCGACCCCGAAGCCGCCGAAAAGGCGGCCAAGGCGGTCGCGAACCAGCTCAAGGGCTGAGCCCGAAGCGAAGCCGCATGGCGGCGCCCCGGTAGGCGAAGATGCGGCGGAGCGTGCTCGCGACGAACAGGCGATGCGCGAGCCGGCCGAGCCAGCCGAAGCCGAGCGCGTAATAAACGTGGTCTTCCATCACGGTCTTTTGCCCGTCGGCCCGGAAGACGTGTTCGTGCCACCACGAGCGATACGGGCCGCGCTCCTGCGCGTCCACGAAGCGCGCGGGCGGTTCGTGACGCTCGATGCGGGTGCGCCAGCGGAAGGGGAGCACGCCCACGCGGATCTTGTAATCGATGCGCGCGCCCGCCTCCATCGCGCCCGGTTTGCCCTCGATTCTGAACTCGAGGTCGCTCGGCGTCATGACGCCGAGGTTCTCCGGCCGCGAGAAGAACGCGAAGACTTCGTCGAGCGGCGCGTCGAGGCGTGACCGCGCGACGAGCTCGTAACGGGGCGGCCGCCGCGTGAGATACGCGCTCGCTTCGGGCCGGTCGCTCGTCTCGGAGAGCCCGTGGATGCTCACGCGGGGCACGACGACGTCGCGCACGGCCTCGCCGATCCGGACGTAACGAAACGCGAAGCCGAGCTCGAGGGCTCGGCGCGGGACCACGCGCTGACTCGAGAGCAAGGCGCTCGCCGCCTCGCCGAGCGTCAACGCGAGCGCGGCCCGCGGCGCCGAAAAGCGGGCGCGAGTGCCGAGCTCGGCGGCGAGTGCGTCGGAAAAATCCCGATTCGTCACGGGCTCGGGGGCCACGGCGTTCACGGCGCCGTGGAACCGTTCGTCGACGAGCGCGGTCGCGACGAGCTCGACGAGGTCGTCGAGATGAATGAAGCTCAGCCACTGACGGCCGTCGCCGAGCCGCCCGCCGAGGCCGGCCCGAAACAGCGGGAGCACCGCGGCAAGCATGCCGCCGCCCTGTCCGAGTACGACTCCCGTGCGGAGGCGCACCACGCGCACCCCGCTCGCTTCGGCGCGGGCGGCCGCCGCTTCCCACGCGACGCAGAGCTCGGCGAGAAAGCCCATGCCCGGGACGCTGGCCTCGTCGAGTGTCTCGTCGCCGCGATCGCCGTAGTAACCCACGGCACTCGAGTTCACGAGGACTCGCGGTCGCTTCGGCGCGGCTTCGATGGCGCGGACGATTTGGTCGGTTAGGCCGACTCGGCTGTCCACGAGGGTTCGTCGTCGCGCGGCCGACCAGCGCTGCGGCAAGATCGGCGCGCCGGCGAGGTTCACCACCGCGTCCGCGCCGGCGACGGCTTCGACGAGCGCCGTCTCCGGTCCGCGCAGCGTGACCTCGCGGCCGAGCAGCGCCTCGGCGCGGCGAAGGTCGCGGACCCACGCGAGCACCTCGTGCCCGTCGCGACGGAGGCGCAGCACGAGCGCCCGCCCGACGAAGCCGGTGGCGCCGAAGAGCAGGATCCTCATGCTCCCGTTCTTGGTCGATTTAGACGGTTTGTCAATTGACAAGGCGACCAAATCGTCCAAAGTGGTCCCCATGAACGTCGGCATCGAGCTCGCCGAGCGGGGGCTGCTCCCCGAATCCCTCGTCCGCGCGGGGATCCGCGGCCTCCTGCGACGGCGGCTCGCCGCCGAGGCGCGGCGGGCGGCTGGCCCCGACGGCGTTGCGCGCTTTCGCCGCGAGATGGACACGTCGCCCATCGCGCTCGCGACCGCGCAGGCGAATCGCCAGCACTACGAGGTTCCGGCGGCGTTCTTCGAGCGCGTACTCGGGCCGCACATGAAGTACAGCGCGTGCCTCTTCGGTCCCACGGTCGACGGGCTCGGCGCGGCCGAGGCGGCGATGCTCGAGCTCACGGCCAAGCGGGCCGCGCTCGCCGACGGGCAAGACGTCCTCGAGCTCGGTTGCGGCTGGGGCAGCCTCACGCTGTTCATCGCCAGACGCCATCGCCGCTCGCACGTGACGGGCGTCTCGAACTCGAGCTCGCAGCGTGAGTGGATCCTCGCTCGCGCGCGGACCGAAGGTCTCGACAACGTCTCGATCGTCACGGCCGACGTGAACGAGTTCACGTCCGAGCGGCGCTTCGATCGCGTGGTCTCGGTCGAGATGTTCGAGCACGTGCGCAATTGGCGACGCCTGCTCGCACGCGTGCGCGGTTGGCTCTCCGACCGCGGCCTCCTGTTTCTCCACTTCTTCGCGCATCGCGCCTACGCGTACCCGTTCGAGCAGGCGGCGGACGACGACTGGATGGGCCGTCACTTTTTCACCGGCGGCATGATGCCGTCGCGTGACCTGCTGCGGGAGCTCGAGGTTCCGTTCACGCTCGTCGACCAGTGGGACGTGGCGGGCGAGCACTACGCGAAGACCGCCGAAGCCTGGCTCGAAAACCTCGAGCGTCACGCGCCGGAACTCGAGGCCGTGTTCGCGCGCGCGACCACGCGCGAGGAGGCGGCGCGCACCGTGCGGCGCTGGCGCCTGTTCTTCATCGCCTGCGCGGAGCTCTTCGGTTATCGAGGCGGAGCCGAGTGGTTCGTCACGCACGCGCTGCTCGCGCCGCGCGCGGGAGCGGCGGCATGAGAATCGCGGTCGTCGGCGCGGGCGTGGCGGGGCTCACCGCCGCTCACTATCTCGGCAAGACGCACGCCGTCACGCTGTTCGAGGCCGACGCGCGGCTCGGCGGACACGCGAACACGGTCGAGGTCGACGAGGGCGCGCGGAAAGTCGCCGTGGACACGGGGTTCCTCGTGTTCAACACGCGCACCTACCCGCGCTTCGTCGGCTTGCTCGAGGAGCTCGGCGTCGGTTGGGCGCCGAGCGACATGAGCTTCAGCGTGCGGAGCGAGACGCGCGACTTCGAGTACGGCGGCCGCGACCTCGGGACGCTGTACGTGCAGCGGCGCCATCTCGCGAGTCCGCGCTTTCACCGCATGGTGTGGGACATCGCGCGCTTTTATCGTGAGGCGCGCGAGCTCGTGAGCGACGGCGACGAAGTGCCGCTCGGTGCCTGGCTCGAACGGCGCCGCTACTCGCGTCAATTCATCGACGATTACCTGTTTCCGATGCTGCGCGCCGTCTGGTCCGCCCGCCGCGACGTGGCGCTCGACTTCCCGGCGCGCTTTCTCGCGCGCTTCTTCGAGAATCACGGCTTCCTTTCGCTCGCGCCCGGGCGCTGGCTCACGCTGCCGGGCGGCTCGCGCACGTACGTGGGCGAGCTCGAACGCCGCTTCACCGGAGTGATCCGGCGCGGCGCTCGGGTGACGCGCGTCGAGCGCGAAGCCGCCTGCGCGCGCGTCACCGTCGCGGGTCACGCTCCCGAGCCGTTCGATCACGTGGTGCTCGCGTGTCACGCCGATCAAGCGCTCGCCGTGCTCGCTGACCCGTCGCCGCTCGAGCGCGAGCTCCTGTCGGCATTTCCGTACCAGCCGAACCGCGCCGTGCTGCACACGGACACGCGCGTCATGCCGCGCCGTCGCCGCACCTGGTCTTCGTGGAACGTGCACCTCGACGATGCGGGCTGTGACGGCGCGTGCGTCACGTACTGGATCAACGCGCTCCAGCCGCTCGCCACGCGCGTGAACTACTTCGTCACATTGAACCCGGCCGCGCCGATCGACCCGGCGCGCGTGCTCGCTCGCTTCGACTACGCGCACCCTGTCTTCGGCGTGGCGAGCACGCGCGCGCAGGCGCGTCACGCCGAGCTCCTCGGCCCGCGCAAGACGTCGTTTTGCGGCGCCTACTGGCGTAACGGCTTTCACGAAGACGGCGTCGTGAGCGCGCTCCGCGTCTGCGAGCGTCTCGGGGCGGCGCCCGTGCTCGGAGCAGCGGCGTGACCGCGAGCGCGCTCTACCGCGGCACCCTCGAGCACGTGCGGAGTCGCGCGCCCGCGCACCGATTTCGGCACGACCTCTACATGCTGTACCTCGACCTCGACGAGCTCCCCGCGCTCGCGCGACCCCCGATTTTCGGCGTCGAAGCGCCCGGCCTGCTCGCGTTCCGGCGCCGCGACTACTTCGGCCCCGCCGCGGCGCCGCTGAAGGACGCCGTGCTCGACGCCGTCGAACGCGAGCTCGGTCACAGGCCGCGCGGGCCCGTTCGCCTGCTCACGCAGGTGCGGAGCTTCGGTCGCGCGTTCAATCCCGTGAGCTTTTATTATTGCTTCGCTGCCGACGGCGGGCGCCTCGAAGCGGTGTTGTCCGAGATCACGAACACCCCTTGGGGTGAGCGTCATGCCTACGTGGTCGCGGGGAACGGCGCCGGCGCGGGCGCCGTGTTCCAGAAAGCGTTTCACGTCTCGCCGTTTTTGCCGCCGGCGGAGCGCTACGCCTGGCGCTTCTCGGTGCCGGGCTCGCGCCTCGCCGTGGCGATGAGGAGCGACGCCGGCGGCGAGCGCTCGTTCCGCGCGAGCTTGGTTCTTCGGCGCAGCGAGCTCACCGCGCGCTCGCTCGCCTGGTCCGCGCTCGCCCGCCCGTTCATGAGCGCGCGCATCCTCACTTGGATCTATCGCCATGCGCTCGAGCTCCGACTCAAGGGCGCGCCCGTCTACCCCCATCCGAAGCACGTTTTCGAAGAAGAGCACAGGAGCCGAGCATGACCGCCCACGACTTCGTCCCGTTCACCGCCGGCGCCGAGCGCGCGCGTAGTCCGGGCGCGTGGTCGTTCCGGCGCGTCGTCGAGCAGCGGCTCGCCGCGCTCGCGCACGGGACGCTCGAGCTCCGCGCGTCCGGCGCCACGAGCCGGTTCGGAACCGCCCGCCCGGGCGAGCTCGCCGCGCGCGTGGACGTGCGAGACGCGCGCTTCTTCAAGCGCGTGGCGCTCGGCGGCACGCTCGGTGCGGCCGAGTCGTACGTCGACGGCGACTGGTCGACGGACGATCTCGTCGGTCTCGTCCGCTTGCTGCTGCGGAACGAGCGCGTGACGGACGGTCTCGAGAGCGGGCCGGCGCGCCTCGGGGCGCTCGTCGCGCGTGGCTTCGGCGCGCTCCGCCGCAACACGCGCGCCGGCAGCCGTCGCAACATCGCGGAACACTACGATCTCGGCAACGACTTCTTCGAGCGCATGCTCGATCCGACGCTGAGCTACTCGTCGGCCGTCTTTCCGACGTCGGACGCGACCCTCGAGGCGGCGAGCCTCCACAAACTCGAGCTCGTCTGTGACCGACTCGGTCTGCGACCGGGCGAGCACGTGCTCGAGATCGGCACGGGTTGGGGCGGTTTCGCGCTGTTCGCGGCCCGGCGCGGCGCGCGCGTGACGACGACGACCCTCTCGCGCGAGCAGGCCCGAGCCGCGGCCGACCGCTTCGCCCGCGCCGGCCTCGCGGACCGCATCACCCTGCTCGAACAGGACTACCGCGAGCTCGAGGGGCGTTTCGATCACCTGGTCTCGATCGAGATGATCGAGGCCGTCGGACCCGAGTATTACGACACCTTCTTCGCGAAGTGCGACGCGCTGCTCGCCCCCGGCGGCCGCTTCGTGCTCCAGAGCATCACGATCCCCGAGCGGCTCTACGACCGCCACGTGCGCGAGGTGGACTTCATCAAGCGCCACGTCTTCCCGGGGAGCTCGCTGCCGTCGGTGTCCGCGCTGCTCGGCGCCGCGGCGCGGCGGAGCGAGCTCGATCTCGTCGAACTCGCCGACTACGGCGCGCACTACGCCCGCACGCTCGCCGCTTGGCGCCAAAACCTCGCGCCGCACCGTGGCTTCGTGCGCGAGCGCTTCGGTCAGCGCTTCGAGCGGCTCTGGGACTTTTACCTCGCGTATTGCGAAGCCGGTTTCGCCGAGCGCTACATCGGAGTCGCGCAGCTCGTGTTCGAACGAAAGGGAAGGAGGCAGCCGTGACGATGCCGAAATGGGCTCTGTTCATCGTGTTGTGCATGGTTTCGGGGCGCGCTTTCGCCGAGCCGAACGTGGAGCGGTTCGCGGGGGTCGCGCGCTCCGCGAAGGGCGAGGTGGTTTACCGCGAGCGCCACGAGGTGACCGAGAACGGCGGGCGCCCGCTCCGCGCCGTGACGCGCTACTTCGATCCGAAGGGTCGAGAAATCGGCCGGCTCGAAACCGACTTTTCGCACTCGCTCGCGGCCCCGAGCTATCGGTTCGTCGACGAGCGCACGGGCAAGAGCGAGAGCGCGAGCGTGAACGGCACGAACGTCGTGCTCGACTACGAGGGGCGCAAGAAGGCGCTCGACGCGAAGGGTCCGGAGCCGCTCGTCGTCGGTCAGGGCCTGCACCATTACGTGCGGCAGAACCTCGAGCGCCTCGCGCACGAGACGGTGACGGTGCGCTTCGCGGTGCCGTCGCGCCTCGACACGTACGTGTTCCGCATCCGCCCGCTCGACTCGGGCATCCCCGGCGTCGTCCGGCTGCGGATCGAGAGCGACAATTGGCTCGTGCGCCAGCTCGCGCCGCACCTCGAGGTCGACTACGAGCTCTCGACGCGGCGGCTCTTGCGCTACCGCGGCGTTTCGAACCTCGAGACGCCCGACGGTTCGACCCAGGACGTCGAGATCCGCTATGCCTACGGAGACGCCGCGTGACGGGCGCGAGCCGCAGCGGCGCGCTTCACGGCGGCGCTCCCCCGCGGGTGCGGCGCTTCGCGGCTCTTGCGGGGCTCGTGGCGGTCGGCGGCAACGTCCTCGGCGTCGCGAGCCTCTGGAACGTGCCGTCGGCGTACCGGCTCGGACGGCTCGACGCCTGGGCGCGCGAAGCGCAAGCGGCGCCCGTCGCGAGCACGCTGAGCGCGCTCGCTTTCGGCGCCGGCTTGCTCGGCTTGGCGGTCTGGGCGCGCGAGCTCGGAGCCCGGCGAGCGACGGTGCGCGCGCGCCGCGGCGCGGACAGCGTGGCCGCGGCGTCGCTCGTCAACGCGGCGGCCTCGCTCGTGCCGATCGCCGTCGCGCTGCGGCCGGGCGCGTGCGGCGCGGACTGTCACGCCACGGCGCGCTCGCTCCTCCACCTGAGCCTCGGCGTGGACGCGCTCTTCAATCTCGGACTCGGACTCGGTCTGGTGCTCGTCGCGGCGCCGCCCGGCCGCGATGCGACGCGCTGGCTCGCGCTCGTCGCGGGGATTGCGTCGCTGCCCGTCGCGGCTCAAGCGGTGTGGGACCCCGCGGCGCGCCTGCTCGTCGTCGCCGGACCCCTTTGGCTCGCGCTCGTGCTCGAGACGAGCGTGAGGTGGCTCTCGCACGATGCCGCCCGCGCTTGAACGGCTCGTCGTGCGCGGCGCGGGCGCGCGATCCGGCGAGGTGCCGCGCGTTGCTCGCTTGACGGACGCCGCGGCGCACCAGGCAGCCTGGTGGTGGTGCGTGCTCTGCGCGCGCGCCGATCTCGCGTGGCTCGCGCTCGCGGGTCCGCTCGCCTACGTGGGCGCGCACGTCGCGCTCAGGCCGGCGTGGCGCTCGCGGGTGCTCGTTCTCGCCGTGTTCGGCGCGCTCCTCGGGCTCTGCGGCGACGCGCTGCTCGTTCACGCGGGCTATCTCGCGTCGAGGCCCGCGCTCGAACGGGGAGCGACCCTGCCGTTCATGGCGTCGCTCTGGTCCATCGCGGCCGTCTCGCTGACGCTCTCGTCGGCGTTCGTGGCGTCGCTCGCGCCGTGGCAAGCGGCGTTGGCCGGGGTCGTGGTCGGGCCGCTCGCGTACGCCGGGGGCGCGCGCCTGTCCGTGCTCGTGCTCGCGCCGGGCGCACCGCTGCTCGTGGCCGTCGAATGGGCCTTGCTCTTGCCGCTCGTCACCCGTTGCGCGCGCGCCCTCGGGCGGCCGCAGAACGAAGCCGCGCCGTGAGCCCGTCCGCCGCCGCACTCGTGCTGGCGCTCGCCGCGGGGAGCGCGCTCTGGGTCGTGAGCCTCCGGCTTCGCGACGCGAGCATCGTCGACTTGTTCTGGGGTCCGCTCTTCGTTCTGATGACGCTCGCCGCCGCGCACGTGGCCGGGGGCCGCGGCGCGCGCCGTGACGCAGTCGTCGCGCTCGTGGTCGTTTGGGCCGCGCGTCTTTCGTCGCACCTCGCGCGTCGGAACCTCGGACACGGCGAAGATCGCCGGTACGCGGACATGCGTCGCACGCACGGCACGCGCTTCTGGCTCGTGAGCCTCTTCACGATATTTCTCGCGCAACCGCTGCTCGCCTGGGTCGTCGCCGCGCCGCTCTTCGCCGCGGTGACGGAGCGCGTCGCTCGTCCGCTCGGCGCGCTCGACCTCGCGGGCGGCTTGCTCTTCGCCGCGGGCTTCGGCCTGGAAACCGTCGCCGACCTCGAGCTCCGCCGTTTCCGCGCCGAGCCGTCGAATCACGATCGCGTCCTCGCGAGCGGGCTCTGGCGTTACTCGCGCCACCCGAATTATTTCGGCGAGTTCCTGCTCTGGTGGGGGTTCGGGCTCTTCGGGCTCGCTGCGGGCGGCGTGGTAGCGTTGCTCGGGCCCCTGCTCATGAGCGTGCTTCTACTCCGCGTCTCGGGCGTGACGCTGCTCGAACGCACGATCGACACGCGCCGCCCCGACTACGCGCGCTATCGCCGGTCGACGAGCGCTTTCGTCCCCTGGCCGCCGCGGAGCGACACGTGAGCGACGACCTGCTCACGACCGCCGAAGCGGCGCGTCTCGCCGGGGTCGGTGCCTCGAGCGTCAAGCGCTGGGCCGATCTCGAGCTCTTGCCCTGCGTGCGTACCGCGGGCGGCCACCGGCGCTTTCACCGGCACGAGCTCGAGCGGTTCTTGCGGGAGCTCGCGCACGAACCGGCCGGCGACGCGCACGCGTGGGTCGACGCGCTGCTCGCCGAAGGCGTCTTCGCGCTGCACGGGGAGCTGCTCCGCGCGCGCGAGCGACTCGGTTCGTGGCACGAGGTGGCCGAAGAGCTCGGCCCGGCCTTGAGAGAGCTCGGCGCGCGCTGGGCGCAGGGGCGGATCAGCGTGCTCGAAGAACACGTCGCGTCGGAGAAGCTCAGTCGCGCGCTCGAGCGCGCTGCGGAATCGATTCCCTCGAGCCCGCTCGATCCCCAGGCGCTCCTCGCCACGGCCGACGGCGAAGAGCACACGCTCGGGCTCTCGCTCGTCGAGCTCTGCCTGCGCGAGGCGGGGTTCGCGTGCACGTGGAGCGGCCGCGGCACCCCGACGAGCGATCTCGTCGCCCGCGTCGAAAGCGGGGAGCTCGCGCTGCTCGCGCTCTCGGCGTCCGCGGCCTCGACCAACGCCGCGCGGCTCCGGCGCCAAGTCGAAACGCTCGGTCCGGTGTGCCGCGAGCACGGGGTGCGCCTCGTGCTCGGCGGTTCGGGAGCTTGGCCGGACCCGCTCGTTTTCGGGGAGCGCTTGCGGGGCCTGACCGAGGTGTTCACGGCCGCGCGCGGTTGGCGCAAGGACGTGACGCGCGGCCGGTCGCCGCACGCCGACAAACGCCTCCGGTCTCCCGAAATGTAGGAGCGGAACCGCCCGCAGGGCCCTGTTCAGAGCCGCGGCGGGGCGTGGTAGCCTCGTATGCCGCATGCGGAGCGCGCGCGGCTGGGTTCGGGTCGTCGGGTTGGCACTGCTCTTCGGCGCGGCGACGGCGACCGCGCAGCCCAAGGTGCGCCCCGGCAGGTACACGCGACCGGGGGCCGCGAAAGCGCAGGCGGCAACGGCGGCGACCACGACCGACGCGTCCAAATCCGACGCTCCGAAGGCCGACGCCGCGGCCGCGACCGAGGCCGCCCCCGTTTCCGGCGGCGGGAACGCGAGCGTGACCTCGGGCGACGATCTCGGTCCGCCGCCACCGAAGCAGGGCGGCGACAACGCGGGGCCGAAAAAGTCACCGCTCACGCCCGAGCCGAACGAGTTTCCGCAGGGTGCGCCGAAGCCGCCGCCCGTCGCGTACGACAAGCTGCTCGCCGACATCGCGGCGCTCCGGAGCCGCGTCGCGGCCGTCACGACGACGCTCTTTTCGAGCAAGCTGCGCGTGCTCGTCGGCGTGCAGGGCGACGACGCGCGCATCGCGAGCTTCAAGCTGACGCTCGACGACGGCATCGTGTACTCCGCGCCGGAAAACTTCGGCGGCGGCGAGCCGCTCGTCGTCTACGACCACGCCGTCGCGCCGGGGCATCACATGCTCGGCGTCGAAATCGAGCGTTACGACGCGAGCAACCGCGAATACCGCACCTACCAGAGCTCGAAGTTCAGCATCGTCGTGCCGGAGAGCAAGCGCGTCGAGTCGAGCTTCCGCATCCAGGACGGCTCGGACATGGGCGAGGATTTCCCGAAGGGTCACGACGGCGAATACGATCTGCGCGTCCGCTTGCGCGCGCGGGTGGTCGATTGAGCGAGCGAGCTCGGCGCCCGAAGCACGGTCCGCGCGTCGTTTCGGCGCTCGCGTTCGCCGTCGCCGTGTGCGCCACGCTGCCGGCGGGCGCCCAGGGTCCGAAAGCCGCAACCGCCGCCCCCGCGCCGTCCGCGCCGAATGGCGGCGCCGCGACGCCGCCGAGCACGCCGCCCGCTGCCTCCACGACCGACGGCGGCGCGCCGAGCCCGGACGCGAACGCGCCCGCGGCCCCCGAGGCGCCGAGCACCGCGCTCGACACGCGCGGGAGCGCCTTCGCCGCGTACGAAAAGGCGCTCGCGGACAAGCACCTCGCGCCGACCGAAGCGCTCAGCACGCAGCGGCTCCGCGACGACCTCGCGCGCATCGAAGACGAGATCTCGGCCGGTCGCCGCGACGAAGCGATCAGTGATTTGGTTTATTTGGTGGAGTCGCCGCGCTTCCCGCCGTTCGCGAAGTCGGCGGAAGGTCGCACGGCGCGCTTCATGCTGGGGGACGCGCTCGGTCGCGGCGGCGCGCACGATCTCGCCCGCGCTTATCTGGTCCCGCTCCTCGACGGCGATCCGAACGATCCCTCGTATCGCCAGGCCGTGCATTCGCTCGTCGATTTCGGCCTCGAGAGCGAGCGGCCGCGCGTGTTCCTGAAGGACCTCGAGGTCGTGCCGCCGGGCGCGAGCGACGAAATTCGCGGCGACATCGCCTATCTCGCGGGGCGCGCGGCGGAGAGCGAAGGCAAGCCGGACGAGGCGCTCGCGGCCTACGCGCAAGTGCGCGACAGGTCGCGCTTCTGGGCGCAGGCGACGTACCTCACGGGCGTGATTCAGGTCGAGCACGGCCGCTTCAAGGAAGGCGAAAACGTTCTGCAAAGTCGCCGATCCGAAGCAAACGCCGAAACGCGCCGCGCTCTTCGGCGGCAGTGATTTCTTCCGCGTGCGCGACCTCGCGCGGCTCGGGCTCGGCCGCGTGGCGCACGAGCAGTATCGCTTCGACGACGCGCGCTACTACTACTACCTCGTCCCGAACGACTCCGAGCGGCTGCCCGAAGCGCTCTACGAAACCGCGACCACGCGGTACGAGGCGAAGGACTACCAGGGCGCGCACAACGCGATGGACGACCTGCGCAAAGGCCCCGCGAACCATCCGTACGAGGACGAGGCGTGGATCCTCGATTCGTACATCGACCTCGCCATGTGCCGCTTTCCGCAGGCGGACAAGAAGCTCAACGAGTTCATCAGCCGCTACGATCCCGTCCGCGACGCCGCCCGCAAGCTCGCGAAGGATCCGGCCGCGATGAAGGCGCTCACCGAGGCGCTGCGCACGGGCGAGGATCCGGCGGCGGCGGGGCTCGGCGTGCCGGACGAGACGGCGCGCGCGCTCGGCTCGCTCCTGCGCGTGGATGCGGGCTACGGCCACGCGACGCGCCGCTTGTCCGAGCTCGACTACCAGATGGCGGGCTTGCTCGCGACGATCGCCGACCTCGAGGAGGCGAACAAGCGCCTGAGCGATCCGAAGGGCGTGCGCGCGCAGGCGACGGGGCCGCTCGGCGCGACGCCCGCCGAGCAAGAGGCGCGCGTCGAGGCGCAAATCGCCGAGGTGCGGCGGCTCCTGCGCGAGGCGGAGCGCAACAATCGCGGCACCGATTTCAGCGACTTGCAGAAGGAGCTCGAAGCGCTCGAAGTGCAGGCGCGCGCGGCGCGTGACGCGCGCGCGGCGACGGCACCCGTCGCCGTCGCGGCGGGCAGCGGCACCGATCTCGGCTCGCTCCTCCTGCAAGACGAAGCGAAAGCGGCCGACCTTTACACGGCCGCGCAAGCCGTGCGCGCCGACGTGGAAGCGCAGCAGGCGGCGCTCGCGAAAGACGCGTTCGAGCGGCTCGATCGCCGGCTCACGCGGCTCCTCCGCCGCGCGCGGCTCGGACGCGTGGAGACGGTGCTCGGCAAGAAGCGCGCGCTCGAGATCGAAATCGCGGCGCTCTCGCAGGGGCTCCTGCCGCAGACCATCGTCGATTCGCTCGATGCGGCGCGTTACCTCGGCGACGACGAAGAGTACTGGCCGTACGAAGGTGAAGACTGGGCGGACGAGTACGTGGGCGGCGAGGGCTTGCGTTGATGCGCCGCGCGGCGAGTCTGTGCAGCGTCGTCGTCGCGCTCGCGGCACCCGCCGTGGCGCGCGCCGCGCAAGACCCCGGCGCGACGCCCGCGCTCGCGGGCGAATCCTCCAAAATCAAGCCGGCCGCGGAGCGACAACTCGGCGCGCAGGCGCGTCCGACCCTCAAACACAAAGAAGAGGCGAAGACCGAGAATCGGCGCGAAATCCGCGTGAGTTTGCAGATCCCGGAGGCGCTGCGCCCGCTCCTCGCGAAGAAGATCGACGAGCGCATCGCGCGCAACATCGAGGCGACGAAGGCCCTGCGCGTCGAGGCGCACGGCTTGCTCGAGAAGTTCATCGCCGAGTCGCCCGCGGACGCGCCGGAGATGCCCGAAGCGCTCGTGCGCATCGGCGAGCTCGAGTGGGAGGATTCGCGCGACAAGTTCCTGGCCGAGTTCAAGGCGTGGGAAAAGCAGCCGGCCGACACGCGCGGCGACACGCCCGTGCAGGACTTTTCGCGACCGCGCGCGCGCTTCCTGCGCGTCTTGAAGAACTACAAGACGTTCAAGCAGTACGACCTCACGCTCTACATCGACGGGTTTCTCGCGAACGAAGAGGGGAAGAGCGACGAAGCGCTCGGGCGCTTCAACAAGATCCTCGAGTGGTTCCCGCAGAGCCGCTTCGTGCCGGACGCGCACATGATGCGCGCCGAGTACGAGTTCACGCGCGATTCGCCGAATTACCAGCACGCGTACGACGAGTACGAAGAGGTGCTGAAGTACAAGGACAGCGAGCTCTACGACATTGCCCTGTTCAAGAGCGCGTGGACGCTCTGGCGGCTCGGCAAGAGCCAGGAAGCCGCGCGCCGGTTTTTGAAGGTGTTTCAGTCGACCGAAGAGGGCTCGGCGAGCTCGAAGAAGCGGACGCGCGGGGAGCTCGCGGAGCTCCAGAACGAGGCGTTGAAGAACCTCGTCGCCGTGTTCGTCGAGGACGAGAAGAACAGCGCCGAGGACATGTACAAGTTCCTCGTGCAGGCGGGCGGCGACAAGTTCGCCGGACGCATCGTGCGCGCGCTCGCGGAGACGCTCTACGATCAGGCGCAGTACGAGCGCGGTGTGGAGGCGTATCGGCTCTTGCTCAAGCTCGAGCCGACGAGCCCGGACGCGTACCGCTACGCGCTCCAGATTGCGGCCGCCGACTCGACGATGGAGCGCTGGAAGCTCCTCGACGACGACTACAAGCGCACGCTCAGGGATTACGTGGAGCCGCTGCCGGTCAAGCCCGGGCAGCCGGCGCCGCAGCGTTCGGCGTGGCTCGCCGTACAGTCGCCGGACGCGCGGACGCAGGCCGAAGCGGCCGTCGAGAAGCAGCTCCGCGAAGACGCCGTGGGCCTGCACGCGAAGGCGCAAGCCGACAAGGTGAGCCGCGCGGAGTTCGAGGCCGCGGCGGCGCTCTACCGCACGTATCTCTCGCGCTTCGGCGCCAAGGATCAGGCGTACGACGTCAACTACAACCTCGCGGACATCTGCTTTTACAGGCTGGAAGACGCGATGTGCGCGGCGGACGCCTACCTCGGCGCGGTGCGGCTGAAGCCGAACGGCGCGCTCTCGCGCACGGCGCTCTACAACGCGCTCGCGTCGCTCGAGGTGGCGCGCGCCGCGGAGTTCGAGGCCGCGAAGAAGGCCGGCAAGAAGCAGGAAGAGACGCCGACCGACAAGAAGCTCACCGAGGCGATGGAGCTCTACGTTCGGACGTATCCGAACGACAAGCAGATCCCCGAGCTGCTCTTTCGCCAGGGCAAGCTCTACTACGACTACGGCGTGTACGACCCCGCCGTCCGGCAGTGGGGGCTTTTGCTCGAGAAGTATCCGAAAGACAAGCTTTCGGCCGGCGCGGGCGAGCTCATTCTCGATTCGTTCAATCGCAGCAAGGACTACGTGAACATCGAGACGTGGGCGCGCCGCCTGAAGAAGGCACCCGCGTTCCAGACGCCCGAGCAGCAAGGGCGGCTCGACGGGCTCATCGTGGGCGCGATGTTCAAGCAGGGCGAACAGCTCGCCGAGCAGGGCGACCACGCCAAGGCGGCGCAGGCGTATCTGCGCGCGGCGCAGGAATTCCCGAAAGAACAGCGCTCGGCGCAGGCGGCGGTGAACGCCGAAGTCGAGGCGCGGCGCGCGGCCGACCTCGAGTCGCTCGGCGCGGCGGCGTCCTTGCTCGTGAAGTACCACAAGGATCGGCCGGAGGCCGCGCAGGGCATTTGGATCGCGGCGACGACGTACCAGGAAGTCGGCTTGTTCAGCGAGTCGGCGAACTACCACGCGATCATCGCCGACAATTTCCCGCGCTCGGAGCACCACAAGGACGCGGCGTACAACGCCGTGCTCCTGCGCACGACCGTGGGCGAGCACGACAAGGCGATTCAGAGCGGGGAGACGTTCCGGCGCCTGTATCCGCGTGACGAGCTCGCCGACGAGGTCATGTTCTTGATGGGCAAGGCCCACGAGAAGGCGGGCAAGAACAAGGACGCCGAAGCGCTCTACGACAAGTATTCGCGGAACGCGAAGAGCGTCGACAGTCAGATCGAGGCGCTCGTGCGGCTCGCGACGGTGGAAAAGGGCGACGACCGCTCGTCGTCGGCGGCGCTCGATCGCGCAGTGAAGCTCGCGGAGCAGAACAAGTCGCGCTTGAGCGACCGCGGCAAGTATTACGGCGCGAAGGCCCGCTACATGCAGGGCGAGGCGATTCTGCGGCAATACGAGGCCGTCGCGATCGAGGGCGACGTGAAGCAGCTGAAGGCGCGCCTGAAGAAGAAGAGCGAGCTCTTGAAGAAAGCCGCGCAGAGCTTCCTCGCCACGGCGGAGATGGGCGTCGCCGAGTGGACGACCGCGTCGCTCTATCAGATTGGGTTCACGTACGAGTCGTTCTCGAAGGCGCTCTTGAGCTCGCCCGCGCCGTCGAATTTGAGCGCGGACGAGAAGGAGCTCTACCAGCAGTCGATCGACGAGTTCGTCGTGCCGATCGAGGAGCGCGCGCTCGAGGCGTACGAGAGCGGCTGGCAGAAGGCGATCGAGCTCGGGATTTTCAACGCCTGGACGGCGAAGATGCGCGACGCGCTCGGGCGCCTGAACGCCGAGCTCTACCCGCCGTTGAAGGAAATCGGCTTCGAGCTCCGTTCGCGCGGGCCGACGCCGCTTCCCGCGCTGATCCCGGGTCCGCGGCGCGACGCGACGGGCCACAGCGAGCCGTACCTGATTCCGGCGCCCGCCGACGCGAACGCCGACAAGGGTAAGGGCGAGAAGAAGAAGGGGGTCGGCTCGTGAGCCCGGCGCGCGGAACCGGGCGTGCGCTGCGCGCAGTGTGCGTGGCGTTGACGCTGACGTGCGCGGCGTGCGGGAGCGCCCCCAGAAAACAAGCCGTTGCGCCGATTGCGGCCGCGAATCCGGTCGCGGTGACGAAGCTCGCGCAGGGCGTGGACGCTTCGAAGGACAAGGACGGACGCAAGCACGCGATCGAGCTCTTGGAGCAAGCGGTGAGCTCCGATCCGAACCTGTGGGAGGGGCGCTACAACCTGGGCGTGCTCTTGGCCGAGGAGGGCGACTTGGTCGCGGCCGAGAAGCAGCTCGACGCCGCGCAGAAGCTCGCGCCGAACGCGGAAGACATCGTGGTCGCGCTCGCGGAAGTGCGCCGGCGCCTGGGGGACGCTGCGGGCGCGGTCGAGGTGCTCCGCGCCTTCGTGAAGCAGACGCCGGCGGCGGGCGCCGCGCGCACGGCGCTCGTGTCGTCCTTGCGCGAGGACGGGAAGATCGACGAAGCGATCGCCGAGGCTCAAGCCGCGCTCGTGCGGCGAGCGAGCGATCCGTACGCGCTCTCGGAGCTCGCGCTCGCCGAGCTCGAAAAGGGCGAGGCCGACACGGCGGAGCTCTTGAGCAAAGAAGCGCTGAAAGCGGCTCCGGAAAGCGCCGTCGCCGAGCGCACGGCGGGCATGATTTCGCTCGAGCGCGGCGACGACGCCGTCGCTTTCCGGCATTTTCAGCGGGCGAGCGAGCTCGATCCGAACGACACGACGGCGCGCCTGAACACGGGCATCGTGCTCGTGCAAGCGGGCGTCTACGACAAGGCCGCGGTGGCGCTCAAAGCCGTGCTCGACGTCGAACCCGACAACAGCACGGCGGCCATCGCGCTCGCCGCCGCGATTCGCGGCCGCGCGAAGCACGACGATCAGGGCGCGTACGCCGAGAGCGAGCGCCTGCTGCAAGGCGTCCTCGAGCGCGAACCGAAGAATCTCGCCGCGACGTTCAACCTCGCCGTGCTCTACGCGGACTACATGAAGCGCCCGGCCGACGCGGAGAAGCTCTTTCGGCGCTTCCTCGCGGACGCGCCGGACAAGCACCCGGCACGCGCCGAAGCGGAGCGCTTCCTCTCGGGAGCGTCGGCGGCGCAACCGGCGGCGGGGGCTCAAGCCGCGCCGGCGGCGGCACCCGCGCCGTCCGCACCGGCGGCACAGCCCGCGCCGGCCCCCGCCAAGAAAAAGTAGGGAAGGCTCAGGCCTCCGGCAGCTTCGCGAGCCGGTCGCTGAGCTCCCGCTCCGAAGCGAGCGCTCGCTCGAGCTCGCTCGTCGCGGCTTCGAGCTCGCCTTTGAGCCGGTCGCGCTCCTTGGTGCGGCGCTCGATCGCGGTCTTCGCCGTGCGGAGCGCGGTTTCGAGCTCGCGCCGCTCGGCGCGCAGGCGCGCCTGTTCTTCGGCGACGCGGCGCCGTTCGGCTTCGGCCTGAGCCCGGGTGCGCGCCGCCTCCGCCTCGGCGCCGTCGGCTCGCTTGGTTTCGACCCGCGGCCGCGCCGGTGCGTCGGGAACGCCGCCGAGCGCGAACGCGTCGAACCCCGGCGGATCGCGATCGCTCTTCAGCGCGCCGGGCGGGTCCGGTGCGAAGCCGCCGTTCGCGGCGAGCGCGGCGAGGTTTGCGCCGATGCGCCGCAGGGTGCTTTCGCTCGCCGCGTGGCCGCCGTCTTTGAGGAGCGCCGCGGCCCGATTGACGAGGCCGTTGCTCTGCTTGCGATGCTCGGCGGCCGCCCCGAGCTCACCCGCGCGGAGCCGTGCCGCGCTCGCGAGGAAGGCTTCGAATTCTTCGCGCGCCTGCCAGTAGAGCTGGTTCGTCGCCCACGCCGAAATGCTCGGGCGCGGCAATTTCGCGAACAGCGCGGCCGCCGGCTTGTCTCCGGCGCGGGCGAGCTCGTTCCCCAAGCGCTTTCGTGCCGCGACGAACTCGCCGTGCGGTGCGCGAAAGAGCGCCGCCACCGCGTCGTCGAACTCGGTCGTCATGGGCGCAGAAGGGTACACCAGCGCGCGGCCCGAGCAGCGCTTCGACCGCCCGTCAGCGTTCGAGTGGGCACGGCGTCAGCACGACCAGGTACCGCGGCGCCGGCATGAGCGTGCCGTCCCAGAGCTCGAGCAACCAGGTATGGTTCCCGTCGATACCTCCGAATGCGTTGCCCTCGTCGTCGGTGAGCGTCGAAAGATCGATGGGTCCGCTGCCGTTCGGACCGGGCGCGCTCGCGTCGACGCCCGCGCGCCAGACGTGCGTTGGCGTGAGGTCGAGCAGGGCGCTTTCACCCGTGGACGAGAGGGTGTCCGAGCTCTCGACGAGCCGAACCTCGTCGACGGCGGAGGGGTCGAGCGGGAGTCCACGTGCGTCGAGAGTGAGCGCGCCGAAATCGAGCGTGAGTTGCGGCGTGCCGGTCGGGATCGGGTAGAACGCCGAGCTCGACAAAGACGTCGTGTAGTCGAAGCGCGCGCTGTCGTCGTTCAGGAAGAGCGTGTCGTTGCCTGACGTCTCGTCGATGAAAGCGATGCCGACCATCTCGACGCTGCTGCCGAAGTTCGCTCGTTGAGTGAGCGTGACGAGGAAACTCGTGACCGGCGGCAGCTTGGCGGGTTCGTAAAAGCTCGCCAAGTCGTGCGTGACCGAGCTCTTGCCGTGCCCGTCGAAGCGGATCGTGCCGAACCAGGCCGGGGTTTCGCCGTCCGCGAGCTCGACGGCGACCGAGATCGGTTCCGCCGGGACGGTCACCTTGCCGAGGTCCATCGAGAGCACGTTCGCGGCGGCACCGATGATCGAAAGGTCGACTTCATCGACGCTCGTCGTGGGGTCGAACGGACCCGGCGGCCCGCTCGCGAGCCCGCGCCCGAGGCCGCTCCAGTCGACCACGACAGGCCCGCTCGGCGCCCCACAAAAGTCCCCCCGGCCCCCGGCGCACCACCCGTCCCCGCCCCGCCTGTCATCCCCGCCGCTTCGACCACCCCAAATCCACTATTGCTCGGCGGACTCTCTTCGCCGCTGCCGATCACGACCGGTCCGCCGCAGCCGGCGAGCGCGAGCACCAAGAGCCACTTCGGTCGCATGCGCTCGCCCTATCGATTCATCCCCGGACGCTGACGCTTCGATCACTCCTTCGTCGTGGCTCCCGCCGCCTTCAAAATCTCCTCGGCTCGGCCCACGCCCGGGCTCTTCGGAAAGCGGCTCACGATGAGCGACGCATTCCGTCGCGCCTCGCCGTCGTCCTGGCGAGCTTGCGCGGCCACCATGCGCAAGAAGAGCACTTCGGGTTCGAGGTGAGCGGGCACGAAGCGCGTTTCGTAGCCGGCGAGTGAACGCGCGGCACCCGCCGCATCACCCGCGCGCAGCGCGCTCATCGCGCCGTCGACGAGCGCGATTTCCGGCGCCGATGCCGGCTCCCCCGTCGTTGCGTCGGCCGCGGGCGGCGGTTCACTCGGTCGCGCCGCGGCCGCCGGGTTTGCGGGCGGCGTGACGCTGCTCGAGCGTGGGGCGCTGGGCGGCGGCGTCACTTCGGTCGTGGGCGCCGGTTCGGGAGCGGGCGCGCGCGGAGCACCGGCGCGTGGCAAATCGGGGCTTGGATTCGCGGCCGTCGTGCTGGGCGGCGCGTGTTCTTCTTTCGCGACCGACGCGGCGCGGTCGCCCGTCACGATGCGATCGACGCCCGCGGCGCCTCCCGCGACCACCGTGCCGGCGAGAAGCCCCGCCCCGCCCCACTTCAGCAGAATGCCCAGCATCGACGCCTTCGCTCCCCCGCTTGCGACGCCGCCGGCGCCCGCCATCGCCGTCGTAGCCGACGTGGTACCGAGCGCAACGAGAGTCCCGCGCAGCACGCGCGGCGGCGCGCTCTCGTGTCGAGCCTGCTCGAGCAGCGCGCGGATCTCCGGCGGCGGAGAATCCTCCAACCAGCGCTTCACCTCGGTCACGGCCGCCTCCGTCCGCCGTCGGGCAAGAGGCCGCGCCGAACGGCCGTTCGAGTGAACTCTTCGCGCGCCCGCCGCAGGCGTGAGGCCACCGTGCCGACGGGAATGTCGAGAGCGAGCGCGATCTCCGGCTGACTCAAGCCTTCGATCTCGAACAGGACGAAAGCCGCTCGCAAATCTGGCGCGAGGGTCGCCAAAATCGCGTCGAGCGTTCGTCGCGCGCGCCTTTGCTCGAGGAGCTGCTCGGGGTCCTGCTCGTGATCGATCGGCTCTTCCGCCGCCTCTTCCGGTTCCTCGGGGCGCCGCCGTCGCGCGCGAAACACCTTGCTCACGAGGTTCGCGACGGTGCTGAACACGAACGCGTGCTCGCTTCCCGCGGCGACGAGCTCGAGTTTGCGGATCGCGATCAGCATGGCCTTTTGCGCAACGTCCTCGGCGTCGGCCGTCGTGAGGCCGAGCCGCCGTGCCACGCGCCACGCAAAATCGACGTGCTTTCGCGCAAACTCTTCCGCGCGCTCTCCCGTCGGGCGCACCTCCGGAAGCGACTCCGCTACCGGCGGACTTCGGACCACGGCACTCGAGCTCACCGTCCTCCACTCGCTCAATCCCCGACAACGTCGGATCCGATCAATGAAATCGTACGCCTGCTCCGAGACTCGCTCCGAACGCGATGCCCGGTGTCGTGTACGCCGTCCGCTCCGGAGCCTCGAACAGGAACGTATGCCCGGCGAACGGGGCACGGATTTCCGGAACGAGCTCGAGATAAGCCCGCAAACTCGATAGGCGAATCCGCGGCGTCACGAGCGCCGCGATCCAGGGCACGTCGCTCGTCCGCGAGGACGCCACGGCGGGTGGAGCAACCACTCCCGAAGCCCAAAACACGCCGACTTCGAGGCCGGCACAGACGGGCAGACCGAGCCACGCGGTGAGGTGCCACGTCGCGACGCACACGTCGCCGCGCGCATCGACGGCACTGAACTCGGCGCGCCCGTCCGCGGCGGGCACGTCGCCCGTCGTGCGTCCCTCGATCGCCGCGCGCACTTCCAGGCTCTCGCCGACCACGAGTGCCCACTCGGCCCCGACGCCGAGCGCGGCACGCGGACCGAAACCCGCGGCAACGCCGAGCCGCAGTCCGGCCTCCTGCACCAGGGAGAGCGGTCGAGCAACTTCGGTGTCTTCGATGGTTGGCAGCGAAGGGCGCGCCGCGGGCGGCGTCTTCGCGCGAGGCGGGGGCGTGGTTTCTCGCGCCTCTGCGATTTTTGGCGCCGCGTTTCGTTCCTGCGCCTCGATCGCGACGGCGGTGATCACGGCCATCATCGACAACGCTTCGGCGCACGTCGGCGCCTTCACGCTGCGCGCGATGGTGCGGCCCGCGTCGTCCTCGTAATCCATGCGGACGCTCCGGGTATCGCCGCTCGGCGTCTCGGCGATCGTGAAATGACGAGCGAGCTCGTCGGGCGCGGCTTTCCACGTCGTGCCCAAGCGCGCGTCGAGCTCGTGCTCGAACGCGTCCGGAGCCGGACAATCCGCGCCGAGCGCGTAGTCGATGTGAACGCGCTCGCTCGGTGCGCCGAGCGGGGGGGCGGCAGCCGCGACGACGGGCGGCTGTGCCCCGTCGTCGGCCAGCGCGTCGCGCGCCACCGACGAGAACGCGAGCCCGCAGGCGAAACCGTGCCACCACGGCGCGCGGCGCAAGCGGGCAAGCACGGCGCGCAGCATAGTCGCAGGCCGGCCGCGTACGACTGCTCGGCGTGACCCGAGCGGTTAATTCGACCGGCTCCCGTGCCGTTCATGCGCTTGACCCATGCCTCGTGCCCGTATTTCGACCTCGTGGAGCACCGATTCGACGCGTCCGCGAACGCCTGGGGCGGCCGGCCTCGGTGACGGAGGTGGGATGGGGTGGGCCAACGTGCGGCGCGCGGCCGGCGTCGCTGCGGCGGTGTTCGTCGCGCTCTCGGCCACGGGCTGCGGCGCTTCGGAGCAAAGCGGAGCCGGCGCACCGACCGCCGTGATCGTCGCGTTTCAGCCGGACACGACCGAGGTCGCGTGCCACCCCGTCACGGCGCCGATCGCCGCGCGCATCGGCGCTCCGGTGCTCGTGACGGCGGCGTGCTCGAACGATTCGAATCACGACGCCCTCGAGTACACGTGGTCGCTCGCGAAGACTCCCGCGGGCGCGACGCCGACGCTCGAGAACACGGACGCCGCGGTCCCGACCTTCGTGCCGAACGACGGCGGCACCTACGATCTCGAGCTCGTGGTCTCGAATGGCACGGTCCAAAGCGCGCCCGCTCACGCGACGGTCGAGGTCGATGCGTGCGGCGGTCACGCGCCGAGCGTCGTCGCCTCGAGCTCGGACGCCGACACGTACCTCGGCGAGAGCGTCACGCTGAGCGCCGACGTGACGGACGCGGACACGCTGCCCGATTGCAACGCGCACGCCGCCGACTTCACCTACGCGTGGTCGCTCTCCGAAGTGCCGGACGGCAGCAGCGCGACGCTCGACGACCCGAGCGCGAGCGCGCCGAGCTTCGTCACGGACGTGGCGGGTCATTACGTGGCGACCGTCGTCGTGACGGATCCGACCGGGCGCGCGAGCGACCCCGCCGACGTCGCCCTCGACGCGGCCGCTTGCGGCAACAACCCGCCCGTCATCGCGATCACCGAGTCCGCGCCGGCGACGCCGTCCGTGGGCGACGTCGTGACGCTCGGCGCGGGCGTCACGGACGCGGACACGGACCCGAGCTGCGGCGCAGAGCCCGCCGACTTCACCTACGCGTGGTCACTCGGCGAGATGCCCGCCGGCAGCACGGCCGCCCTCGACGACGCGCACATCGCAGATCCGTCGTTCGTCGCCGACAAAAAAGGGAGCTTCGGGTTCATGCTGACGGTCACCGATCCCACGGGCCGAACGGCGTCGTCGAGCCTCACCGTCGTCGTGCGCTGAGCGCGTAACGACGTTGCATTCGTGCGCGCGGCGGCGCGAAATCCCGCGTGCGCGCCGCTTAGCGCTTGACCTGTGGCCGGCCGGTTGGAAAGCTCCCCAGCGAATGCTCGGCCCGAGCTCCCGATTTCCCGCCACGCTCGCGCTCGTCGGCTCGCTCTTCGGTCTGCTCTTCGCCTCGTACTCGACGATGGATTACGCCGAGCACCTGGATCGCGGCCTGCACGACGTCCACTGCAGCTTCATCCCCGGCGCCCCGCCGACCTCCGAAGCCGAAGCGTGCCGCGCCGCGATGTACAGCCCGTACTCGGCGTTCTTCCGCGAGTCGATGTGGGGCGGCGTGCCGATCTCGCTGTTCGCGCTGGGTGCGTTCGCGTTTTTCGCCGGCTTCGCGCTGTATTTGTGGCTTTCGCGCGGCCGAGCCCCGAAGATCGCGCTCGGCTTCTTCGCCGGCGTCGGCATCACGCCGCTTTTGGTCTCGCTCGTGATGCTCACCATCAGCATCACGAAGCTCGGGCACCTCTGCAAGACGTGCGTCGGCATCTACATCTCGTCACTCCTGCTCGCCGTCGGCGCCGTGACGGGCCTCTTCACCTTGAAGGGTGAAGCTCGGCCGAAGCTCGGCTTCCTCTTCCCGCTCGTCTGGCTCGCCTCCCTCGGCATCATCACGCTCGTCCCCGCCGTCGTCTACGCGTCGAGCGTGCCCGACGAGCGCCCGTATCTGGACAAGTGCGGCTCGCTCAAACAACCGAAGATGACCGTGGGCGCTCCGCTCAAGATCCACGGCAGCCGCGCGATTCAGCCGGTGATGCTGTTCGAGGATCCGCTCTGCCCGACGTGCCGAGCGTTTCACGAACGGCTGGTCGACGAGGGCGTGTTCGATCGGCTCGACGTCGATCTCGTCATGTTTCCGCTCGACAACGAGTGCAACTGGATGCTCGATTCGGCGCTGCACCCGGGGGCCTGCATCGTCGCCAAAGCCGTGATTTGCGGCGGAGATCGCACGCGCCAAGTGCTCGAATGGGCTTACGACGAGCAGGTGTACCTGACGCGCGCCGGCAAGGCGGGCGCGAACGTGCTGCGCGCGGCGATCAAACAGCGCTGGGGCGACGACCTCTTGAAGTGCGTGGACGATCGCAAGACCGACGTGCTCCTGAATCAGCAGCTGCACTTCGCGTCGGACAACAGCATCCCCGTCTCGACCCCGCAGATGTACCTCGGCTCGAAGCGCGTTTGCGACGAGGACACGGACATGGGGCTCCGCTTCATGCTCGCGAACCTCGCGCCGGAGGTGCTCAAGTGACCGTCGCGGGCGCCGAGCCGCCGCCGCCCGGCCCGTCCGGCGGGCTCGCGGGCATGGCCGGCTGGCTCGGCGCGAGCGGCGTCGTGGCGTTGCTCACCATCGCGACCGTGAGCGTCAGGATGTGGGTGAGCTCGGCGACGGACCGGCTCGAGCACCCGGGCGAGAAGCCGAAGGTCGCCATCGCGGACCAAGCCGAGGTCGCGTACTGCACGCCGCGCTTCAAAGAGGTGCTCGAGCGCGTGCTCCACTCCTGCGGTCTCGCGCAGGACGAAACGCGGCGCGGCTGCAAACCCGCCGACGTGAAGACGTTCGCGTCCATCAGCGACTCCGACTTCAACGAGCTCTTCACGCCGCTCAAGGACCGCGGCGCCGTCATCCTGTTCGACGAAGGCATGCAGGACCTCGACGACGGCGCGAAGAAGCTCCTCGAGGACAAGTGGTTCGAGCGCAAGGGCGCTCGCTACTTCTTCGTCGTGGCGCGCGCGTCCAAGACCGGCAATCAGGCCAAAAATAACGCTCTTTCACACCGCCGCGCGAACTCGGTAATGTACCACCTCACGAGCATCGCCAACGATCCGGACATCGACAAGAAGGTCGGTTTGCTCTGGCTCGGTAACGAGTTCGCTCAGCTCTCGAAGGACTACTGCAGTTGGCCCACTTCGCGCCCCAACGAAAAATGCGACGAGGAAGCCATCAACCGGAGCGCCTTCGTCTCATGGGTGGATTGTCGGCTGTGACGCGCCCGGGCCTCTTCTGCGCGCTCGCCCTCCTGGCGCTCGCCTGCGAGAACGACAAGCCGCGCGAGGGTGACGTCACGGCGGAGCGGAGCCAGGCCGTTCAGGCGCCGGCGAACCAAGCCGTCGCGACGCCGGTCACGGCTTCCGCCACGCCCGCGCCGGCTCCGAAGAAGCCGCACCGGGCGCTCTGCGACGGCAAGCTCGACGCGGGCGGGCCGACGGTGCCGCAGAAGAAACCGATCAGCCGCAAGGCGGCCGACGGTGTCGCCGATTTGCCGGCGGAGCCGAGCTTCGCCGGCTTCACGTGGGTGAACTTCTGGGCGGCCTGGTGCGTGCCCTGCAAGGAAGAGATTCCGAGACTCCTCGGCTGGCAGTCGAAGCTCAAGGCGCAGGGGAAAAACTTCAAGGTGACGTTCGTCTCGCTCGACGACGACGAGCGCCAGCTCGCCGCGTTCCTCGGCAATCAGCCGCAAAACGGCCTCAAAGCGACGTATTGGCTGCACGAGGGCAAGGAGCGCTCGGATTGGCTCGCCGGCGCCGGTGTCGATTCGGATCCGGATCTGCCGCAGCACCTTTTGGTCGACGCGAAGGGCAAGGTACGCTGTCGCGTGCGCGGCGCCGTCGACGACGCCGATTTCGACACGCTCACAGCGCTCCTCGCCAAAGAGTAAATGACCCGCCGAGCCGACATCGCCGAAGTCGCCCGCCACGCACGCGTCTCGAAGAGCACGGTGTCGCGCGTCATCAACGGCGGCTACGCGAGCCCGGAGGTGCGCGCCCGCGTCACCAAGGTCATCCAGAAACTCGCGTACACGCCGTGGACCACCGCGCGCAACTTCTCGCTCGGGCGCGCCGGTTGCGTCGGCTTCGTGATCGAGGACACGCAGGGTCAGTGGATCGCGCAGATCCTCGCCGGCATCGAAGCCGAGCTCACGAGCAAACACATCTCGCTCCTCGTCGGCTCGCTCGTGATCCGCGAGCACTACGACGCGACCACCGTCACGTCCTGGGTGCGCGAGCGCCGCGTCGACGGTCTCGTCTTCGCGCGCTGCGGCCGCCACGAGCGCGCGATGATCGACGCGGCGCGCCGCTCGGGCATCGCCGTCGCCTTGATTTCACCGGACGACGACTTCACGGGCGTCGACGTGCTCCGGAGCGACAACGTCGGCGCCGGCCGCGCCGTCGGACAATACCTGTTCGACCTCGGCCATCGCCGCATCGCTTTCGTCGGCGGCCAGGCGCGCGTCAACGCGACCACCTTTCACCAATCCGTCGACAGCCGCCATCGGCTCGACGGTTTGAGCCAGGTGCTCGCCGAGCACGGCGTGAAAATCCCCGAGAGCAGCATCGTTTTCCTGCGGTACCACGTCGACTCCGGCGTCGAATACGCGCGGCGCTGGCTCAAGATGACGCGCTCGCGCGCGCCGACCGTCGTCGTGTTCGGCAACGACGCGATGGCGCTCGGCTTCATGCGCACCGTTCAGTCGCAGGGCGTGCGCATTCCGGACGAGGTTTCGGTGGTCGGCTTCGACGACATTCCGTCGGCGAGCTTGCTCTGGCCCGGTCTCACGACCGTGCGCCAGGAGATGAGCAAGATGGGCGAGACGGCGTGCCAGCTCGTGCGGCGCGCGCTCGAACGAAAGTCGCCGGGCGGGAGCGTGCATCAGTTCCCGGTCTCGCTCGTCGTGCGTGAAAGCACCGGGCGCGCGCCCGCGGGCGAGTAGGCTCCTCCGGGCCGCCCGCCGCGGCCGACCGAGCTTTGTGCAATTGACAGTGAAAGCGGCGGGGGAGGAGGATGGCTCCCGGCGCGCCTTGCTCGGTCTCGAGCCGGCGGGTTCGCGTCGAGAGGCCGGCAGGGTGAGCGCAACGCGTAGGGTATTTTACGGGCAATTCGTCCTGTGGGGCGGCGTGAGCGCCTGGCTTCTCGCCGCGGCGCCGGCACGCGCGTCGAACAACGGCGCTGCCGAAGAGCTCTTTCGGGAGGGCCAGGCGCTGATGCAGGCGGGCAACTTCGACGAGGCGTGTCCGAAGCTCGCCGAGAGTCAGCGCCTCGATCCGGGCACCGGCACGCTCTTGAACCTCGCCGCGTGTCACGAGCGCCAGGGCAAGCTCGCGAGCGCGTGGGCCGAGTACAACGACGCCGCGGCTCTCGCGCAGCGCGACGGTCGCGACGATCGCGTGGAGTTCTGCAAGCAGCACCTCGCGGCGATCGAGCCGAAACTCGCGCGGCTCACCATCAACGTCGCGGCGGGCGCGGCCGTGCCCGGCTTCGAGGTGAAGCTCGACGACGCGGTCGTGGGCGGGCCGTCGCTCGGCATCGCGCTGCCGGTGGATCCCGGCGTGCACCAGATTTCCGCGAGCGCGCCCGGCAAACGTCCGTGGCAGGCGTCGCTCACGATCCGCGTCGGTCCCTCCACCGACACGGTGACGATCCAGGCGCTCGCCGACGCAGCCGCCGAGCGCGCGCCCGTGAGCGCCCCGATCGCCGGCACCGCGCCGACGGACGACGCCTCGGCCGGCAAAACGCAGCGCTACGTCGCGTACGGGCTCGGCGGTTTGGGCGTCGTGGCGGTCGGCGTCGGAGCGGCTTTCGGGCTCACCGCCATCTCGAAGAACAACGAATCGAACGACAAAGGCTGCTTCGGTAACCAGTGCACCGCGCCCGCGGCCAGCCTGCGCAACGACGCGCGCTCGGCCGGCACGATTTCGACGGTCGCGTTCAGCGTGGGCGGCGCCGCGCTCGCGGGCGGCGTCGTGCTCTTCCTCACGGCGCCGAGCTCGAAGAATCCGAGCAACCGTGCGAGCGCCCGCGTGCTGCTCGGCCCGGGCAGCATCGCGATCGGGTCGGCATGGTGACCGAGCGGCGTCGTCAATCGGGCTGGGCGCGCGCCGCCGCGCTCGTCTTCGCCGCGGGCGTCGCGTGCAACACGCTCGTCGGCATCGACAAGCCGAACGTCGTCGATCAGGAGCGCTGCGCCGCGAGCAGCGACTGCTCGAACAAGACCTACCTCTGCGTGGCCGGCCTCTGCTCGTCGCCGTGCACGGGCGACGCCGACTGTCCTCAGAACCTGCGATGCCTGAAGGTCGGTGACGGCAGCACGTCGGCGTGCGTCGCCGGCTCGTCCGTCCAATGCCACGACGAAGGCGACTGTCCGGGCGTGCCCATCTGTTCCAAGGGCGAATGCCGGAACGACTGCGTCGACGACCCGTCGAGTTGCCTCGCCGGACAGACGTGCGGCCCGGACGGCGCCTGTTACGGCGACCCGAGCCACGATCCGTCGCCGAGCGGCGGCGCCGGCGGCAGTCCGGCGAGCGGCGGCCAGCCGGGCACCGGCGGCACGAGCGCGAGCGGCGGCACGGCCGGCGGCGCCGTCGAAGCGGGCGGCATGTCGGGCGCGCCCGGCGCAGAAAATGCGGGTGAAGCCGGCAAGGGCGCGGGCGGCGAGGGCGGGGCGATGGAGTCCACGCCGGAGTGCACCGACGAGGGCGCGGTTCGCTGTGCCGGCCACGCGACGACGGGGCGCCTCGTCTGCGACCAGGGGACGCTGCGCCTGAAGGACACCTGCCCCGACGGCGAGCTCTGCGACACGACCTCCGATCCGCCGGGCCAATGCGCGCCCGTTCCCGACGCTTGTCGCGGCCGCTCGCCGGGCGACGCTTTCTGTGACGGCACGACGCGCTCGGTGTGCGGGCCGGATCTCGTCAGCATCGACCAGACCGATTGCGGCAGCGTGCAGCTCTGCACGCTCGGCACCGGCGCGAATTGTGCGGCGTGTCTGCCGAACGACCACCGCTGCGTGGACCAGACGCTCCAGGCTTGCAAGTCCGACAACACCGGCTTCGAGACGATTTCGCAGTGCACCGACGCGCCCTGCAACGCCGACGCCGGCGCCTGCACGACGTACGCGTGCTTGAAGGGACAACTCCGCTGCAACCAGGACAACCTCGAGCAGTGCAAGACCGATCAGAGCGGCTTCGAGCTCAAGACCGCGTGCGGCGCGGGGCTCTGCGACTCGAGCGCGCTCGAGTGCGACGTGTGCGTCCATGACCAGAAGCGCTGCACGGACATGAGCACGGTCGCGACGTGCAGCTCCGACGGCCAGAGCGAGACGCCGATGGCGTGCCCGACGGCTTCTCCGTTTTGCACGGGCAAGGGCGTCTGCGTCGAGTGCATGCAGACGAACGACTGCACGTCGACGATGGGCCCTTGCTACACGCCGTCGTGCAACTCCGGCACCGGCGTGTGCGAGGAGAACTTCAACCAGGTGCACAGCCCCTGCAACGGCACCGGGTTCTGCGCCGCGAACGGCAGTTGCCTCCAGTGCCTCTCCGTCGCCGACTGCCCGGCGTCGGACGACTGCCACCCCGCGCAATGCAGCAGCTCCGGCACGTGCAGCGCGCCGGCCGCGCCGCCGAACACCCGGTGCAACAACGACACCGGCTACTGCAATTCGAGCGGCCAATGCGTCGCCTGCACCGACGCGAGCCAGTGCGGCGGCGGCGACGCTTGCAACCTCCCTGCGTGCGGCTCGAACGGCCAATGCGGCACGACGCCCGCGGGCAAGAACACGATGTGCACGATCGGCGGCGGCAAGTACTGCGACGGCAACGGCGCCTGCGTCCCGTGCACGGCCGCGAGCCAATGCCAGGCAAGCGAGTGCAACAGCGCCACGTGCACGACGAGCGGCTGCGGCCAATCGCCGTTGGCGCCGCCGGCGACGTGCAGCGGCGGAAGCAAGTATTGCGACGGCAACGGCAACTGCGTCGCCTGCTTCGGCACGGGTCAGACGCAGTGCAGCTCCGGCAACGTGTGTCACTCGAACGTCTGCGCGCCGGCGGTCCAGACGGTCGGCAACACGAACGTCGATACCGGGACGGACAGCGTGTTCGCGAACACGCTGCTCGTCTGCCAGCTCCCCGCGCTTCAATACGACGCGACGTTGCTCGACTTCGGGGTGGTCGGGGACGTGAGCAGCGTGAACGGGCGCATGGTGCTCTACAAGGACTCGGGCGGCGTGCCGTCCGGCGCCCTCGTCGCGCAGAGCGCGGGTCAAAACTTCCCGCTCTTCGCCGGCACGCAGGTGGAAGTGGCGCCGAGCTCGACCACCGTCACCCTCGCCGCGAACACCACCTATTGGGTCGGCATCGTCACGAGCGCCGACACCACCATTCGCCGCAACGCGAGCGGCACGCAGGGGGCGTGCAAGACGTGGGGACAGAGCTTCACCCAGGCATTCGGCAGCGCGCAGACGGGCACGAATCAGGCGGTCGCCGCCGACATGTACATTCGAGTCAGCGACACCGACTGACGTGAGCACCGACGTTTCTTTGGAGGTCTGAGTCATGCGTTCGATTTCTCGTGATTCGTGGTCGTTCGTCGTGGCCGTGCTCGGCGCCGCCGCCGTGCTCACGGCTTCGCGGCCCGCCGCCGCGCTCGATCCACAGTGCCTCACCTCGCCCGTGGCGCTCCCGAACCTGAGCGGGCCGCCCGTCTGGTTCGATCCGAGTCCGGCGACGTCGACGTGGCGCGCCGAGCTCAACGATCCGCGCTGGTCCGGCGCGCCGCTCTTCAACCTGTGCGACAACGCCGAGCTCGACAGTTGCGCGCTCGGGAGCGCGGAAGCCCAGGTGCGCGGCCTCATCGACGGCGCGACGCTCTACATGCAGGTGTTGAACGTCGCCGACGACACCCAGACGAGCGACGACTCGGTGTTCGTCGGCATCGGCCTCCGCGGTTTGGCCGGCGCCCGCATGGTCAAAATCACGCTCGATACCATCACGTCGCCGATCTCGACGTTGCCCACGGTGCACGACGCGACGCCGCCGACACCGAACTCCGCCGGCACGATCTTCTGGAATCAGGCGACGAACGCGAGTGGCGCGAGCGCCTGGGCCACGACGTTGACGCAGGGTTTGCCGCCCGCCGTCTCGCCCGCGATGAGGAGCTGGCTGGAAGACGTGGCCACCTGGACGAACTCGCTCGGCGGCCCCGCGGGGACGAAGTGGGCCGTCACGTTCGCCGTCGATCTCTCGCAGTTCGGTTACACGGCGCCCATCACGGACACGATTCCGCTCTTTTTCGGCACGCGTCACACGCCGAGCGTCGGCGCGGCCGTCCCGTTGCCGAACATCACGACCGACACGGTGTCCGGCACCGACACGATCGTCCCCGGCAACAAGGCGAACTGGGCGCTGTTCTCACCGCCCGCGGCGGGCTGCACCGGCGGCATCACGCTCTCGAACACGAACATCGGCGTGTGGGACGGCACGACGCTCGGCAACCAAGTCGGCGTCTGCCCGGCCACGGGCCCGCAGCCCGCGGGTTGTCCGCACAACACGACCTTCCGCGCCCTGCCCGAGAACGTGCCGCCCGGCAGTCAGGTGTACACGCGCATGCGCCTCGCGAACTTCGGCTCCGTCTACAACGACTGGCCGAACGCGCCGTGGGACGACATTCCCGGTGCGGGCAATCCGCTCACCGACGCGACCGTCGCGTCCGGTTGGACCTTCACGCCCGCGGACGCGACCGGCCAGGCGGTGGCGGACTTCACCTGCAATCGCGGGTCGAGCACGTATTGCCCCATTCTGAGCAACGTGCCCGCGCAGACCGATCAGTGCTTGCTCGTCGAGCTCGGCGCGCCGCCGTCGACGAACCTGAAGTTCGAAAACAAGGCCGTCTATCGCAATCTCTGGTTCGAGGAACTATCGACGCTCGATCAGAAGGCCACCATCAGCATCAAGGGTCTGCAGAAGGCCACGGGTCTCGCCGTGGATCGGGACGTGTACCTGTACGTGCAGAAGGTGAACATGCCGGCCCACACGACGCAGCCGATGGAGCTCGACGAGCGCGCCCTCCAGCTCGTGCGTTCGTACGCGGAGCACCGCCCGCCGCACCCGCCGTACCTCGGCGGCAATGAAAAGGGCAAGCAGCGGCCCCAGCTCGCGGCCGCCAAGAACGCTCCGACGCCACCGAACGTGCTCAAGTTCGTGCGCGCCGTCGCGACGGAGGAGGGCAACGGCCCGAGCCCGCTGTCCGTGCCGACGCTGTCGAGCGACGACGCCCTCAGCTTGATTTGGCCGAGCTACAAGATCCACGTCTACTACGACACCGGGCGCAAGGAGCACTTCGGCGGCGCCGATCGCATCGTGCTCGCGCCGATGGTGCCCTTCGGTTACTACCTGAATCACCAGGGGACGTTCTTCGGCTTCAGCGACGCGCTGTCCGGCTTGAACGGCGTCGTGCTCGAGCCGCTCGGCCACGATTGGTACCGCGTGCACGTGAAGAACGAGGGCTACGCCCAGGTGCGCACCGTCATCACCGCGGAAGAGAGTCCGAAGGGCCCCGACGGCAAATCCTGCTGCTGCGAGAAGATGCCGCCCGTGAAGGTCGTCCTACAACCGCACTGCTACTGCGCGCTCCCCGGCGCGAGCGGCGACAGCAAGAACACCTGGCTCGCGGGCCTCGTCCTCGCCGGCTTCTGCTTGCGGCGCCTCGCGCGTCGCAAGGGCCGTCAGGCGACCCACTGACGCCGGGTGTCGCTGAAGGACGCGGCGAGATCCTTGTCGCCCAAGCGCTGCGCGAGCTCGATGGCCTGGTCGATGTAGCCGACGGCCTCCTTCGAGCGCTGCCGGCCGTGCGCGACGACGGCGAGCGAGCTCAGCACGCGCGCGCGATCGGTGCCGCTCGGACCGGCGAGATCGAGCGCTTCGCGCAGGACGCCCTCGGCGTCCGCGTAGTTGCCGAGCCGGGCGAGCGCGGCGCCGAGCTTGCGGCTGAAGATGAGCATCGCGCGCAGCGGATCGTCGAGCTCGCCGCGCGAAATCTCCTCGCGTGCCATCTCGAGGCCGCGCCGGAGCGCGAGCACCTCGGTTTCGGGATCGCCGCGCAGGGACGCGCGGTCGGCGACTTGCTCGAGCAGAAACAGAGCCTGAAATGAGTCGTGCGCGTAGTAGGCGTGCTGGGCGCGCGCCTCGAGCGGCGTGCGCAAGCCGTCCGCGGCCTGGAGGACGCGATGGTGGAGCTCGCGCCGCACGGCGGCCGGAATGCCCGCGAGCGCGATGTCGCGGATGAGCGGGTGCGCGGTCGCGTAGGTGCCGTCCTCGGCGCGCTCGATCATGCCGGCACGCACGAGCTCTTCGAGCGTCGCGTCGAGCCCCTCGGTGATGGCGGAGAGATCGGTGAGCACGGCCTTGTCCGTGCCGTCCCCGACCACGGCGAGGAGCTGGAGCGCGCGGCGCGCGTTCGGCGCGAGCGTATCGACGCGCAAGGCGACGAGATCGGCGAGCCGGCCCGGCGGGTCGCTCCCGCCTTCGAGCGAATAGCGGAGCACCTGCTCGACGTAGAGCGGTAGAAATCCGCGCGCGCTCTCGTCGATGCGCACCCGTTCGCCCGCGGGGTGCGAGCGCAACATGCCGAGCACGGCGCCGAACGGCAGTCCGCCGATGAGCCGCGCGCCGGCCTCGGCGCTCCAGCCGGGCTCGAAGCCGGGGATGTGCGTGCCGAGCACCAGCACCGAAGCGCCGCGCGGCGGCTCCGCGACGAGATCGGCGACGGCGGTCGCGCTGAGCGCGTCCACGCGGTTGAGCTCGTCGATGCACAAGATCACGCGGCCCGACGCGGCTCGCTGCGTCGCCACGTCGAGCGCCCAGCGCAGCGAATCGGCGCGCGCGCGACGGCGTTCGGCCACGCTGCGCCCGTCGTCGCGCGGCGCCTCGATGAAGGCGTCGGCGAGACCTTGGAGCGCCGCGGTGGGCGCGCCCGAAGCGCTCGAGCGCGAGAGCTCCTCGGCGCTTCGCCCCGTGAGCGCGACGAAGAGCTCGCGGAGCGCGTGGTGCGGCACTTCGGCCAAGTGCGCGTCGGGCCCGGCCTGCACGACCAGATCGCCGTCCATTTCGCCGAAGCGCGCGAGCTCCTGCAAGAGGCGCGTCTTGCCCGAACCGGGCTCGCCCACGAGGCGCGCGGCGACGAGACGCCCGCGCGCGCTCTCACGCCGATCCTCGAGCCAGGCGAGGTCGTCGTCGCGTCCGACGAGCGCGAGCGGAAAGAGCCCGGCGCCGGGATCGGGCGCGCCGCTCCGGAGCGCGAGGCGCGCGCCGCACTCGCCGCAGAACTTGGTCAAGGCGACCACGAGCCCGCACGCCGGGCAGCTCACGACGCCGGCCGGGGGCACCGACAGCCGATTTTCCCACCCGGTCGGCGCCGGCGGATTGCTCTCGATGATGGTGAGCGCTTGGCGCAGCGCCTCGGCGAACTCGCCCGCGTCCTGGTAGCGGTCGCGCGCGTCCTTCGCCATCGCGCGGAACACCACGGCCACGAGCGGCTCCGGAATCACGCGTTCCGGCGCGACCTGGCGCGGATCCGGCACCGGGATCGTGAGGTGCATCATCACGACCTGCGTCGGCGTGTCCGCCTCGAACGGCAGCCGCCCCGTGAGGAGCTGGAACAAGATGACGCCGACCGAGTAAAGGTCGCTCCGGCCGTCGATGGCGTCGCCGCGCCCCTGCTCGGGCGCCATGTAATCCGGCGTCCCGCACACGATGCCCGGGCTCGTCACGCTCGGCGCCTGCGCGTCGGCGCGGAGCTTCGCCAGGCCGAAGTCCACCACCTTGACGAAGTCGCCGCCGCGCCGGAGCGGCTCGAGAATCACGTTCTCGGGCTTGAGGTCGCGGTGCACGATGCCCAAATCGTGCGCTTCGCCGAGCGCCGCGAGCACCTGGCGCAGCACGTCCACGATGCGCCCGAACGGCAGCGGTCCTTCTTCGTAAGCGACCCGCGCGAGATCCTTCCCGCGCAAGAACTCCATCACGAGGTACGGCTGCCCGTCCTCGGTGCGGCCGAAGTCGAAGACCGAGACGGAGTTCGGGTGGTTCAGCTGACTCGCGGCGCGCGCTTCCGTCATGAAGCGGAGCGCGGAGTTTTCGTCCGAGAGCAGGTGCGGGTGGATGATCTTGACCGCGACGGTGCGGCCGAGCGCGCTCTGCTGCGCGCGGTACACGCGACCCATGCCGCCGACGCTGATGAGGTCGAGGATGTGATGGCCGCCCGGGAGCGTCTTGCCGATGAACTTGTCCGTCGAGTTCACCGCCACGTTGCCGACGGGGAAGCCGCAGGTGGGGCAATACTGGTGCTCCGCGGCGCAGCTCGACCCGCAGTGAGGGCAGATCCTGGAGACGGGCTCTTCGCTCGACACGGCCTAGCTCAAGAAAGGGTATTCTATAAGCTCGGACGGGCCAGGAACTAGGGGGTGCCCGCAGGGCCCCCCGGATCAATAGCTGGGGGTGCCCGCAGGGCCCCCCGGATCAATAGCTGGGGGTGCCGGGAGGGAGCCCGCTTAGCGCGGAAATGCTGTAGCTTTCTCGATCAGCATGTCCGGCCGAGTCCGCCTGGGTGAGCTTCTCGTCAGCGCCAACATCATCACCCGCGAGCAGCTCGACGCCATCCTCGCCCTGCAGCAGGAGGACGGCCGGCGCCTCGGCAAACTCCTGGTCGAGCGGGGACTCGTGACGGAAACGCAGCTCACCCAAATCCTGAGTCAGCAGCTCAGCGTCCCGTGGGTCTCGCTCTACCACATCGATTTCTCGCGCCAGCTCCTCGACCTCGTGCCGGAAGAGCTCGCCGAGCAACACTGCCTCATCCCCATCTTCGTACGGCGGGTGCGCGGCCTCGGCGACACGCTCTACATCGCGATGGACGACCCGACGAACGAGGCGGCCGTCGCGGCCATCGGGCAATACTCCGCGCTGCCGGTGCGCACCATGATCGCGCCGCCGTCGGACATCCGCGCCGCGATCCGCGCTTACTACTCGACCGGCGGCGACGAGGGCGAGATGCTCGGCGACGACGACGTCGCGCACGCGCCGTCGCTCAAGCCGAGCGCGCCGAGCCCCGCGCCCGCGCCGGCCGCCGAGGCGGTACCGCGCGCGCCGTACGCGCCGAAGTTCACGCCCATCGAAGTGCAGGCGGTGCGCATCACGCCGAACCCGCCACAGGTCGAGCCGTCGTCGTTACCGCCGAGCGAGCTCGACTCGCTGCCGCCCGACAGCTCGCCCACGATCGAAGCGCGCGAAGTCTCGATGCCCGCTCCGGCGCGGCGCAACCGGCGCATGGTCACCTTGACCTTGCTCGACGGAACCCGCGTGAATTTGCCCGCGCGGAGCTCGCGGCCGCCGAAAGAAGGCGACCCCGAACCGAAGCCGAAAAAGCGCGATCCGGACGAATCGGGCGGCGCGCTCACGGCTCGCGATCTCGTCGCGGCGCTCCGCGCCGTCGTCCACGGCGCCGACGTGAGCGACGTCTTCGGCGACCAAGTGCGCTGGGAACCGCTCTTCGCCGCGCTCCTCGAAGTGCTCCTCAAAAAGCACCTCATCGCCGACTGGGAATTCGTCGAAGAGTTCCGGAAGATCTGAGCCGGCGCCGTTCGAAGTCGCTGCCCACCCCGCGCGTGCTCGCCGGCTCCGCCGTCTGCGCGCGCGCCGCCGCCTCCCCGATGTCGTGCTCGCCGCCGGCTGCGCGCGCCATGGGAGGGGCCGGCACCAACACGGCGAGGCAGATTCGCGCTACACTACCGGAGCGTGTATCTGCGTTCGATCCACATCGAGAACTTTCGTTGCTTACGCGACGTCGACTTGGAGTTCGAGCCGCTCACCGTGCTCGTCGGGCCGAACGGTGCCGGGAAGAGCAGCGTGCTCGACGTTCTCCAACCTCAGGTCTCGTTCGCGCCACGCGACGCCTGGCGTCAAGATCGCGCGGTCAGCTTCAAGCGCACCGGTATTCTGCACGATGCGACGCCGTTCCAGCACGAGTGCAGCGTTGGGGGGTCCACTCCAACCGCGACCTGGAATTTTCAGCGGTTGCAACTGTCGCCGCGTGCGTTGCGAAGCGAGCAGACGCTCCAGGAACAGCTTGTACTCGCCAGTGATGGCTCCAACCTCAACAACGTTCTCTCGACGCTGCCGAGGACGGTCCGGAACGAAATCGCCGCGCGGCTGGAAGAGCTCGTCCCTCTCTACAGCGACGTGGACCTCAAGCCGACGGATGGCGGCAGGCAGCGACTAGTATTTCGAGATCGGTGGGCCGAAGGGATCTGGCACGACGCGCAAGAGGTCTCGGACGGAACGATGGTAGCGGTTGCGTTTCTCGCGCTCACGCACCTAGCGTATCCGCCCGATATCCTCGCCATTGAAGACCCCGAGCACTCGCTGCATCCGTTCCTACTCGGCGAGCTCATCGCGCTGCTCCGTCGTCTCACTGCAGGTGAACTCGGCCGCAAGGCCGTGCAGGTCATCCTGACGACGCATTCCGCGGAACTGCTCGATTTCGTCGACCCGCGAGAGGTCCGCTTCCTATCGCGTGAGATGACGGACGGCTCAACGGTCGTCCGCCGCGCGCCTATTGAAAGTGAGCAGTGGAAAGCCGCGTACGAAACGTACGAGAGGTCGCTCGGTGAGATTTGGCTTTCGGGCGGGTTGGGCGGCGTGCCCAACGTGCCGACTCACCATTGAGTTCTGTCCCGTGAGGGTGGTGGTTTACGCGGAGGGGCCGGGCGATCTCGGCTCCAAATCGGCACTCGTGCCCGGCAGCTTGATTCCCGCGGGTTCGCTTGGTCCCGCTCATTGTCTCGTCTCACGGGCACTTGCAGGCATCGACGTAGAGTTCATGACGGGCTTGCACGTGTTCGGCCGTCCGCCACGCGGTGGTGCGCTTCTACATCGGAGGACGGTACTTCGTATGCTCGCCTGGCCTGCCCCTGACCTGAGCCCGGACCTTGCGGTAGTTCTCGTCGACCGAGATGGAGATGCAGCTCGTCGAACGCTGCTGCAGCGCATCATCGAGGAGCGCGGCGCCATGCATCCACCAACGATTGTCGGCGTCGCCCAGGAAGAGTTCGAGTCGTGGCTCATCGCGGATCCGAAGGCGGCGTCGCAGGTATCAGGTTCGATCGTCGAGGTTCCACGGGCACCCGACAACCTGATGCCAGGCGAAGCAAAGCGGACTCTCGCCGATTGGACCGCAAACGCTGGCGATAGCTTCATCGCGAGGCGACTGATCGCGGAATCGATGGACCTCGAGGTTGCCGCCAACCGAAGCAACTCACTTCGAGCCTTTCTTGCCGACCTGCGTCGTTTCGTGATCGCTTCCGCTCGCTAACGACCGAGCCGCTCGGCGCGTTCGATCGCGACCCAGGGTGAGAGTCGCTCACCGAGCGCTCCGGCTTCCGCCGACGCGCCGGCGCGGCCGGTTTCGAGGTGCGCGAGCACGGCGGCGGCGGCGACGAGGCGGTCGTCGCCGGGATCGGGGAGCTCGGTCGTGAGCTCGGCCGCGCGGCGCTCGACGAACCCGGTGTCGTACGCGCCCGCGGCGACTTCGGGCGTCGCGAGGAGCCGCTCGAGAAACGCGAGGTTCGTCGCGATGCCGACGACGGCGGACTCGCCGAGCGCGCGCCGGAGCCGCGCGAGCGCGCGTTCGCGGGTCGGCGCCCACACGGAGAGCTTCGCGAGGAGCGGGTCGTAGTGCGGGCTCACCGTCGCGCCGGCGTAAACACCGCTGTCCACGCGCACGCCCGGCCCCGCCGCTTCGACGAGGTGCTCGATGCCGCCCGGACTCGGCACGAAGCCGCGCGCCGGATCTTCGGCGCAGAGGCGCGCCTCGATCGCGGCGCCGCGCGCGCTCGGTTCGAGCGTGAGCGGCTCGCCCGCGGCGACGCGGAGCATCTCGTGCACGAGGTCGGTGCCCGTCACGAGCTCCGTCACCGGATGCTCGACCTGCAGGCGCGTGTTCATCTCGAGGAAGTAGAAGCTGCCGCCGCGGTCGAGCAAAAACTCGAACGTGCCCGCCGAGTGGTAACCGATCGAGCTCGCGCCTTTCACGGCGACGGCGCAGAGGGCTTCGCGCGTCGTCGCGTCGAGCGCGGGACACGGCGTCTCCTCCACGATTTTCTGGTGCCGCCGCTGGAGCGAACAGTCGCGCTCGAAGAGGTGCACGAGCCGGCCGTCGCGATCGCCGAGTACTTGAACCTCGACGTGCCGCGGCTCGACGAGCGCCTTCTCGATGTAGACCTCGCCGCTGCCGAAGGCTTTTTCGGCTTCGCTCCGCGTGCGCTCGAGCGCGCCCGCGAGCTCCTCCTCGCGCGCGACGAGGCGCATGCCCTTGCCGCCGCCGCCGTCGGTTGCCTTGACCATCACCGGGTAACCGACGCGCGCCGCCGTCGCGCGCGCCTCCTCGAGCGTTCCGGCATTGCCGCCCGGGACGATCGGCACGCCCGCCGCCGCCATCGCGGCGCGCGCTCGCTGCTTCGAGCCCATCGCGCGGATCGCGCTTGCCGGCGGCCCCACGAACGTGACGCCGCGCGCCTCGGCGAGCTCCGCGAACTCGGGGTTCTCGGACAAGAAGCCGTAACCCGGATGCAACGCCTCCGCTCCCGAGCGCCGCGCCGCCTCGACGAGCCGCTCGGCGTCGAGGTACGCGCGCGGATCGGCGCCGAGCGCGACCGCCTCGTCCGCGTGCCGCACGTGGAGCGACGCGCGATCGGCGTCCGTGTACACGGCGACGCTTTCGACGCCGAGCTCGCGCAGCGTGCGCATCACGCGCACCGCGATCTCGCCCCGGTTCGCGACGAGCACCTTCTTGAACATCGGGTTTCGAGCGTACTGCCGTTTGGGATCGGGCTCGGAGCGTCGGCCCGGTTTCGTCGCGGCGAGGCCGAGCGGCGGAGCCGCACACCGCGCCCGCGCAGCGACCCGCGGCGAGTTCAAAACTGTACGAATTTCAGAAGCTTACGAGCCCGTTGCCGAATCGGACCGAACCATGACGCGGCGGGGTGGGGCATCGTGGTATTCACGCGCGCCGTGAGCGGGGCCGAAGTCGTTACCGTTGCCGAACTCGACCGCCGGCTCCGCCGCGCCGCTGAAGCGGCCACCGGGACATTTTGGGTCGAGGGCGAGGTCACGTCGCTGAAACAGGCGGCGAGCGGTCACGCGTACTTTTGTCTGAAGGACGAGCGCGAGGACGCCGTCATCGATTGCGTCATGTACCGCTTCGACGCGCAGCGCGCGAAGAAGCACTTGGTCGAGGGCACGCGCCTGCAGCTCTGGGGACGCGCGACCGTGTGGGCGCCGCGCGGCCGCTTGCAGCTCGTCGGGAACTTCGCGCGGCCGGCGGGCAAGGGCGCGCTGCTCGAGGCGCTCGAGGCGCTCAAGCAGCGGCTCGCGAACGAAGGTTTGTTCGCGCCGGAGAAGAAGCGCCCGCTGCCGCGCGATCCGCGCGTCGTCGGCGTGGTGACGAGCGCGCACGGCGCCGCGTTCCACGACATCCGCACGGTCGCGTTTCGGCGCGGCCGCGTGCGGCTCGTGCTCGCTCCCGCGCAGGTGCAAGGCGACGGCGCGCCGGAGAGCATCGTCGGCGCCCTCGATTTGCTCGAGCGTTATCCCGGGCTCGACGTGGCGATCGTCGGTCGCGGCGGCGGATCCGGCGAGGATTTGCAGGCGTTCAACGACGAACGCGTGGTCCGGCGCGTGGCGCGCTTCGGCGTGCCCGTCGTGAGCGCCGTCGGCCACGAGATCGACGTGACGTTGACGGACCTCGCCGCGGACGTGCGAGCGGCCACCCCGTCGCAAGCGGCCGAGCTCGTCGTCCCGGACGGCCGCGCGCGTCACGAAGCGCTCGCCCGTCAAAAGCTCGCGCTCCTGCGCGCCCAGCGCTCGCGGCTCGAGCTCGCCCGCGCCCGGCTCTCGCACCTGCGCGCGGAGCTCGGCGATCCGCGCTTCGTCTTGATTCAACGGCAGCAGGACCTCGACGAGCTCCGCGAACGGCTCCGCCGTCGCTTCGAACGTCAGCTGCAGGTGCGCCGCGCCCGCACGGCGTCGCTCGAGCGCCGCCTCGCGAGCCGGCATCCGCAAAACGTGATCGGCCGCGCCCGCACCGAGCTCGGGCCGCTCGCCGTGCGACTCGAGGCCGCCGCGGCGCGCAAACTCGAGCGCCTGCGCGCCGAGCTCGCGGAGCGAGCGGGTCGGCTGGACGCGCTGTCGCCGCTCACGGTGCTCGCGCGCGGTTACGCGATCGCGACCAGGGCGGACGGTCGCGCCGTGCGGAGCGCGCTCGAAGTGACGCCCGGCGAGGACGTTGCCGTTCGGCTCGGCCGCGGCGAGTTCGCGGCACGCGTCACCGCGGTGCGCGACTCGGCCGCACCGAGCGCGAACCCCCAAAAACCGGCGGAATCGTGAGTCTCCGCTTCGCTCTCTTCGGGCATCCGGTCGCCCACTCGCTCTCGCCGGTGATCCACCAGGCGGCCTACGCCGCGCTCGGCATGCCGCATCGCTACGAGCTCGTCGATCTCGCCCACGTCGACGCGCTGCGGGCCGCGTTCGCGGAGCTCCGTGCCGGCTCGCTCGCCGGCGTGAACGTGACGATTCCGTGGAAGCGCGAGGCCTTCGCGCTCGCGGATCGCGCGGACGCGAGCGCCGCGGCGGTCGGTGCGGCGAACGTGCTCGTGCGCGCGGCGAACGGGGAGCTCGTCGCTTACAACACGGACGTGCCGGCGCTGGCGGACGACATCGGCGAGCTCGCCTCGGCGCCGGCGTCGGGGCTCGTGCTCGGGAGCGGCGGCGCGACGCTCGCCGCGGTCGCTGCGCTCGTTCGGCTCGGCGCGCGTGAGGTCGGAGTGTCGGCGCGGCGCTTTGCGGTGGAGACGGACCGAGCCGCGTGGCCGCTCGCCGCGGAGCTCACGCGGCTCGGAGCGCGCTTGCTCGCGTGGCCGGGCGCGCACGCGAGCGAGCTCGCCGATTTTGCGGCGCGCGCGAGCGTCGTCGTGCAGGCGACGAGCGCGGGCATGCACGGCGCGGCCCCCGGCGCCGACGTGGCGCGTGTCGTCCCGTGGCGTCGCTTGCAGCCGGGGACGGTCGCCTACGATCTCGTCTATAACCCCGCCGAGACGGAGTTTTTGCGCGAAGCCCGCGCGCACGGCGCGGTGGCTCGGGGCGGGCTCGGGATGCTCGTCGGGCAGGCCGCGCTCGCGTTCGAGCTCTGGCTCGGGGTCGCGCCGCCGCGCGAGCCGATGCGGCGGGCGGCGGAGGCGGAGCTCGCGAGGAGGCGCGCGTGAAGGGGCGCGACAAGAGCGACTGGCGCCCGTCGCGGAGCGGCCCCTGGCCGATCGTGCAGCTCGGCGGCGAGCTCGCGCGCGGCGAGCGCGAGTGGCTGCACACGAACGGCGCGGGTGCTTACGCGATGAGCACGGTGCCGCTCATGCACACGCGGCGGCACCACGGCGCGTTCGTGGCGATGCTCGAACCGCCGCTCGGGCGTCACGTCATCGTGAGTCACGGCGATACGACGGTGCACGTCGAAGACGACCGCCGCACCTACCGGCTCTCGACGCACCAGTTCCCGAACGTCGCGCCGACGCTCGGCTATCGCTTGCTCGAGTATTTCGCGCTCGACCCGATCCCGCGCTGGACGTACCGGCTCGGCGCGCACACGCTCGAGCGCACGCTCTGCCTCGCGCGCGGGCGGAACGCGTCCGTCTGGAGCTACACGTGGTACGGGCGAACGCCCGCGAAAATCAGCATCCGGCCGCTGATGCCGCTCCGGCCGATCGAAGCGCTGATGAACGAGCACGGCGGGATGATGCAGGTGGTCACGCTCCGGCCGGGCGCCGTGGAGCTCCGGCCGGTTCCGGCGCTGCCCGCCGTGCACTTCACGCACGAAGGCATGTTCATGGGGTCGCCCGACTGGTGGCGGCGCTTCGAGTACCTCGAGGATCGCGCCGACGGACTCGCGTTCCAGGAGGACATGTGGACGCCGGGGGTGTTCGAGCTCTTGCTCGAGCCGGGGAAGACGTGCCACGTGGCCGTGTCGATCGGCTCGCCGCTCCACGCGCGCCCGGGCGACATCGTGGACGAGGCGGCCGCGTTCTTGCGCGCGCAGGATCTCGGGCCGACGCGCTCGAACGCGGTTCGGGTGCTCGGCGTCGCGGCGGAGCAGTTCTGTCTCGACGCGGTCTCGCCGCCGAGCGTCGTGGCCGGCTACCCGAGCCATCAACTGTTCGTGCGCGATTGGGTCATCGCGTTGCCCGGCCTCTTGCTCGCGCGCGAGCAATTCGAGCGGGCCGAGCGCTTGCTCGGAGCGCTCCTCGCGCACCAGCGCGGCGGATTGCTGCCGGGCATCGTGCCGACGCGGGGTGCGCGTCGCGCTCGGCCGCTCCCGGACGCGACGCTCTGGCTCTTCGAGGCCGCGCGACTGATGCTCGCCCGGCGCGGGCCACGCCATCCGTTTCTGGCGAAGGCGCTCTTTCCCGCGCTCGCGCGCGCGTTCCTGCGCTTCACGGGTCGACAGCGGCGGGTCGTGTGGCGTTCGGCGGACGGCCTGCTCGTCACGCGCGAGCCCGGCGGCGCCCTCACGTGGATGGACGCGCAGGTCGACGGCAAGCCCGTCACGGCGCGCGCCGGCATCGCCATCGAGCATCAAGCGCTCTTCGCGCGCGGCGCCGATCTGCTCGCCACGCTCGCGAGCTTCTACGGGCACGACGCGCTCGCCGCGCGCGCGAGCGACGCGGCCCATCGCGCGCGCGCGGCGTTCCGCGGCCGCTTCTGGTGCGGCGACACGGACTATCCCTACGACTGCGTGAGCGAGGCGCGCGACCGCGCCGACGCTTGGGCCGACCAGAGCGTGCGCCCGAACGCGCTCATCGCGCTCGCCATCGATCCGACGCTGTTCGAGGATTGGCAAGCCGAGGCGATCCTGCAGCGGGTCCAATCCGAGCTCCTCACGCCGCAGGGCATCCGTAGTCTTTCGCCGAACGACCGCCTGTACATGGGTCACTTCGGCGGGAACGCGGCGGAGCGCGAATTCGCGTACCACCAAGGCACCGCCTGGACCCACCTCCTCGGCTATTACGCGCGCGCCGCGCACCAGCGCTGGGGCGAGGAACCTCAGGGTCGCGACGAGATCGTGCGGCTCCTCGAACAAGTGGTCGACGCCGGGCCGCTCTTCGGGCAGCTCGCGCAGCTTTCGGACGGCGACGCGCCGTTCCGTTCGCGCGCCTGTCCGGCGCAGGCGACGGCCGTCGCCGAGATCCTGCGCGCGCTCGTCGAGCTCGGCGGCTGACGTCCGCGCGAATTGCCGAAGAAATACGCCCGTTTCGAGCCGGTGGCCCGAACTTCGGGGGGCGGCTTCATAAAAGCCGAGCTCGCCGCCCACTGACCCGGCGATGACACTCCGCTCACGCTTCGTCGCTCTTCGGTCGACTCGGCGCCCGCGCACGCTCGCCGTCGCCGCACTCTTGGTGCTCGCCGGCGGCGCGTCGGCAACGGCGTGCGGGAGCAGCGCCCGCACCGACTTGAACAAGGCGCCGGCAGGGGCCGCCGCCGACGCGGGACAAGGCGGCGACGCGTCGCTCGGGACCGGCGGCGGGACGCACGAAACCGGCGGGAGCATCGCGGTCGGCGCTCAGGGCGGTAGCGGCACGAAAGGCGGCGGCAAAGGCGGCTCGAGCGGCGGCGACGCCGTCGCGGGCGCGAGCGACGGCGTGACGGGCGGCAGCAGCGGCACCGCGGGCACCGCCGGCAGCGTGGGCCTTCCGGCGCTCGGCACGACTCAGTGCAGCGACGGCATCGACAACGACGGCGACGGCCTCATCGACGGCCTCGATCCCGAATGCACCGGACCTTGGGACAACGACGAGAGCTCGTTCGCGACCGGCATCCCCGGCGACAACAAGGATCCGAAGTGGCAGGACTGCTTCTTCGACGGCAATTCCGGCGCCGGCGACGATCGCTGTCGGTATCCGACGACGTGCCTCACGGGCGAGCTCTCGCAGGACGACCCGCAATGCGCCGTCACCCAAGCGTGCATCGACAACTGCGCTCCCGCCGTTCCGAACGGCTGCGATTGCTTCGGCTGCTGCTCGGTCGAGCTCGCCGACGGTTCGAGCGTCGACATCTTCGAAGCGTCCACGTGCTCGCTCGCCAACATCGACGACACGACGGCGTGCCCGCGCTGCTCGAAGAGCACGCTGTGTCAAAACCCGTGCGGCGAGTGCGAGCTTTGCCCCGGCAAGACCGTCGACGACTTGCCCGCGAGCTGCACGCCGCCCGCGACGGGCACCGGCGGCTCGGACGGAAGCGGCGGTTCGAGCGGCACCGCGGGCACGGACAGCACCGGCGGCACGAGCGGAACGACGGGGACCGGCGGCACCGGCAGTCCGCCGCCGCCCGCGTACACCTGCGACGGCGGCCAGCAGGTTTGCGGCCCCGGGCTCGCGGCATGCCCCGAGGGTCTCTACTGTTCGCTCGGTTGCTGTACGGTGGTCGTGCGCTGATAAGCTCGGCGCGCCATGCGGCGCGGGCGGCTCGGCTTCGCACTCGGTATCGTGTTTTGGGCGCGTTCCGGGCTCGCGCTCGACGACGGCCCGCGCGCGGCGCTCGTGCTCGCGCGCGGCGCCGGTACGGAAGCGTGCCTGCGTGAGCGCGCCATCGAGCGCGCGGTCGAGCGCCGCCTGCGCCGGCACGTGTTCGTCGAGCCGGGGGCGGCCGATTTGCGCATCGACCTAGCGCTCGCGCGTGAGCCGGACGGCGCCTGGTCGGCGAGGCTCGCGCTGCGCGGGCCGCACGGCGCCGAGCTCGGCGCGCGCGAGCTCGAGACGCAGGCGCCGCACTGTTCCGCGCTCGATGAGTCGCTCGTGCTCGTCGTCGCCTTGCTCGTCGACTCACCGGAGGCGCGCGGCGCCGTCGAAGCGTCGAAGCACGAGCCCTTGCCGTCCGCGCCCGCTCCGCCTACCCAGACGAGCACGCCGTCCGCGCCGCCGCGAAGCCGAACGCAGCCGGGGCCCATCGAGCTCCCGCCTGACACGTTCGCGCCGCGCGAGCCGTACCGCTTCGAGCTCGGAGCGGGAGCGGCCTTCTTGCCGGGCGCGATTCCGGGAGTGCCGTTCGGGCCCGAGCTTTCGTTCGGGGTGCGCCCGCCGCACTTCGCGGCGATCCGGCTCCGTCCCGCGTTCTTCTCGTCGAGCGAAGCGCACGCGCCGACGGCCGATCGCGGCGGTCGCTTTTCGCTCGTCGCGGTCGCGCTCGACGTGTGCCCCGCCGAGCAGTCGGTCGGACGTTGGCGCTTGTTCGCTTGCGCGGGCCAGCGTGTCGGCCGCTTGGCCGCCCGGGGGTTCGGTTTTCAGCAAACCGAGCACGCGGTCGAGCTCTATTACGCTCTCGGCGCGACGGCGGGGGGTACCTTTTGGTTCACGCAGCCCCTCGGCCTCGCCCTGAACCTGGGTGCGGAGGCGCCGCTCAGTCGCGACGCCTACTTCTCCTTCGGCCCCGCCGGCGAACGACGCACCATTTTCCGCACAAGCCCCGTGGTAGGCGCCGCCACGGCGGGCCTCGTCCTCGCCTTTTGATAATCGCAACGCCGTGTTCCCACTCACCTTGTTGAAGCCCGGACCCGCGTTCACGGTTCGGGAAGTCTTCGATGAGCACGCCGGCTACCTTTGGCGCACCTTCCGGCATCTCGGCATGCCCGAGGCCGACGTTCCCGACCTCTGCCAGGAGGTGTTCGTCGTCGTGCACCGAAAGCTCGGCGAGTTCGAGGGGCGCTCGTCGCTCAAGACTTGGCTTTACGGCATCTGCCTCAGGGTCGCGTCCGATCACCGGCGGCGCGCGCACGTCCGCCACGAGCGCGCGCAGGCCGACGCCGGCGAAGAGCTCGAGTCGGGCGGCAGCTTCGGACCCGACGCTCGGATCGACGCGCGAGCGCAATTGCAAGCGCTGCTCGCCGAGCTCGACGACGACAAGCGCGCCGTGCTCGTCCTCTACGAGCTCGAAGGGCTCACCATGAAAGAGGTCGCGGAGGTCGTCGGCTGTCCGCTGCAGACGGCGTACGCGCGTCTCCACGCGGCGCGCGCACGCTTGCTCGAGGCGCGTACCGCCGCGCGTGAACGAGGCAGCGAGCCATGAGCGACCCGAATCGCTTTCGCGACGGCGGCGCCGACGTCCCCGCCGAGCTCGCACGCCTCTTCGAGACCGGCGCGAAGGACTTACCGAGCGAAGGCGATCTCCGCCGCCTCGCCGCGCGGCTCGGTCCCGTGCTCGAACCGCCGGGCGGAGGCTCGGCGTGGCCCGGCTGGCCCGTGATCGGCAAGGTCGCGGCGCTCGCCGTGGTGGTTGCCGGCTCCGCCGTCTTCTTCGCGCTGAACTTCGGCCCGCACACGCCGCGCCCGCCCGACAGGCCCGACGCGCCGGCTCCGACCGAAGCGTTCGCCCCGTCGGACTCGGCGCTTTCGGCCCTGAACGCTGCCACGGCGAGCGCCGCGGACGCCGGCGCGGTGCCGCCCGCAGCGAGCGGCGCGGTGCCGCCCGCAGCGAGCGCGCCGAGCGACGCCGGGTCGAGCCGTTCCGAGGCGACCGCGCCCCGCGCTGCGGAGACGGAAGCGGAGCTGCTCGAACGGGCTCGCGACGCTCTTTCGGCGAACCCGGCGCGCGCGCTCGCGCTCACCGAGCAAGACCGGACGCGCTTTCCAGCGGGTGTGCTCGCGCAGGAGCGCGACGTGATCGCGATTCAGGCGCTCGCACGTCTCGGTCGCAAAGACGAAGCCGCGCGCCGGGCCGCCGACTTCGCGCGGCTCTATCCGAACTCGGCGTACAGAAAGAAGCTGGATCAGAGCGCGCCATGAGCCCGCTCGCGCTTCGGGCGGCGCGCTTCGGCTCCGTGTTCGCGCTGGCCTCGGCTTTCGCCGCCGGCTGCTCGCGTGACATCGAGCTCGGCGCCGACCCGAGCGGAGCGAGCGGCGGCGCGGGCGGGAGCGGCGGCTCCGCGGGCGCGAATGCCGGACGCGCGGGGAGCGGCATCGTCGTCGTCACCGGCGGCGGGGCGGGTGAGGGCGGGGAGAGCGGCGCGTCCGGCGCGTCCGGCGCGTGCGTTCCTGCCTCGTGCCACGGCAAGATCTACGCGTGCGGCAACTGCAAGGACGACGACGGCGACGGCAAGATCGACGCCGACGACCCCGAGTGCACGGGGCCGTGCGACGATCGCGAAGACAGCTTCGACGTCGGCCTGCCGGGCGGCGGCGCCGACAAGTGCAGCGAGGATTGCTTCTTCGACAACGGCAACGGCGCCGGCAACGACGGCTGTCGCTTCAGCCATCGCTGCGATCCGCTGTCCGTCGCGCCCGATTACCCGCCGACCGGCAGCGCGAGCTGTTCCTACGACGAAGCCGCGAACATTCCCGGCGGCGGGAGTTGCGCGGAGCTTCGCGCCGCGCAAGCCGGCTCGTGCGCGGACGTGTGCGGCCCGCTCACGCCGAACGGCTGTGACTGCTTCGGTTGCTGCGAGATCCCGGCGGGGAGCGGGCGCTTCGTGGCGCTCGGCGGCGGCTCCGGCACGTGCACCTCCGAAAACCTCGACGACAGCGCCGCCTGCCCGCCGTGCACGCAGGTGCCCTCGTGCCTGAACACGTGCGATCCGTGCGAGAGTTGCGTCGGACGGCCGGAGCCGCTCGCGAGCTGCACGAGCACGGTCGACGCGTGCGACGGCGTGTTCGAGCCGTGTGATCGCGCCGGCTCCGCGCTCTGTCCGGCGGGCTCGTATTGCATCACGGGCTGCTGCGTGCCGGAACCGCGCTGAGCGCGAACGGCTCCGTGGCGCTCGGCGTCGCTCCGCCGCGTGCTAAAGCGAGCCCCGTGATCCAGAGCTACGAGGGCAGCTGTCATTGCGGGCGCGTGAAGTTCGGCGTGCGCGGCGACCTCGCCGACACGGTCGTGTGCAACTGCTCGATGTGTGAAAAGAAGGGCTTTTTGCACCTCATCGTCGAGCCCGCCGCGTTCGAGCTTCACTCCGGGCAAGACGAGCTCACGACGTACCGTTTCAACACGGGCACCGCCAAGCACACGTTCTGCCGCCATTGCGGCGTCCATCCGTTTTACGTCCCGCGCTCGCACCCCGACCAAGTGGACGTGAACGTGCGCTGCCTCGCGGGCGTCGACCTGAGCGCGCTCAGGCCTCGACCGTTCGACGGCAAGCATTGGGAGCAGTCGATCGACGGGCTGCGGCAGCCACGTTGAGGCGCCGCGCGGCCTTCACGGCCGCTCGATGGGGCCGACGCAGAGCGAGGCGTGCGGAACGACGCTCGGCACCGTGAAATCGACGTAGACGCCCTGATACACGAGGCGGTGGGTGCCCGCCGTCATGGGCGTCGGGGATCGACAAGTCGCGGGCGTGTAGCCGCCGCAATCCGCAGTGCAGCCGCTGCCGAGGGGAGCGCTCTCGTACTCGCAGAACGACGCCGCGGCCGTGTACGTGCCGGAGTCCTCCGTCACGGAGCATGCGTTCCGCGGCCAAGTCGTGCAGCTCGACGAGTAGCAACCCGCCGGTCGCGCCTCGACGACGAGCACGTCGCCGACGTTCAGCTCGTCATCGACCGGGCCCTGCCGTCCGACGATGCAGATGCTGTCGACGGGCGCTTCCGTGCACGCCACGTCGAGCTCGCCCCCGGCGCCGCCGAAATCGTTCGCGTTCGAGGTCCCGCCCGTCGCCGAGCTCACGCCGCCCGTCGCCGAGCTCACGCCGCCCGTCGCCGAACTCACGCCGCCCGTCGCCGAGCTCACGCCGCCCGTCGCCGAGCTCACACCGCCCGAACCTCCGCCGGTGCCTCCGCCACCGCTCGTTCCGGTGCTCGGCGTGCCACCGCTCGCCCCGGTGCCCGTCGTGCCACCGGCGTCGGGAGTCTCCCCCGGTGGACCCAGATCGGGCCCGCAGTAAATGGCGGTGCACTCGAAGCCATCGGTGGTGCACGTGCACGTATTGCAGCCGTCGTTGTAGCTCTGCCCGACCGCCAAGTGCTTCCCCTCCGTGAGGCATCCGCCGGCGTCGTACTCGGTGCTCCTCCCGCCGCAGGCGACGAACACGAGCGAGCACGCGAACGCCACCGAACCCAACGCACGCCACACCATGGCGGGAACCTTGGCTCCGAACGCGCATCCCGGCAAGGACGTGGCAATATCGAGAACGCGCATGGCATCACGGGATCCGTCGGCCCTCGGCTATCGCCGCATCGTGAGCTTGCTCGTCGCGCTCGTGGTCGTGCCGACGTCGCTCTTGCTCGCGCTCGGCGTGGTGTTGCTTTTCATGGGCGAGGCCGCCGTCAACATCCTCATGGGGATTCTCGTGCTCGCGCTCTCGGGGGCGGCGGTCACGGGCGTCGTGCTCGTGTGGGTCTTCGTGCGGCGCGAAGCGAACCTTTCGGCGCTCCAGAGCGACTTCGTCTCGAAGGTCTCGCACGAGCTCCGCACCCCGCTCACCTCCATCCGCCTCTTCGCCGAGACGCTCGCGCTCCGCCGCGGCGACGAAGCGGCGGCTCAAAAATGCATCGAAGGTTTGTCGAAGGAGAGCACGCGCCTGCAGGAGCTCATCGACCGCCTGCTCGATTGGGGCCGCATGGAGAGCGGCGGTCGCGAGTTCGTCCTGAAAGACACCGATCTGCGCTCCATCATCGTCACGGCGCTCGAGGCGTTCGATCCGGTGCGTGAACGCCGGCACGTCGAGCTCGTCTCGCAGCTCCCGCCGGAGTCGCTGCTCGTGCGCGCCGATCGCGGCGCCATGAGCGACGCGCTCCTGAACCTGCTCACGAACGCGTACAAGTACGGCGGCGATCCGCCGCGCATCGAGGTCGCGTACGTGCAGGGCGCGCGCGACGTGACCGTCACCGTGAAGGACAACGGCCAGGGCATCCCCCAAGCCGAGCACACGCGCATCTTCCAGAAGTTCTATCGCCTCGACGACCGCCTCTCGCGCGAGCGCGAGGGCTCCGGGCTCGGGCTCGCCATCGTGAAACACGTGATGAAGGCGCACCGCGGCCGGGTCGAGCTCGTGAGCGAAGCCGGCAAAGGCAGCACTTTTTCGCTGGTTTTGCCGTCGGCGCCGCTCGCCGGGTCCGAACGCCCCAGCGCGCGGGAGAGCATCGCGCCGTCGACGTTGGCATGAGCCTCGCTAAACTCGAGTCGAGCCGAAGGCCTACGCGATGTCCGAGCCGAGACCCAAGATCCTGATCGTCGAGGACGACGAGAGCATCACGCTCGGCCTGCAGATGAACCTCGAGGCCGAAGGCTACCGCGTCACCGTGGCGAACGACGGCGAGGACGGCCTGACGCACGCGCTCGGCGGCGGCTTCGATCTGATCGTGCTCGACGTGATGCTCCCGCGCATGAACGGCTTCGAGATGGTGCGCGCCCTCCGCGCCAAGGGCCAATACGTGCCGGTCATCATGCTGAGCGCGCGCGGCGAAGAGATGGACAAGGTCATGGGCCTCGAGCTCGGCGCCGAGGACTACATCACCAAGCCCTTCGGACTCGCCGAGCTCCTCGCGCGCGTCAAAGCCGTGCTCCGGCGCGACGGTATCGTCAAACGCCGCGGCGAGCAGCCGCTCCGCGCCGCCGATCTCGAGGTCAATCCCCGTTCGCGCGAGGTGCGGCGCGACGGCGCGCTCGTCGATCTCACCGCCACCGAATTCGACGTGCTCTGGTGCCTGATCGAGGCGAACGATCGCGCCCTCACGCGCGAGGAGCTGCTCGAGCGCGTGTGGGGGCCCGGCCATCACGTCACCCTGCGCACCATCGACAACTTCGTGCTGCAGCTCCGCTCGAAGCTCGAGAAGGATCCGGCCGAGCCTCGCCACCTCGTGACGGTGCGCGGCGTCGGTTATCGCTTCAAGCCGTAGTCCGCGCCGCTCGCCGCGCCCGCGCCGGTCCGGAGCAGCGGCGCCGCGTTCCATGCTAATGGACGGACCCCCGTGGACCAGAATCTGCTCCGTTCCTACTTCGGCACCATCTACGAGCTCCCGCTCGAGACGGGCGTCGTCCGCGTCTCCATCGACGGCGAGGTCGTGAAGGACACCGCGCAGTTGCCGCCCATCCTGCGGCAGGATTTCGCGCTCGTCACCGCGTACAATCCGCGCAGCATGCCGCTCCCGCGCCGCGTGAACGAAGCGCGGCAGCAGGTGCTCCGCGATCTGCTGGTCCTCGGCTGTTACCGCGTCGAACAATGCGTCGGCTACGACGAAGAGCCCGAGGGCCCGTGGCGCGAGCCGGCGTGGCTCGCCATCGGCATCCCGCGCGACGAAGCCATCGGCTTCGGGCGCACCTTCCGCCAAAACAGCATCGTCTATTGCCGGAACGCGCGCCCCGAGCTCATCGTCACCGACACGACCCTCGACGAAATCGGCCGCACCTTCCAGGGTAACTGGCGCATTCGCTGAGCGTAGCGGGCGAAGCTGCCCACCCCGCGCCATGCTCGGCGGCTCCGCCGCCTGCGCGTGCCGCCGCCGCCTCCCCGATGTCGTGCTCGCCTGCGGCTGCGCGCGCCATGGGAGGGGCCGTGGTATTCTCGCGTTGCGTGCTTCGCCGGCTGCTCCCGCTCGTCCCGCTGCCGTTCGTCTTCGCGTTCGGCGCGTGGGCGTCCGCGCGTGTCGCGGACCGTGCCGGCGCGGACGCCGCCGTCGCGCTCTCGGCCTTCGCCGTGCTCGCGCGCGCTCACGAGCTCCCGCCGCCCGACGCCGAACCCGAGTTCATTCCGACGGACTTCCAAGTGCTCGCCGAGCCGGCCGAGCCGCCCGCCAAGAACCACAAGGCCGCGAAGAAGGCGCGCGCGGCCGCGGCGCCCGTCGTGTTCGTCTCGCAGAAGGCGGTGCTCGGCCTCGCGAACTCGGGGGCACGCCCGCACGGCGCGTTCGTGCCGGCGAACGCGGTGCGTCCGGCCGGGCTGCGGCTCACCGGCGTCAGTGCGCTCGGCATCGGCTTGCTCGACGGAGACGTGCTCACGCGCGCCGTCGGTCAGCCCGCGACCGCGACGAGCGCGGTGATCCAGGCCGTGCTCGCGGCGCGCGCGCACCACGCCGCCGTGCTCGAAGGCGAACTCTGGCGTGGCGCTCAGCGCTTCGTCATTCGCGTCGAGCAGCCGTACGTCGACGAACGGCACGCGGACGCCGACGGCGACTCCGGTGCGGTCACCGCCGCGCGCTAGTCCCTTCGAGCGCTCATGACGCGCCCGCGCGCCTGGCCGAGCCCTTCGAGCGTCGCGTTCGCGGCGGTCGTCGTGTCCGTCGCGTGCGAACCGCCTCGTCCGCCGGCGAGCGCACCGAGTCGCGTTTCGCCGCCGACCCGAGCCGCTTCGTCGCCGATCGGCGCCGTTCCGTCGGCGTCGAGCTCTCCTGCCGGAGCTTCGTCTTCCGGCGACCGAGCCCTTGCGCCGCCTTCAGCCGCCTCGGCGAGCACCGCCGATGACGAGCGGCAAGCGGCCGTTCAAGTCGCGGCCGCATGGCTCGAAGCGCTCGCGGACGGGCAGCCTCCGGAGCCCGCCCTCGACGCGAGCGCGCCCGAGCTCGAGGTCGTGGTGTGGGGTCCGACGAGCGCCCAGCCCGGGTGCGGCGACGTCGATAGCGCGCGAGATCAGCGCTCGCTCCGTGCGGTGAATCTCGGCGTTCCGAAGCTCGTCGCCTGCCTCAAGGACGACGGTCTGCTCTCGGGGAACATCCCCGAATATGCGGCGGGCGCTTGGAGCGAACAGCCGCCGCCCGCGGACCGCGTCGGGCGGCGCGGCTACATCACGGCGTTTTCCCTCGCCGCGCTGCCGCATCCGTTGGAGCGCCAGCGAGGAGCCCTGTCCGAGGAGGTGCGGCAGGGCTCGCTCGTCTTCGAGTTTTTCGCGACGGACGGCGGCGGTGGCACGACTCACGGCGCGCTCGTCCTGCGCAAGGTCGCGGGTGCGCTCGAGGTCGCCCGCGTTTTCATCGCGGACGACTTCAAAGACTGACGCTCAGAGCCCGCTGAACCCCGAGCGGTAAAGTCCCGCTTGGAGGTCGCTCTCGAGCGCGACCGGGTCGTGCGCCGTGACGACGTGAACGTCTTTGGGCAACGCCGCGAGCGCGCGGAGCTGGGCCGCGACCGCGCCGCGATCCTCGCCCATGATGACGGTCGCGAGCGCGGGGCGGCCGCGAACGAGCCTGATGTTGTCCTTCGTCCACGCGATGTCGCCGACGAACAGGTAGCGCGCGCCGCTCGCGAGCTCGACGTAAACGAGCTGGCTCCCGCGCGAGTGACCGGGCGCCTTCTGCAGCACGACGCCCGGCGTGACCGTGTAAAGTCCTTCGTAATCGAGCGGCTGCAGCCGTTCGAGGCTCCCGGCGGGGTAGTCTTTGTGCTCGAGCTGCGGGCTTTCGAGCTGCTCGCGCGTCATGTGCGTCTGCTTCACGAGCGCGTTGAAGTCGGGCGCGCCCGCGAGGCCGCCCGCGTGATCGAGGTGCTCGTGCGTGAAGACGATGTCCTGTGCCGAGGCCATCGCCTTCTCGACCCGGTCGAAGGCGGCGCGGTCGAACTTGCCGCCCGGCATCGAACCCGCGGCCGCGGGCGTCATCGCCGTATCGATGATCAGTGAGTGATCGGGCCACACCACGCGGTGCGAGAGCAGCACCATCTTGTGCAGGCCGAAGCCGTCGCCCGCGACGACGAGCGTGCGCGGGAACCCGAACTCACCGACCTTCTCCACCTCGATGTGGTCCGGCAGCGCGCCCGGCTTCGCGCTCGCCGCGCGGTGCAGCGCGGTGAGATCGATCACGTAGTCCGAGCTCGGCGCCGCGGCGGTGTCGAGCAAGAAGTGCTTCGCCGCGAGGAGCACGACGGCGAGCCCGCCGACGACCCAGAGCACGATGCGTTGCCAGCGTTTGAGCTTCATGGCAGACGCCTTAGCACCTCCAAATGCGCTCCGGAATTCTGCTGGCACCAGCCCTCGCCCTAGGTTACGCCCCAAAAATGCGCGCTTATTGGCTCGGGCGTCGGCGCCGCTTCTGGTTCCTTCTTATTTGCATTGCCTTGGTGGTGCCTGAGGCGGCGAGCTGTGGCTCGAGCAGTTCTCCGGCGTAGCACTCGCCCGCCGCGAACACCCCTTCGAGCGGCGGATCAGGACCGGCCGCGAGCGTGGAACCTGCCACGTTGGCCCCGCCGCAGGCGGCGCGGGCGGGGAAGCCTTGTCGAACGATGCTGGCGCAAGCGGCTCCACGGCGGGCGTTGACACGGATGCGCGCGGCGGCCAAGCCGGCGGCTCAGGCTCGAGCTCGAAATGAAGCGGGCGCCGCGGGAATGGGAGCCAGCGTGACGATCTGCGTCGCCCCCGTTCACTTCGAGCATCGGCATGCGGGGAAGTCTTCGTTTCCCTTGCTCGATGACACGACAACGCTCCTCGACCACAATGTGTGGGCGTTCCAGAGTTTATGGAACGACAATACTCCCAGCGACCGCATGATGAGTCACCGGACGTACCGCTCGGTCTCGAAACGACGGACGATTTATTACAAAGCCCCAGCAAGGGGTTCGCTCCTTATCCGATGGATCGGCGGACCGATCCAACAGAGGCGCTCGACACGTTCCCGGTGAGTGGCACCCCCGATTCCGCCGAGATCGCGGGCGACGCCTGCGAAAACGGCGCATCCGGCCCGATCAGCCCCGCGATCTGCTGTAGCGGTTCATTTCGCTGTGACCCGCACCTCGTGTGCGATTGAGTCGCACGACTCGGTTTGTCACCTCGCGCTTACAGTAGGCAGGAGGATGGTCCGATGCGCGAGGAACCGTTCCCTCCCGCTGCCAAAATTGACCACAGGTTACTACCGGTGCAGTAGCCGTGCGCGGCT
>Ga0335083_10000344_pt1 | contig 73179 bp, 73 predicted proteins | sample Lox_Sample_42_FD_206716 | JGI IMG/M metagenome (GOLD analysis project Ga0335083, IMG submission 206716) | Soil microbial communities from Loxahatchee National Wildlife Refuge, Florida, United States - Lox_Sample_4.2 | ecosystem: Environmental > Terrestrial > Soil > Wetlands | place: USA...
TGGTCAATACGGCGAGCGCGACCGACAACCAGGGCGACAGCGCCACCTCGAACGCGGTCACCTCGACCATCGATCACACCGCCTCGCTGTCGGTGGTGAAGACCGCGGATGCGGTCAGCGACACCAACCATGACGGCTTTGTCGGCGACAAGGGCGACGTCATCACCTATCACGTCACCGTCACCAACACCGGCGACGTCGATCTGACCGGCGTCAGCGTTACCGATTCGCTCACCGGCGACACCTTCAACGGCATCTCGCTGGCGGTCGGCGCTTCGCAGACCATTACCGACACCTACACCATCACCCAGGCCAATGTGGATGCCGGGTCGAAGAACAACCCGACGCAGCTTACCAACACGGCGTCGGCCTCCTCCACCGACCAGACTTGCGCCAGCGGCGTCTCCAACACCGTCACTTCGGTGATCGACTACACGCCGGGCCTGCAGGTGGTGAAGACCGGCGGCACGGTCAGCGACACCAACCACGACGGCTTTGCCGGCGATGCCGGCGACGTCCTCACCTATCAGGTCACTGTCACCAATACCGGCGACGTCGATCTGACCGGTGTGAAGGTCACCGACTCACTCACCGGCGATACGCTCACACCAGTGGGCGGCCTCTCGCTGGCGGTCGGCGGCTCGCAGACCCTCACCGACACCTACACCATCACCCAGGCCAATGTTGACGCCGGCGCTTGCGGCAGCCCGACCATGCTGGTCAATACGGCGAGCGCGACCGACAACCAGGGCGACAGCGCCACCTCGAACGCGGTCACCTCGACCATCGATCACACCGCCTCGCTGTCGGTGGTGAAGACCGCGGATGCGGTCAGCGACACCAATCATGACGGCTTTGCCGGCGACAAGGGCGACGTCATCACCTATCACGTCACCGTCACCAACACCGGCGACGTCGATTTGACCGGCGTCAGCGTTACCGATTCGCTCACCGGCCACACCTTTAACGGCATCTCGCTGGCGGTCGGCGCTTCGCAGACCATCACCGACACCTACACCATCACCCAGGCCAATGTGGACGCCGGGTCGAAGAACAACCCGACGCAGCTTACCAACACGGCGTCGGCCTCCTCCACCGACCAGACCTGCGCCAGCGGCGTCTCCAACACCGTCACCTCGGTGATCGACTACACCCCAGGCCTGCAGGTGGTGAAGACGGTGAGCTCTGTCACCGATACCAACCACGACGGCATGAACGACGCGGGCGACGTCATCAACTACAACATCGTGGTCACCAACACCGGCGACATCGATCTGACCGGTGTGAAGGTCACCGACTCACTCACCGGCGATACGCTCACACCAGTGGGCGGCATCCCGCTGGCGGTCGGCGGCTCGCAGAGCTTCTCGGACACTTACACGATCAAGGCCGGCGACAGCGGCGTCATTTCGAACACCGCGACCGCGACCGACAACCAGGGCGACAGCGGAAGCTCGACGGTGACGACCCCGGTCAGCTACGTGCATAGCCTGAGCGTCGTGAAATCGGTATCCTCGATCGCAGATACCAATCATGACGGCATCATCGGTGATGCCGGGGACGTCATCAATTACAACATCGTGGTCACCAACACCGGTCAGGTGGCCCTGACCGGTGTGAAAGTCACCGATTCGCTCACCGGCGACACTGTTACGCCGGCTGGCGGGACGACGCTGGCAGTGGCGCAATCGAAGACCTACACCGACCAGTACACGATCAAGGCAAGCGACCTCAGCACCATCTGCACGCCGATCGGCCTAAACGGCACGCAGATCTACGTGTCGCATATGTCGCTAGCCAACGGCTACGAACTGGTCTCGTTCACTGGATCGTCGAAGTGGTCCGGCGGCACAAACATCATCACCGGCCAGCAAGACATCACCTACAACGCCGGCACTTCTTACAACGCGTCGACCTCGGTGCAGGCCTATGCGTGGTGCGTGGACGTGTTCCATAACATCAACATCGGCTCCGACAATATTGTCTACAACCTGCAGCAGCTCGGCGTGAATGATGCAAGTGACATCGCCAAGCTCGCCGAGTGGGGCAACGAGCAGCTTGCGTCAGGCCCGAATGCGCTGATCTCGGCCGCCGTTCAGGCCGATATCTGGATGAAGGAGTATGGCGTCGGCCTTGCGGCTGGCACCAGTCAGTCCCTCATCAATGAGATCAACTACATCAACACCACCGTCCTGCCGACTTTGCCGGACGGCATGGGCACGCAGATCGTCACTAACAGCGCGTACTGCGGGACCATCTCGCAGAGCCTCTATGTGCCTTGCGACACCGAAGCGGGGCCGGGCACGCTCGTCAACACGGCGACGGCAACCGACGACCAGGGCGACACGTCCACGTCGACGGTCACGCTCACGGTGAACTACAACCCCGAACTGGACGTCGAGAAGTCGGTAATCAGTGTCAACGACAAGAATTGCGACGGCCTCACCGATGCCGGCGACGTGATCACGTACAGCATCAACGTCACCAACACCGGCAACGTGGCGCTCACCGGCGTCAAGGTGACTGATTCGCTCACCGGCGACACGTTGACGCCCGCGGGCGGCATCTCGCTCGCGGTCGGCGCCTCGCAGACCTACACCGAGACCTACACCGTCTCGCAGAGCGACGTCGACAATAAGGGTGCGGTCGACGGCAGCGCCGACGGCAAGCTGACCAACACGGCGACCGCGACCGACGATCAGGGCAACACCGATACGTCGTCAGTGACGACGAGCCTGGACTACTGCCCGGGTCTGAAGATCGTGAAGACGGTCGTCTCGGTAACCGATACCAACCACGACGGCAGAAACGACGCCGGCGACGTCATCAACTATGACATCAAAGTCTACAACACCGGCGACGTCGATCTGACGGGCGTCACCGTCAACGATCCGTTGGCCGGCGGCACGCTGACCCCGGTGGGCGGCGCGTCCGTCGCGGTCGGTGGCGTGCTTGACCTCACCAACGCACACTACACGATCACGGCGACCGACGTTGCCAACAACGGCAACCCGGCCGGCTGCGGTACCGTGCAAAATGTTGCCACCGTCACTGACAACCAGGGTGACAGCGGCTCGGCCACAGCTACGACATCGATCAAGCCGGCGCTGACCATCGTCAAGTCGGTAACCTGCGTCACCGACACGAACTGCGACGGCATCATCGATGCCGGCGACGTGATCACCTACGACATCAAGGTGACCAATAACGGCAGTTCGACGCTGTCCGGCGTGACCGTTACCGACGCGCTGCTCGGCGGCACCATCGCTTCCAACGTGACGTTGACCGCCGGAAAATCCGTCGACTACACCAAGACCTATACGATCAAGCAGACGGACATCAACACGGACGGCAACCCAGCCGGATCGGGCGTGATCAGCAACACCGCAACGGCGACCGACAAGCAAGGCGATACGTCGTATTCGACTGTTGCGACGGCGGTCAGTTTCAAGCCGGGTATCGACATCGAGAAGCTTATCTCGGTCGACGGCGGCAAAAACTGGTACTTCACCGCGGCCGGTTATGGCCCGAATGCTACGATCGCGCAGATCAGCGCCGAAACAGGCATCAGCGCGTCCAGTCTGCACATCGGCACGCCTACCGCGGTCGATGGTTCGCAGGTTGAGGTCAAAGTGGTCGTGACCAACACCGGTGACGTTACCGACAACAATCTGAAGGTCACGGACGTGAGCGACAATGCGGCGCTGAATACCAACTTCACGTTCGGCGGCAGCACCACCCTCGCCACTTTGGCACCGGGCGCGAGCAAGGTCTCCGACGTGATCACGTTCACGGCGGTCAATGGCTCGCACAGCGACGTCGCCACGGTCAGCGGTACCTACGGCACCGGCTCGGCGGTCGGCAACCTGCCGAACGCCAGCGACAGCGAGACGTATACGGGTGTCTTCAGCATGGGCGGCACTTGTCACACGAGCTCGTGGTGGTGCAACGACCACTACACTTACAGCTGGGGTGGCTGCGGCAGTACTTACTACTCGTCCGGCTGCACGAACAATTGGACCGAGTGCACCTACAACGGCCAGAAGGGCATCCTGCTGGGCGACTCGACCGGCACGGCATGGGGCTCAACCTCCTCGGGCGGGAAGACGCTGTCGTCGATCCCGACCGGCATGCTGTTCATCGCCGACGACGATGTGGCCGACATCCTGCAGTACGGAGCCTCATCGTCGGATGTGCGCATGCAGCTCGCCGCTCAGGCGATCACGGCGCAGCTCAACATCGACGAGGGCATGAACGATCCCGGCGTCAGCGGACACGATCTGATCGGCGAGGCGGTTGCCTGGCTGACCGGCAAGGGTTCTTTCGTGTACTCGGACGGCAGCTCGGGGAAGATCGACACAAACGGAAACAAGGTGCTCGACACGAACGAGTTCAACAACTCGACGAACGCCTTCACCTCGGCGGCGCAGTCGTCCAGCAAGAACCTGTGGAACACCTACGTCGATCCGAACTCGACACCCGCTTCCGGCGACCAGGAGATCAACGGCAAGGACATTCTCAACGCGTTGATCGCCTTCAACCAGCAGCAGCTGGTCACTTCGGCGGCCGGCGACCTTGTCGGCTGGCAGACCTCGAACGGGGTCATCGACATCCACTCGGATACCGCGGACGCGTTCTGGACCGTGCTGAAGGATCAGCATGTTATCGCCGGGCCGACGCACGCCTGATGGCGGCGGCGGGGCGCCGGAAGGCTGAAAATGGCTCCTGAACGCCCGGGCTTCCATCCCCGGGCGTTAAGGAATAACCTTATTGGTTCTGGGGGTTAACTACTAACGCCGGAATGACGTGAGCGCACCGCCAACCGCGGGCATAGTCGGGCGCTGCGTCGGATCGTGCGATCGCTCCGTGTCTGTCGTTTGGTCGAAGTAGATGAGTGCTCCTGACTCAGGACTGAGTTGCTTAGTCATTCTGTTGCGCTGCCACGGCGTGTCCGTCGAGCCGGAGCAAATCCGCCATAAACTGGCCGCGGCCAAAGTCGGCATCGCCGAGATGCTGCGCAGCGCCAAGGAGCTCGGCCTCAAGGCGCGCATGGTCAATACGAGCTGGGAGCGGTTGGCGAAGACGCCGCTGCCGGCGATCCTGCCGCTGCGCGACGGCACCTTCATGATCCTCGGCAAGATTTCCGAAGACAAGGCGCTGGTGCAGAACGTAATTGCCTCGAAGCCGGAGATCCTCAGTCGCGCGCAACTCGAAGCGCTGTGGAGCGAACGCGTCATCCTGATGACGCGCCGCGCCTCGTTGTCGGACCTCTCGCGTCAGTTCAACGTCGGCTGGTTCCTCGGCGCGATCCACAAATACCGCCGCCTGCTGTCGGAAGTTCTCGTTGCTTCGTTCTTCCTGCAGATTTTCGGTCTGGTCAGCCCGTTGTTCTTCCAGGTCGTCATCGACAAGGTGCTCGTGCATCAGAGCATGAGCACGCTCGAGGTCATCGTCTTCGCTCTGGTCACGGTGTCCATCTTCGAGGCGATCATCGGCGTGCTGCGCACCTATTTGTTCTCGCACACCACCAATCGCATCGACGTCGAACTTGGCGGGCGGCTGTTCAGGCACCTCGTCTCGTTGCCGATCGCCTACTTTCAGTCGCGGCGCGTCGGCGATTCCGTCGCCCGGGTGAGGGAGCTCGAAAACATCCGCAACTTCCTCACCGGTTCGGCGCTGACGCTGGTGATCGACCTGTTCTTCACCATCGTGTTTTTGGCGGTGATGTTCTTCTACTCTCCGATGCTGACCTTCATCGTGCTCGGCGCGTTTCCCATCTACATCGGCTTGTCCGCCGCGGCGACGCCGCTATTCCGCGCGCGGCTCGACGAAAAATTCCGCCGCGGCGCCGAAAACCAGGCCTTCCTGGTCGAAAGCGTCACCGGAATGGAAACGCTCAAGGCGATGGCCATCGAGCCGCAGATGCAAAAGCGCTGGGAAGAGCAACTCGCCGGCTACGTCGCCGCGAGCTTCCGCGTCGTCACGCTCGGCAACGTCACTAGCAACGCTGTGCAGTTGGTCAATAAGCTCGTGACTGCCGCCGTTTTGTTCTTTGGCGCCAAGCTTGTGATCGACCGCGGAATGACGGTGGGCGAGCTCGTTGCCTTCAATATGTTCGCCGGCCGCGTGAGCCAGCCGGTCCTGCGGCTCGCGCAGGTCTGGCAAGATTTCCACCAGGCCCGGCTCTCGATCGCACGCCTCGGAGACATTCTCAACACCATGCCCGAGCCCGTCTCTTCCGCCGGGCGCAGCATGCTGCCGGCGATCAAGGGACAAATCGACTTCGAGCACGTGACCTTCCGCTACCGCCCGGATGCGCCGGAAATTCTCTCCGACGTCGGCTTCGCGATTAAGCCCGGTGAAGTCGTCGGCATCGTCGGCTCTTCGGGCTCGGGCAAGAGTACCCTCGCCAAGCTGGTGCAGCGGCTCTACGTTCCGGAAAAAGGCCGTGTCTTGGTCGATGGCGTCGACCTCACGATGGTGGAGACGCCCTGGCTGCGTCGGCAGATCGGCGTCGTGCTGCAGGAGAATATCCTGTTCAACCGCAGCATCCGCGAGAACATCGCGCTGTCCGATCCGGGCATGCCGATGGAGCGCGTGATCAACGCGGCAACGCTTGCCGGCGCGCACAATTTTATCGTCGAGCTTTCCGAGGGTTACGACACCATCGTCGGCGAGCGCGGCAGCACTTTGTCCGGCGGACAGCGTCAGCGCATTGCCATCGCCCGCGCGCTGATCAACGACCCGCGGATTCTCATTTTCGACGAGGCGACGAGCGCGCTCGACTATGAAAGCGAGCGCATCATCCAGGACAACATGCAGCGCATCGTGACCGGGCGCACCGTCATCATCATTGCGCACCGGCTATCGACCGTGCGTTACGCCAACCGCATCATCACGTTGGAGCGCGGCCGCATCGTCGAGGACGGCTCACACGACGATCTGATCCGCGCCGGCGGCCGCTACGCCAAGTTGCATTTCCTGCAAGCGGGGATTCATGAAGTTCGTTCATAAGCTGCGACTGGTGAAGCCCGGCGGGGCCTTGCGGGGGGATCATGAGCTCGCTTTCCTGCCGGCGGCGCTTGAGATCATGGAGACGCCGCCGTCGCCGATCGGACGGCTGTTCGGCGCCAGCATCATCGGCATTTTCTGCATCGCGCTTGCCTGGGCCTGCATCGGCTCGGTCGACATCATTTCGACTGCGCAGGGCAAGATCGTCCCCAGCGCCAGCACCAAGCTGATCCAGCCCTTTGAGACTGGTGTGGTGCGTGCGATCGACATCCAGGACGGCCAGCACGTCAAGGCCGGCGACAAGCTGATCGAGCTCGATCCGACCATGACCAAGGCGGATGTCGAGCATGCCAAAAGCGATCTGATCTTTGCGGAGCTCGATGTGGCGCGTCTGCGCGCGCTCGCCGCCGACGGCGATCCGCTCGCGCATTTCCAGCCGCCGGCGGGCGCCGATCCGCGCTTGGTCGAGCGGCAGCGGGAATACCTGCAGACTCAAATCGCCGAGCGCGATTCCAAGCTCGCCGGGATCGATCAGCAGAAGGCGCAGAAGATTGCCGAGCGCGATACCACCGCAGCCGGCATCGATAAGCTCGAGGCCACCATCCCGTTGCTGCAGGAGCGTATGGAGATTCGTAAATATCTCTACGGCAAGGAGCTCGGCTCCAAGATTACCTACCTGACCGATATGCAGGAGCTGGTCGGCCAGCAGAAGGATCTGCTGGTGCAGAAAAGCCGTCTCAACGAAGCAAAGGCCGCAATCGGAGCGCTGAACGACGCGCACGCCCAGACCGCGGCCGAATTCCGCCATACCGTGCTCGACGATCTGGCCAAGGCCGAGCAGAAGGCGGCGGGCTTGGCACAGGACGTTATCAAGGCCCAGAAGCGCAGCAACCTGCAGGTACTCACTTCGCCGATCGACGGCGTCGTCCAGCAAATCACGGTGCACACCATCGGCGGCGTGGTTACGCCGGCGCAGGCGCTTGCGGTCATCGTCCCGGAAGACGGCAAACTCGAGATCAAGGCGATGATCCCGAACCGCGACATCGGTTTCGTCTCTGAAGGGCAGGAGGCGAAAATCAAGGTCGATACGTTCTCGTTCACCCGGTACGGCCTGTTGCACGGCCGCGTGACCAGCATTTCCGCCGATGCCATCCAGCAGGACAAGCCGCCGGACAATCCGGGTAACGGGCCAGGCGCCGATCCAGGCTCGAGCGAGCCAAAGGGTCAGGACCTGATCTACAGCGCCCGTCTGTCGCTCGACGAGAAGCAGATGAATATCGACGGCCGCGTAGTCAATCTGGTCCCCGGCATGGCGGTGACCGCCGAAATCGTCACCGGCCGGCGCAGGATCATCAGCTATTTGCTGTCGCCGATCGCCAAATATTCGCACGACATTCTGCACGAACGCTGAGGCGGCTCAATCGCCGGCGTTTTCAACCGCCGGCGATTGGATTGCGGCGGTAATAATCCGCGTCCGGTGCCGATTGCTTCCAGTCCGCATTGCCCCGCCAGTCACAGTGATGCGCGCGCATGTCGGCACCATAGCGCACGCTAAAGAGCAAACTGCGTGCCGCGCCATTCTCGTATTCGTGCACCTCGCCCGGCGGATGCACAACGAAGCTACCCGGCCTGATCGTGATCGTCTGCTTTGGCGTGCGCATGGTGCCGCCGCCGGACACGCAGAAATAGATTTCCGTCGCTTGCGGATGGCAGTGGTAAGGGCTGATCTGCCCAGGCTCCCAGCAGGCGACCGTGACGTCGCCGCTCTCGATCTTACCGAGGATCTTCTCGACATGGCGCAGCGGGTCCCATTGCTGTTCGTGCTCGAGATCGAAAGCCAGCATGGAACTCCTCCAATGCGTTAGCGCCGCGCCTTGGCTTCGAGCCGGCGGTCGAGCCGCGCCATGTCGACCACCATACGTTCGTGCGTGCCGCGGCCGATTTCCTCGGTCTCGTCGCGGGCGCTGACGTTAAATTCGATGCGGCGGCCGTCGACCTTGGTCACCACCGCCTCGGCGGTCACCTGATGACCGGCTGGCGTCGCCGCGAGGTGCTGTATGTTGACCTGCGTGCCCACCGCGCTCTCGCCGGGATCGAGATAGGCGCGCACCGCATTGAGCGCCGCGTTTTCCATCGCCCGCACCATCATCGGGGTTGCGAAGACCGGCGGCAGCGCCGCGTCTTTGAACTGGTTGGCAAGGTCGGCGGGTGTCACCCGCAGCGTGAAGCGTCCTGTCGCCCCCACCGGAATTGGCCGCATTTATCAATCCTCCGCCGGCCGCACATGCGTGATCGCCGGCGCCAGCACGATCAGCACCACGCCGCATAACGCGATCGGCGCGAAGGCCAGCGCGGCAATGCCGCTCGTGTCCCAGCTCAGCCCGCTGACCACCGGCACGATCACCGCGCAACTGTAGCTGATCGTGAACATCGCCGCCGTCACCCGGTGGACGTCGTCGGGCGCGGCAAGCGAGGGCGGCAGCGCCAGCAGCAGAATGAGAATTGCCGCCGCGGCAAAGCCTTGCACGGTCGCGGCCGCGACCACCCATGGGCCGCTGCCGAACACAATGCCTGCGGTCGCGGCAAGACACAGCAGTCCGCAGACAACATAGGGAAGCGCCTTGCGATCGAGACGGCTGGCAAGCGGAAGCAAAATCAATGACGCCGGCAACTGGCCGACATTCAAGGCGGTCAAGGTTGCGCTGATCCATTCGCCTTGTCCATTGCTGCGCAGATAATCGGGCAGGAAGGCGTTGGTGCTGAAATAGCTCGCATTGACGGTGCCGAGCATGATGCCGAGCTGCCAGATCAGCGGGCTTTTCCAGTCCGGCCACCAGCGTCGGCGTTGCTTTGCGCCGTTGGTGGCCGGCTGCGCCGGCGCTGCCGCCAGTACGGCGCCGGCGATGATAGCGACCGGCACGCTCCAGAACACAAAGCCCCATTGCCAGTTGCCGACCAACGGCAAAATCAGAGGCAGCATCAGCGCGACCGGCAGCGTCTCGCCGATCAGCAGCCCGTTCGTCCATAGCGCCGTGGCGAAGGCGATACGGCCGGGCACCCAAGCGCGCACGGCCGGCGGCATGGTCACTTGCATGATGGCGACGCCGCCCCCCATGACAATGGTCATGGCGTAAAGCCAGCCGATATCGGGCAGCGCCCCGCGCAGGGCGCCGCCGATCGCGTTCAACGCGAGGCCGAACACGAGTGCGGTGCGCACGCCGAGACGAGCGATCAGTAACGATCCGGGAACCGCGGCGGCCGCAAACAGCATCGACGGCAGGCCGGTGAGAATGCCAATCTCGGTCGCGCTCATGTGCAATTCGTCGTGGATCAGCGGAATGACCGGCGGGACCGCCAAAATGGTGAGCCGCAGCGCGCAGCCGGCGAACCACAGCAGCGACAATGAAATGGCAAGGCGAGCTGGCGAGGCAGCCTCGCTGGAGCGGGTCGATAGGGCCGGCATGGGCGAGGCTTAAGAACGTGACAAATTGCGGGTCGTTTCGAAGGCGGGGTAACATAGACTGTAGCGCCATGCACGCACCGCAGCCGATAAGTTCTTCATAATGGAAGCCGCGCAAATTCCAACCGATAACAAGCGGTTATACGTCATCGGCGACATCCATGGCCGGCTCGACCTGCTTGACCGCATGATCGTTGCCATCGAGCGCGACGCCAAGCAAAGCCAGGTCGAGACCCTGACGGTCACGCTCGGTGACTACGTCGACCGTGGGCCAAAATCGCGCGGCGTGCTCGACCGCTTGTTGGCGAGCCCATTCCCCGGCGATTACGTCGCGCTCAAGGGCAACCACGAGGCGCTGCTGTTGGCATTCCTCAACGATCCCGGCGTCGGCCTGCACTGGCAGCATCTCGGCGGATTGGCGACGCTTCAATCATTCGGCATCCGTATGCCGCCGCTGATGGCGGCACGCAACTTCGAGCAGGCCGCCGAGCAATTGCGGGCAGTGTTGTCGCCCGAACAGATGAAATTTCTCAATTCGCTGAAAATGTCGCTGACCGCAGGCCGCTATTTCCTCTGTCACGCCGGGGTGCGGCCCGGCATTCCGCTTGACCGGCAAAGCGATGAGGATTTGCTATGGATCCGCGACGAGTTCCTCGACAGCGCTGCCGACTACGGCAAAATCGTCGTGCATGGACACACGCCGGTTGTCGAGCCCCAGGTGCGGCCGAACCGCATCAACATCGACACCGGCGCCTTTGCCACCGGCCGGCTGACCTGCGTCGTGCTCGAGGGCGACCGGCACCGCTTCATCACGGCCTAGCGGACGCCGCGGAGACCCTGTTCAGCACGTCCTCCCACCGGGCCAATGCATGCCGTCGCGCGAATTTCGCCTCGAGCAATTCGCGCGCGCGGCGGCCCATTTCGTCGCGGCGCGCCTCATCTTGCGACAGCTCGGTGAGGACAGCCGCGAGCGTGTCGTCCTCGCCGGGTGCGACGGCGGCGCCGCAATTTTGCCGGCGAACAAGTTCGGCAATCTCGCCGTTCGCGGCTGTGATGGCAATAACCGGCCGGCCGGCGGCGAGCGCGCCATAGAACTTGCTCGGAAACAGCAAGCCCTCGAGCTCGGGCCTGAGCGAAATCCAGTGTACGTCAGGAACCGAAAGCGAATATTTGAGCGCGGCGCGGTCCTGATAAGGGACGAAATGGAACGCATGCTGCAACCCGCGCGCGGCCGCCGCCGCAGCGAGCTCTTCGAATTGCTTGCCGCCGCCGACCAGCAGGAAGGCGATATTCGCGTTGCCGCGCAGCCGCTCGGCGGCGCCGAGCACGGTTGCGAACTCGTGCGCGCGGCCGAGATTACCGGAATATCCAACTACGAATTTGTCCTGCAGGCCCCATTGAGTCCGCAGTGGGTTATCGTTCCGGGGCACTGGGACGATTTGCTCATCATCAACCCAGTTGGCGATGACGGAGATCCGTTCCGGGGCAATGCCGCGCGCAGCGAGACGGGCGGCCATGCGCGTTCCTAACACGACATTGTTGGCGGCGCAGGACAACGAGCGGTCGCGGCGGTGCGAAAGCAGGGCACCGAACAATCCGCCGGTCAGCGGCACGCCCAATTGCGACGCGACTTCCGGATAAAGATCCTGCAACCAAGTGATGAACTGAGCGCCGCATCGGCGCGCCACTTTGGCCGCGAGGATCGACAGCAGCGGTGGATCGGTCTTGGCGACGAGGATGTCGCCTGGCCGCGTCAGCGCCAGCGCCGCTGTCCAGGCGCCTGCGTAGAATGACAGGTAATCGAGACCCCGCCCGGGCAGTGAGGAGCGGCCGAACCGCGTCGAGCTGACGCGGTGAATATCCACGCCGCCCGCCTTTTCGCGCGCCGGCAGCGGACTTTTTGCGTCATCGTAACGCTGCCGGCTCGTCACCACATGCACATCGCGGCCGCCGGCAGCGAGGTGAAGCGCCAGATCGCTGAGAATTTGGCTGGTCGCGGAATGGTCGGGATAAAAATAGCGGTTCAGAAATATGATCCGCGGCATGGTTGCTCCGCCTCGCGGATCGGTAGCGCTAGCCCGCAACTTTGCGGCGGCGTAACCGCCGCGATTCTGCGTGCACCGGCGAAGGCTCCGGCTGCAGCGGCGAAGCCTCGGACAGAATGTCACTTAAATGCAGGGCCGGCTCGGGCCGCCGTTCGCCCAGGGTAATCATTCGGATGGTCATGAAAAAGATACGCAGGTCGAGAAGGAACGAGGCCCTACGGATGTACCACTCGTCCAACTCGTTTTTTTCAAGCGGACTTAGGAGACTGCCGCCATTGACCTGCGCCCAGCCGCTGATACCGGGGCGCACCATGAGCCGCAGGCTCACGTCGGGGGGCTGATCGTGCGGCAACAGCGGACGCGGGCCGATCAGCGACATGTCGCCGACCAGCACGTTGAGCAGTTGGGGCAGCTCGTCGAATCGCGTCGCCCGCAGGAGATTGCCGATCCACGACATGCGTTCGCTGCCGACGATGGGCAGTCCCTGCTGGTCGTAGGATGGCTTCAGCGTGCGGAACTTGTGCACCAGAAACGATCGGCCTTTCACTCCGATGCGCTGCTGCCAGAACAGGATCGGCGATCCGACGTCGACGAGGACGATGCAGGCGACGAAGGCAAATAGTGGCAACAACACCAGAAGCAGTAGTACGGTGACGCAGAAATCGACGAGGTGCTTGATCTTGAAATAGTTCGACAGCGCCACGTCATCCTGGAGCGAGCGTTCGGGCTCGGCTTCCGCTTCAACCGTCGTTTCCTCGGGGTCGCTCAAGCCGATCAGCGCCGGCACGAAATCAAACCGGATGTCGCGGCGTACGCAGATGCGCTCGATTTCCTTGATCGCGTTGGCCGACAGCATATCGGTGCCGCCGCCGAAAATGATTCGGTCGGTGCGGATGCCGTGCTCCAGATACTCCTCGATGACCGGCTCGAGATGTTGCGCCGGGCCGACGATGCGCACGCCCGACACGGAGCGGCCGATCATTTGCGGATCATCGTCGAGCACGGCGATGACTCGGTGCTGGCCGGAGGCATATGCTTCGAGGAACTTGATGTACAACGCCGACAGCCGCGTCGAGCCGATCATGATGATGTTCTCATGAACTCCGCGTGGCCCGCGCGCGGGCCAATTCCCGTCGGCGGTTGTCAGCCTCATGATGGTGCGTGCCGCAATCAGCGCGGCGAGCAGAATCAGCGCTTGGATGACCGGGGTCGAACGGGGGACGCCGTCGAGGCGGGTGAAGGTGAACAGCGCGAGAATCGCCATAAACTGGCTAAGGATGACGGCCTTGCCGGCATCGAGCGCGTCGTTGACCGAGAACAGGCTGCTCATCCCATCGCGGATGCGGAACAGCAGAAATGCAAACAGCGAGAACGCAAACGAGATCAGGCAGTAGACGATCGCCGTCGTCCAGTCATTGGCGGAGAGCGCATGGGCGTCGCGCAACCACAGTGCAATCCATGGAGCGGCAAAGGCCGCGGTGGCATCAAAGCCGGAAATACGCAGACTCAACGATCCACGCGATGTTGGCAGCCGCATATGCGGGCCCCCGACCCGGAATCGCCAGCCTATCGAACTGTCGATTGCCGGTACGCCACAGCCACATGATATTACCGGACGGGGATTTAGGCACGGAAAAATCCAAAAATAAGGAACTGTTTATTGCGCGGTTAACGGGCTTGCCTATGGCTTTTTTGAAGGGCAATTTGAGGTGGGGACTGGTAAATGCCGTCAAAAAAGGCAGCCGTCGGGGCATTTGTGGCAGCCGTGATGCTTGCCGGTTGCGGCACCTCCAACGATTTGGGCCCGGCCTCTCCGGAGGAGATCGTGGCGGTCACGCGGGCGGCGAGCGCCACGCCACGTTTCCAGGGCGGTGAGAAGGTCCGCATTACGGTCTTCAACGAACCGACGCTGAGCGGCGATTACAACATCGATCCGAGCGGCGACATTTCGTTGCCGCTCGCCGGCACGATCCGAGCGGTAGGCCTCACGCAGCCGCAATTCGAAGCGGCACTGGCGCGCCGCTTTCGCAGCGAATACCTGAAAAACCCGAAAGTCACCGTGACCATTCTGGAGTTTCGCCCGATCTACGTCGTCGGCGAGGTCGAGAGACAGGGCGAGTTGCCGTTCCGCAGCGGGCTCAATGCCCTGACTGCGATTGCACTCGCCGGCGGGCAGACCTATCGCGCGAATCGCGATTATGTGCTCATCCAGCATTTTGGCGAGGTCGGCATGAGAGAATATCCGCAGACCTCGGCGACGCTGATTCTTCCCGGCGACCTGCTGAGAGTCCCCGAAAGATATTTTTAGATCGGCGATCTCGACACAGCGAACTGGCGCGGCGCCAACACGCGGGGCCGTCCCGCCTCTAAGACAAATTACTCTAATCGTGAGTCGCGCAACCGGCGGTGGGAAAACCACTAAAGCCCAATATTCATCGGGTTTTGCTGCGCGCGCGGAGTTAAACTTCAGCGGTCCGATTCGGTCTGTGGGGTCTGCGTGGGTTGCATGCTCATCGCGGCAAACGGGACGCGCTTGCGGTCAAGCGCAGCCTTCGCCGCTGCGCTTGTCTCGCTTATTCTCGCCACTCCCGTCGTTCACGCGCAACAGCACGTTCCCGACACCGCGCTGATCAACGGCGGCGTGGTGAAGGAGCATCCCAATCGGAATTATAACAGCCTCGCCGTCGGCCCTTGGTTGTTTCAACCCAACATCTTTGTTGGCGGCCTTTTTGACAGCAATATCCTATCGACGCAGTCCGGCAAAATCGCCGCTTACGGCGAGCATGTTGTTCCATCGTTCACTGCCAATCTGAACAACGGCATCCACCGCACCGACATTTATGGACAGATGGATGGCCGCTTCTATCAGACGCGAAGCGGAGGCCAAACGCAACAAATCGCGGGCAGTACAGGTGTGGTCCAAACCTACGAAGCGCGGCGGGATCTCATCTTTACCGTCAACGGCGACTACACGCGCCAGCAGAATTCCTTCGGCTCCTTTTCGACACAACAGAGCAACGCACCGCAGACGACGCAAACCAATACCGGCACCGCGCCGCCGCCTCCGGCGCCGCCGCCGACCACCCCGAACCCGCCGACGGTGCCCTCGACCACGACCGCAGCAACGGCAACGGTTCTGCCGTCGAGCAGCCAGGCCTTCTACAACGTGCTGACGGGTGGCACGTCGATGCGCATGATCTTCAGTCACGCTTCATTGACGACCGGCTTTTCAGCGCAATACACCAAGTTCGAGCACAGCGTCGGCACGACCTTGGACGGCCCCGCTTATACCGTGCCCATACGCGCCAGCATTTATGTGACGCCGCAGGCCTACTTGTTCACGGATTCCTCGATTTATTGGCACGACTATACGAGTGCGATGCAGAACTCGCACGGCCGTCGCCTCACCGCCGGCATCGGCACCGACCAAAACATATGGCTCTTCGAGGTTTACGCCGGCTACCAGGAGGAAAAACACTCGGTGCTCGGCAAATTCGGCGGCGACGTTATCGGCGCGCTCATCATCTATTCGCCGACGCCGCTATGGACGCTGCGTGGAAGTTTCGATGAATCGGTAGGTGTTGCGGCGGTGTCGAATGGGCCCAATCTGGTCAACGGCAGCGCAAGCCGTGTCGCCTCGGGCAATCTTTACGTGACGTACAACGGCCTGCCGGTCGAATGGAGCACGCAGGCGCGCTTCGCTTTTGCGCGTACCACCGCTCTCGATGCGCCTCGTGTCGACGATGCTTGGTTTTTTGGGCTCAATATCAGCTACCTGATCTGGCGCAACTTGTCGGCGACGCTCGCATACGAATACACAAAGGTGGCTTCCAATTTAGTCGGCCAGAGTTTCGACAAGCACACGGTCAGCCTTGGAATGACCTATCGCTATTAATTCGCGCCTCTTGCCCGCGGCGAGAACCACCGTGGCCGACAACGGCTGCTTGCATTGGCGGCATTGCAGATTTTGTTCGCGCACAAAATCCGGCCAACAACCAATAGCCTTAATGCTAGGCAACCTATTGAGTTGACAGCAGGAAATCATTGAGGCGGCGCAGCTTTGGCGCCCGCTTAAGGTGCTTCTGGCGGCTTCGTATCGTACAATCTTGTGGCGAGCGCCTGCTGCAACAGTGCGAAATTGCAGGCCGCTGGCCACGGGTCGGTATTGGTACCGTTTCACCCGAAGTGCGGTAGCGTGCAAAAAACAACCGTTATTAGCGACATCGTCACGGCGCCGACCGGAGCTAAAGCCGTTGGTCGGAAAAAGGAAATTTTTGACCGCGCGCTGTTTTGGAGCTTTCTCGGTGCGCTCGCTTGGTGCCCATTTTGGTTCGGCAGCAATGACCTGACCGCCTGGGGTGTCAACGCCATCCTTTTTCCCGGGTTGGCCCTTGCCTATGAAGCGTCCGTTCTGCTGGCGGGCCGTCGGCATCCGGTCAACATCAAAACGCTGGGTCTGCCGGTGGTGCTTTTTGCCGTGGTGGTGGGTTGGGTCGTCGTGCAAAGCGGCACATGGGTGCCGCCCGGTCTTGCTCACCCTATCTGGGCGCTCGCCGCCGACACACTCGGCCAGCCGGTCGATACGAGCATCAGCGTCAACCGTGACCAGACTAGCTTGGCATTGCTGCGCCTGGTGACGGCAGCCAGCGTGTTCTGGGTCGCCTTGCAGATGTGCCGAGACTCGGCGCGGTCTCGTCAGTTGATCAATGCCGTCGCCGCCATCGTCTGCTTTTACGCCGCTTTCGGCCTTATTTCCGCGGCGCTGATGCCAGATAACATCCTTTGGATCCAGAACTTCAATCCGCACGGCAGCGTGAGCGCGACCTTCATCAACCGCAATTCGTTCGCGACCTTTGCCGGGATGGGCTTTCTTGCCATCTCGACCATCTTGTTGCGGCTCTACAGGCACGCGACCATCCATGCCGCCGGTCCGCCGCGCATGCGCATTGCGATGTTTATCGAAACCACGGGACGCGTCGGTGCCGCGGTCATCGCCGCCACCTTCATCATCGCCGGCGCCGAACTGCTATCGGGCTCGCGCGGCGCCATCCTCTCGACGGCGGTTGCATTTTTTGTCCTCATCGTGCTCACCTTTAAGCGCGATGCGCGTCGCGCCAACGAGCAGCGCGAGACCATTCTCTTTGTCATTTTCCTCGCTGCAGCGGCATTCGTCGCGTTCGGCGACCAGTTCATGGGCAAGCTCGCCAATGGTGATTTGGACCAGCAGGGCCGCATGGCGGTCTACGGCATCACAATCGAGTCGATCCTCGACTCACCCATGCTCGGCTACGGTTATGGGACGTTCTCCGACATATTCCCGATGTTTCGTGACCAATCGATCTCGGTCATCGGTCACTGGCTTCAGGCGCACAATACCTATCTCGAGCTTTTCCAGGGCCTGGGCGTGTTCTTCGGCTTTTTGCTCATTGCCTGCGTCGCCACCCTTGTCTTCCGCTGCCTGAAAGGCGCGATGGTTCGGATCGAAAATGCGTCGGTGCCGGCATTGGCGGCGAGCGCCGGCGTGCTGGTGGGCCTGCATGCCCTCGTCGATTTCAGCCTGCAGATTCAGGCAGTTACGCTGACGTTCATGGCGCTGTTGGGTGCCGGCTGCGCGCAATCGGCAAGTTCACGAATGAGTTTAGGCGATTAACTGCATTAAATGATTGATTTGCATGGATTTTCAAAGTCCGACATTATTGCACTGCAGAACATCGTCGCTGCTTGTGGCATCGAATAGAACGGGACGGGACACGAGCACGTGCTGCAAAAGCTGACATCGATGCGGATTTCCACGGCCCCCGGCAGCGATCAGCCGTGGGATCTGCGCGAGATCGTCAACTTCCTTTGGCGTCAATGGAAATTCATCGGCGCGTTTTGCGTGGTGGCGCTGGTGCTTGCCGCGATCTGGCTGATCAAGGAAACGCCGCGCTACACGGCGACCGCTCAGGTTCTGCTCGAGCCGCAAGTGGAGAAAGCAGGCGCGCGCGACGCCATTACCAGCGAGCCGCGCCTCGATACCGGCGAAATTGAAAGCCAGATGGCGATTATTCGCTCCTCTGTCTTCTTGAGCCGTGTGGTCGATCGCGAGCATCTCATCGACGACCCGGAATTTGGGTCGAGCCCACATACAGGCTCGACGCTCGCCGGCGATCTGCAATCCTATGTTTCCTCGACCGATAGCGCGAAGGCCGACCAGCCGGCTGCTGCGAACCAGAATTCCACGGCGGCAAAAACGGCAGCGATCCAGGCGCTCAAGGCTGCGCTTTCGGTCGTCCGCGTGGGGCAAGGTTATATTCTCAGCATTTCCGTGACGTCGGTCGATCCGGCACGCGCCTCACGGCTCGCCAACGCGACCGCCGACGCCTACATCGTCGACAAGCTCGACGCCCGCTTCGAGGCAGCCAAGCGCGCCTCTGCTTGGCTGTCCGACCGTCTGGTCGATCTGCGCAAGCAGTTGCGGGAGTCGGAAGAGGCGGTGGCTTCGTTCCGCAGCGAGCATGGCATCTCGGCGACGACAAACATCACCCTCAACCAGCAGCAGCTTTCCGACCTCAACGCGCGTCTCGTTGCTGCGCGGGCCGAGCTCGCGGAGAAGAAGGCGCGCGTCGACATTCTCGAATCGATCGAAGCCAAGGGCGGGTCAGTTCTCAGCCTGCCGGACACGGTTGCGAATGCGGGCGCCTTGCCCTCGCTGCAGTCGCAGTTGGCCGCCATCTCGCAGCGGGAAGCTGAACTTGCCACGCGCTATTCGAAAAGCGCGACGTTGAGCGCGCAATCGCCAGCGAAGCCAAACGCATCGCCGGCAGCATGCGCAACGAGTATGTCTTGGCGAAAGCCAAGGTCGACGCCCTGGAGCAATCGCTGCGGCAAGTGACCGGGCAGACCGGCGGTGACGACGAAGTTGCGATCAAACTGCGCGAACTCGAACGCACCGCTGCGGTCAACAAGACGCTCTTTGAGGATTTCCTGCAGCGGTCGAAGATTACCGAGGAGCAGTCGACGTTCGAGCCGCGCGACGCACGCGTCATTTCTGCCGCGTTGCCGCCCGGCGCGCCGAGCTATCCGGTCAAAGGCCGCACTTTTATCATCGCATTGTTTGTCGGTCTGCTGATCGGCACCACCAGCGCCTATGCCAAGGAAATGCTCAACGCCGGTTTCACCACGCCGCGCCAGGTCGAGGAGGTCCTCGAACTGCCGCTGCTCGCCTCGGTGAGCCAGATGGGGGAGCGCGACCTCACCGTCGACGGCAAGGTGCTTTCCATCCCGCTTTATCCGGTGCGCAAGCCGCTGTCGCGCTTCAGCGAATCCATGCGGGCGCTGCGTAACGGCGTGCAGATGGCCGACGTCGACAACCCGCCGAAGGTGTTGCAACTCACCTCCACCGTGCCCGGCGAAGGCAAGACGACGATCGCAATGTCGCTCGGCTGTTCGATCGCGACATCCGGTCTCAGGGTGCTTTTCATCGACGCCGATCTGCGTCACCCCTCGGCTTCGCGTATCCTCGGCCTGCAAAAGGAGAAAGGCCTCGTCGATCTCCTGCTCGGCCAGGCGGAAGTGCAGAACGTCGTTCGCTATCAGGATGACAACAAGATTTGGGCGCTTGCGGCGGGAAGTCCGACGCAGAACCCGGCCGATTTGCTCGGTTCCGAGCGGCTCAAGCTGCTAATAGACAAGTTCCGCAAATCGTTCGACTTCGTCATCATGGACACGCCGCCGGTCGGCCCGGTGATCGATCCGGTGGTGGTCGCCGGAATGGTCGACAAAATCCTCTACGTTGTGAAATGGGGCGTAACCGCGCGCGAAATGGTGCAGCATGCGATCGAGCAGCTGCCGCACTCGAAGAAGATCGCCGGTATCGTGTTCAACAATGTCGACGAGCGCCTGGCGAAGAAGTACGGCAAATACGCTTACGCCAATTATTACGGCGCGAATTATTACTCGAAATACTATTCGGGATAATCGGGCGTGAATATCCGCCAACCGCGTTTCTTGACCGCGGTCATCATCGTCATCCTTTCGGGTTTTGCCGTCTGGCGCGGCATCGACATCGTGCGCTTCAAACTCGCGCTGTCGGCCGCGGCGCCGCAGTCGGATGCGCTGCAACAATGGTATTCAGTGCCCGGAGTGGGAACGCTGGCGCGCGAAGCGGGGCTGCCGGACAGGCTGCAAGCCGCCGACAAGCAGGAGCTGGCGCGAGAGCGCGACGCGCTCGTCGGCTATCTGGCGGTCAAGCCGGCTTCTTCGGTGCAGTGGCTGATGCTGGCGGCGGCGCGCCTGCTGCTCGGCGAATCCAAAGACCGCGTCATCGCCGCTTACAGCCTCTCTGTTGTGACCGGCCCCAATGAAAACGACGTGATGGTCGAGCGCGCCAAATTCGGCCTTTACCTGTGGGACGAACTGCCGCCGGATCTCAAACAGCGCGAAATCAACGACCTTTCTCTTGGCTTCTTCTCCGGTGAGGAAAAAGAGGCCGTGCAGAAGCTGCTAGCGGGCATGAGTGCCGCGAGCCGCGACGAGATTGTGCGCGCCTTGCCGAAAACGCGACGGCAGGCATTCGGACTCGACTCTTAAGGTCGACCAAGCCGTTACCATGTGCGGGATTGCTGGAATTGTCGCGTACCGTCCGGCGGCGCCAAGCGCCGACGCTGGCGAATTGCGGCGCATGCGCGATCACATGGCGAGCCGCGGTCCCGACGGCTCCGGCGAATGGATCGCGCCGGACGGCCGCATCGGGCTTGGCCATCGCCGCCTGTCGATCATCGACCTCACGGAGGGCGCCGCGCAGCCGATGGTCAGCGCCGACGGCCGCTTCGTCATCGTCTTCAACGGCGAAATCTATAATTACCGTTCGCTGCGTGTTGAGCTCGAACAGAAGGGCTACGTCTTCCGCACCGAGTCGGACACCGAAGTGCTGCTGCATCTCTTCGCGCACGAAAGCGCTGGCATGGTGCACCGCCTGCGCGGCATGTTCGCCTTCGCGATCGCCGATCTCGCGCGCGGCGAAGTCTTGCTGGCGCGCGACCCATTCGGCATCAAGCCGCTCTATTACGCCGATGACGGGCATACATTGCGCTTTGCCTCGCAGGTCAAGGCGGTGCTCGCCGGCAACGGTGTCTCGCGCGAGCCGGACGCTGCAGGCTGGGTCGGCTTCCACCTGTTCGGCAGCGTGCCCGAGCCGCTGACCACGTATCGCCAAATTCGCGCGGTGCCGGCCGGGTCGACCATTCACATCGGCCGGGACGGGCTCTCCGCCCCGAACCGTTATTTCAGCGTCGCCGAGGCCTATTGCGATGCCGAGGGGCAGCCCGCGGCAAAGATCGAGGATGCCCGCGGCGCGTTCGCCGAGGCGGTTGTCGGCAGCGTGCGCGCCCACATGGTCGCCGACGTCCCGGTCGGCATTTTCCTGTCCGCCGGCATCGATTCCGGCGCGCTGCTCGGCCTGATGCGCGATAGTGGCGGGCGCGAGTTGCAGGCGGTGACGCTCGCCTATGAGGAATTCAAGAGCCGGCAGGAGAACGAAGCGCCTCTTGCCGCTGCATGCGCGCGCAATTACGGCTGCCGGCATCATGTACGCGTGGTCACCGAGACGGAGTTTCATGACGATCTGCCGAAGATTTTTGAAGCCATGGATCAGCCGACGGTCGACGGCATCAACATGTGGTTCGTGAGCAAAGCGGCGCGTGAGCTCGGACTGAAGGCCGCCATTTGCGGCATTGGCGGCGATGAATTGCTCGGCGGCTATCCATCGTTTCGCAGCGTGCCCCGTCTCGCGCGTTGGCTCGGCCGGCTCTCGCGCGACCGCGCCGGCGAGATGTTCCGCCGCTTTATCCTCGGCTCCGGCCTTGCCGCCGTCGCCAACCCCAAGCTCGCGGGGTTGCTGCAATACGGCGGCAGCTATCCCGGCGCCTATTTTCTCAAGCGCGGCCTGTTCATGCCCTGGGAGTTGAGTGCGGTGATGGACCGCGGTCTCGCCGAAGACGGTCTGCGCCGGTTCGATCCGCTGCGCCATATCGCCGCGGCCATAACGCCCGAGCCGCGCTCCGCGTTTGCGAAGATTGCCGCCCTCGAAGCCTCGCTCTACATGCGCAACCAGCTCCTGCGCGACGCCGACTGGGCGAGCATGGCGCATTCGCTCGAGGTGCGGGTGCCGTTTGCCGACGTGCCGCTGCTGCGCGCCGTCGCGCCAGTAACGACGGCGCTGCCGCTGGGGCAGGGCAAACATTATCTCGCAGCCAGCCCGCGCCAGCCGCTTCCCGACAGCATCGTCAGGCGCAAAAAGACAGGCTTCGGCACGCCGGTGCAGACCTGGCTGCAGCGCGACCAGCGCCTGCAAGCCTGGCGGCGCGTGCCGCAGCTGGCGCAGCATCGTTGCCCCTGGGCCCGGCGCTGGGCCTATCAATCGGCGGCGGCTTAAAGTGGACACCGTCCTCATTTTTCGCATCGGCAGCCTGGGCGACACCATCGTCGCTCTGCCGTGCTTTCATCGCATCGCGCAGGCTTTTCCCGATTCACGCCGGCTGGTTGTGAGCGACCTTCCGGCCTCGCGGAAGGCCGCGCCGGTGGAAAGCGTGCTCGGTGAATCCGGCCTGATCGACGGCGTCATTTATTTCCCGCCGCCGCCGCGGCGGTTGCGCGATTTGCTGGCCTTGCGCGCGCAGATCCGGGCGACGGGGGCGAAGAAGCTCGTCTATGTCGCCGATCGTGGGCTCGGCGCGACCTTGCGCGACCTTGTGTTTTTCTACGGCTGCGGCATTCGCCGCGTGATCGGCGCCCCGCTCAGCCGCGGCCTGCGCAAGCTGCGTGTCGACCCGGCGACGGGCGACACCGAGCGTGAGGCCGAGCGCCTTGTCCGCTGCCTCGCTCCGCTTGGGCCCATCGACCTCGACGATCCGGCCGCCTGGGACCTGCGCCTGCAGCCCGCGGAAATTCGCGCTGCCGACATGGCGCTGGCCGCGTTGCGCGGACAGCCGTTCATCGCCTTGAGCACGGGCGGCCGCCAGCGGGGCAAGGACTGGGGCGAGCGCAACTGGTCGGCGTTGCTGCAGATGCTCGGCGCCCGCCGTCCGGACTTGGCGTTTGTCTTTGTGGGCTCGGCCGATGAGCTCGAGCGCGCGGCGATGCTTTCGGCGCGATGCAATCTGCCGAGCCTGAACTTGTGCGGCCGCCTTGCCCCGCGCGAGAGCGCAGCGGCAATTTCCCGCGCCATGCTGTTTGTCGGCCACGACAGCGGACCGCTGCATCTTGCCGCCGCCGTCGGCGTCCCCTGCGTCGGCTTGTTCGGCCCGTTCAACATGCCGAAGTGGTGGCATCCGATGGGCGCGCAGCACCACATCATCCACAACATGCGCGACGTTGCGGAGATCGCGACGCAGGACGTTTTCGCCGTCATCGATGCCAAACTGCCGGCGAACGCTGAGCGGCGCGAGCGGACGAGCGCCTGACGGCTGAACATGAAAGTCCTGCAGGTCATCTCCTCGGTTTCCCCGGCGAACGGCGGGCCAAGCAGCGCCATCGCCGGCATCGAACGCGCCCTGCATGCGCGCGGCATCGAGGTCACGACCGTCGCCACCAACGACGATGGCGCCGGTCGGATTTTGCACGTGCCTCGCGGGGTGCCGGTCGCAACCGCTGACGCCACCCGCTGGTATTTCGCCAAGAACGCCGATTTTTATCTGCCCTCGCTCGCGCTCGCGCGCTGGCTGAACAGGCACGTCGCCGATTTCGATCTTGTGCACGTGCACGCCCTGTTTTCGTTCGCCCCGGTTGCCGCCGCCTACTTTGCGCGCCGGGCAGGCGTGCCTTACATCATCCGCCCGCTCGGCGTGCTCGCCCAGTACGGGATGACGCAGCGGCGGCCGCTGCAGAAACGCCTGTCGCTGTCGCTTATCGAGCGCCCGCTCATCGAGCGGGCGGCGCTGATCCATTTCACCAGCGCTGCCGAGCGCAAGGAAGTGGAGGCCTTGCAGCTCAAGTTGAAGAGCGCCGTCGTGCCGCTTGGCGTCGATATCGCGCCAAACGAGGCCGCGGCGCTGCGCCAGCCGCACGAGCCCTTCCGCCTGCTTTACCTCTCCCGCATCGACCGCAAGAAAAACCTCGAAGGCCTGCTCGAGGCATTTGCCAAGATCCTCGCCAAAGGCCAGCGCGTGCAGCTCAACATCGCCGGCTTTGGCGAAAGCGGCTATGTCGAGTCCCTCGAGCGTCGGGCCCGCGACCTCGGCGTCGCATCGCACGTGCGATGGCTCGGCTTTGTCGAGGGCGAACGCAAAGCCGCGGCATTTGCCGACGCCGACGCTTTCGTGCTGACCTCTCATTCGGAAAATTTCGGCATCGCCGTCGTCGAGGCGCTGGCCTGCGGCCTTCCCTGCCTGCTGTCGACCGGCATCGCCGTTGCCGACGCCGTCGAGCGCGCCGGCGCCGGCATTGTTGTTGAGCCAAATCCGCAAAGCATCGCCACCGGCCTTGAGACGCTGCTCGCGCGTAAAAACGCATTGGTGCAGATGTCGGCCGCGGCAAGAGAGCTGGCAACGCGCGATTTTTCGCTCAGCATCATGGGCGAGCGCCTCGAAGCCATGTACCGCGGCGTCCTCGGACAAACGCCGCGGCCGGTGCAGTCGGCCGCCACCTCCTCCGAAGGCATCCTTCCCGCCGTCACGCCGATGATCCTGACCTTCAATGAAGAGGCCAATATCGAGCGCACCCTGTCGAAGCTCGCCTGGGCGAGGAAAATCATTGTGGTCGACAGCGGCAGCAGCGATCGCACGCTGGAGATCGTCGGCCGCTTCCCGCAGGCCGTCATCCTCAAGCGCCCTTTCGACAGCGCTGCCGCGCAATGCAATTTCGGTCTGCAGCACATCGACAGCGAATGGGTGCTTTCGCTCGACGCCGATTATGTGCTGAGCGAGGGGCTGCTCGCCGAACTGGGCGCGCTGCGCACCGATAGCGATACCCGCGGCTACCGCGCCTCGTTTGTCTACAAGATCGGTGGCCGCCCGCTGCGTTGCTCGCTCTATCCAGGGCGCACGGTGCTTTACCGGCGCTCCGGCGCCTTCTACGAGGATGACGGCCACACCCAGCGCGTGCGCCTAGGCGGTCATATCTCGCACCTGCGCAGCCCGATCTATCACGACGACCGCAAGCCGCTGTCGCGCTGGTTCGCTTCGCAAATGCGTTATTCCTCGATCGAGGCCGAGCACCTGCTCAGTTCAAGGAAAAAGCAGCTCAGCCCGTCCGATCGCATCCGCCTGCTGATCGTTCCGGCGCCAGTCCTCGTTCTGCTCTACACCTTGATCGTCAAAGGCGGCCTGCTCGACGGCTGGCCGGGCTGGTTCTACGCGCTGCAGCGCATGTGCGCCGAGGTCATGCTCTCGGTGAAGCTGTGTGATCGCCGCTTCAAGGCGACATTGGCGCGCGGCTGGACAGGACGCTGATGCACGAATTGATCATCGAACCCGGTAGCGCCGACCGCGGCTATTGGCGCGATCTTTGGCGCAGCCGCGAGCTGCTCCGGTTGCTGGCATGGCGCGACGTTGCGGTGCGCTACAAACAGACCGTGATCGGCGCGGCCTGGGCGCTGATCCGGCCGCTGCTCACCATGGTGGTATTCACCCTCGTGTTCGGCAGATTGGCAAAGCTGCCGTCCGACGGCGCCGCACCCTATGCGCTCATGGTCTATGCCGGGCTCTTGCCCTGGACCTTTTTCTCGACCGCCGTCACCGACGCCGCCAATAGCCTGATCGGCAACGCCAACCTCATCAGCAAAGTCTATTTCCCACGGCTCGTTGTGCCGGCCGCCGCGGTCGCCGTGGCGCTGTTCGATTTCGTCATCAGCTTCATCGTGCTCGCCGCCCTCATGGTCTGGTACCGGTTCTTCCCCGGCTGGCAGTTGCTGTTGCTGCCGGGATTTGTCGCGCTCGCCTTCATGGCGAGCTTCGGTCTCGGCGTTTGGCTTGCCGCGCTTAACGTCAGTTACCGCGATTTCCGCTACGTCATTCCGTTCGTCGTGCAGCTCGGCCTCTACATCTCGCCGGTCGGCTTTTCCTCGAACATCATTCCCGCGCCCTGGCGGCTTTTGTACTCGGTGAACCCGCTGGTCGGCATCATTGACGGTTTCCGCTGGTGCCTGCTCGGCGGGCAGAGCGAACTCTACCTGCCGGGCCTTTGGCTGAGCGTTGCCGTGTCCGTCTTGTTTGCCTGGCTCGGCGTACGCCGCTTCCGCCGGACCGAGAAAACCTTTGCCGACCTGATCTGACCATGAGCCAAAACGACATCGCCATCAGCGTCGAGAAGCTCTCCAAGCGCTATCTGGTCGGCCACCAGACGCGCGAGCGCTATACCGCCTTGCGCGACGTCATCGCCCGCGAGGCGCGCGACTTTACCCGCCGCGGCCTCGACCTCTTGCGCGGCCGCCAGATCGTCGTCGGCGACGAGGTCGAGGAGTTCTGGGCGCTCAAGGACGTGAGCTTCGAGGTCAAGCAAGGCGAGATCGTCGGCATTGTCGGACGCAACGGCGCCGGAAAATCGACGCTCTTGAAGATCCTGAGCCGCATCACTGAGCCGAGCGCGGGGCGCGCGGTGCTGCGCGGGCGGGTCGCCAGCCTGCTCGAGGTCGGCACCGGCTTCCATCCGGAATTGACCGGCCGCGAGAACATCTTCCTCAACGGCGCCATCATCGGCATGACGCAGGCCGAGGTGCGCCGTAAGTTCGACGAGATCGTCGCCTTTGCCGAGGTCGAGCGCTTTCTCGACACGCCGGTCAAGCGTTATTCGAGCGGCATGTATGTGCGCCTTGCCTTCGCCGTCGCCGCGCATCTCGAGCCGGAAATTCTCGTCGTCGACGAGGTGCTTGCCGTCGGCGACGCCGCCTTCCAGAGGAAATGCCTGGGCAAAATGCGCGACGTCGCCAGCCACGACGGTCGCACCGTGCTGTTCGTCAGCCACAGCATGGCGGCGATCGAGAACATGTGCGATTCGGCGTTGCTCCTGGCGCAAGGCCGCTGCGTCGCGCAGGGCGATACCCATGCCGTGGTGCAGGACTACATGAACTCGGTGGGCCGCGTTGCGGTGTCGCCGCTCGCCGAGCGCAAGGATCGCGAGGGCAGCGGCGAATTCCGCGTCGTCGGCATGGCGCTGGAAAATGCCGACGGCTCGGAGGCGGCCGCCTTCAAATGCGGCGCCGAGGGGGTGCTGCACTTGACCATCGACAACCGCACCGGCCGCAGCTTGCGCAATGCGCGCGTCGCCGTGGTCATCAACGATGCCGGCGGCCAGCGCGTCGCGCTCATGGATACTTGGCTCGTCGATGCCGATATCCCCGAATTGGTGCCGGGAGAAACCGCCTTGCGCGCTGTGATGCCGAAAGTGGCGCTCGCGCCCGGCCGCTATTTCGTCACCGTCTGGTCGACGATCGGCGAAGCCGTCGTTGATTGGATCAAGGATGCCGGCGCCTTTGACGTGGAAGAGGGCGACTTCTTCGGCAGCGGTCGCCTGCCGCCGCCGGGCTATGGGCCGTTCGTGCTTGAGCACCATTTCCTCGTAGGCGAGCGCAGCGGAAATCTCATCGAATGGCGCAAACGCAAGCTCTCGGAACGCTAGAGGCCGCCACGCCTCCGGCGATGGCCGCCGCTTCACCGGCGGCGATGCGCTGCCGCGTCTGCGGCTCGGCGGCCGTCACATCAGTCGGACGAGCCGAATTCTATTCCGGCTTTCCCGCACCGATTTGGGATTGCCGCAATTGCGGCTGCCGCTTCACCAAGGATTTCCCTCCGGTCCACGATGTGCTCCACACCAAGGCCTCATCGAGCTATAGCCTCTATCGGGATATGGCGAAGACGAGCAAGAAATACTTCGACCACGGAGATCTGCAAAGGCTTCGCGATAGCGTCGGAGTGCACCGCAAATATACTTTTGTCCTAGACGCCATCGACAAAATGCCTAAGCAAACCTCGATCCTTGAGGTCGGTTGTTCGCGCGGGCATATGACATCCTATTTCATTCTATCTGGCCGCAAGATTCTCGCCACCGATATCTCGCCGCACGCGGTCAAGGCGGCGGAACGCGATTTCGGCAAATATTTCGCGTTGGCCGACTCGTCAATCATCGCCGAACGGGCGCCCTATGATGTGATCTTCCACATCGGTACGATCGGTTGCGTCTCTGATCCGATCGGTTTCACCCGGTCGCTGCTCGATCTGCTGCGTCCCGGTGGACGGCTTCTGTTCAATTGGCCCAATGCCGCGGCTTGTTGGCTCGACGGACAGCTCTGGATAAACGGTGCCTATCCGCCTGGTACGCTAACGCTGTTCCGCGAGGGTTTCTGGGCGAGGCATTTCGCCGAAGAAGCGGAGGTGGTCGAAACTGTCGAGCCTTGCACACCGGCTCAGAGCGCGCTTATCGCGGTCGAGCAGTTTGCTGGACAGAAATGGACCGTTCCGCAACCGGTCCCGATCGAGGCCGGTATCGATGACCTGCGCGGGGACCGCGGCGAACCAAAGACCGCTCTTTGGTTGAATATCGCGCGTCTGATCCGTCGCTTGCCGAAATCCTTGCTGCGGCACGCGCCAACACGGCCCGACCCCTCCAGCCTCGCAACTATGACAAAGAAATAGCAACGGCGGGAACCGATCATGTTAACGCGTGTACGAATGGTACTCGCACAACTAATACGCAACGCTGCGGCGCTACCGTTGCGGAGCCTTGCCGAAAGCCAGCAGGCCGAAATCGTCGAGACGATTACAGCATCGATGGTGCGTGAGATGCTGGCGGATGGCGTGCTGCTGCGTTTTGCGACGTCGACGCCCCTTTTGCGGCGCCGCGCTGAATCGCTGCTCTCTAAGGAGCCTGATACGATCAATTGGATCGAGCGATTTGGATCCGGCGAGGTGTTTTGGGACATCGGCGCCAATATCGGCACTTTTAGCATCTTCGCCGCCGCGCTGCGCGACGCGACCGTGGTCGCGTTTGAGCCTTCCGCCGACAACTATGCGGCGTTGTGCCGCAACATCGAGCTCAACGCGCTCGGCAACAAGGTCACGCCTTATTGCCTCGCACTTGCGGGCAACACGCGACTCGGTGTGCTCAACTCCGAATCGCGCCGCGTCGGCGCCTCGCTGCATCAGTTCGGAGCGCTGGGAGAGACCTCACGCTATTGGCAGAGTGCCGAAAGTATCGCCGTGCAAGGCATGATTGGTTTCGGGGTTGACGACTTCATCGCACAATTTTCTCCTCCGTTTCCAGCACATCTCAAGGTCGACGTGGACGGATCAGAATTAGAAATCCTGCGTAGTGCCGCGGCGACATTGCGTGATCCGCGCTTGCGCAGCGTCATGGCCGAATTGAGCCTCGACGATGACGGCGATCGTACGGGAGTAACCGCGCTTATGGGTGCGGCGGGTTTCCGGTTGGTCGGGCAGGGGGAACCGCAGAGTAGCGCCGGGGCGACTGCCGCGAATCATTTCTTTGTGCGCGCCGATGCTTGAGGTGTTGATAAGGGCGCAAATGAGTCCCGCTGCCTCGATACAGCACGTGAGGTGCCGCGTTTGCGGGTCGGCGGCCGTCACGGCGATCGGCAAGGCCGAATTCTATTTCGGCTTTCCGGCGCCCATCTGGGATTGCCGCGACTGCGGCAGCCGCTTCACGGGCAATCTTGGACCGGTGCACGATGTGCTGCACGCAGCGTCGTCGTCGAGCTACAGCCTCTATCGCGACATGGCCGCAGCCTGCAAAAGATACTTCGACGCCGGCGACCTTGCGCGGCTGCGGCAATATCTTTGCGCACAACGAAAATACCAATTCATTATCGACGAAGTAGAAGCCGGCGGCAGGCGAGGCCGGCTGCTCGAGGTTGGCTGCTCGCGCGGCCATCTCACTTCGTATTTTATTCTTGCCGGCTGCGACATCCTCGGCACTGATAGTTCACCGCATGCCGTCAAGGCTGCCGAGCTCAATTTCGGCAAGCATTTCGCATTGGCCGGCTCGTCAACCGCGAACGAGCGGCAGCCCTACGACACGATCTATCATACTGGCACTGTCGGCTGCGTGTTCGATCCGATCGGGTTCACGAGTTCGCTGCTGGCGAAGCTGCGTCCCGGCGGTCGGCTTCTATTCAACGCGCCCAATGCGGGGGCATGTTGGCTGAACGGCCAGCTCTGGGTCGACGGCGCCTATCCGCCTGATGTCCTGACCCTCTTCCGCAATGGCTTTTGGACAAGGCATTTTTTCAAAGAGGCCGACGTTGTGGAAAGCGCCGAACCATGCCCGCCCGAAACCGGCGCGCCCATCGCGCTTAAAAAGCTTGTCGGGCAAAAATGGCGGGCGCCGGAGCCGTTGCCGCTCGAGGCGGGCGTCGACGACCTGCGCGGGGGCCGCGCCAAGCCGCGCAATGGCGTCGAGCGCTTCTGGCATGACGCCGGCCGCGCCGTGGCGCGGCTGCCGCAAGGCCTGCTGCGCCTTTTTCCCGAACAGCCCGACCCGTTCGGGCTTTTTGTCACTATGACCAAGCGATGAGCTCCCGGCGATGAGTGTGCCGCCAGAAAACGTGTCCGGTCTTTCCGGGCTGTTCGCCAGGGCGAAACCGGTGCTGCGCCCGCTGGCGCGCGCCACCCTCGGCAAGTTGCCGGCGCCCGCTGGGCGGCTTACCGGTGCGCTCGCCAGGCACGGCGGCACGCCGGTGCGCGACCTGCGCCTGCGCCCGTGGGCGAGCGTGACCGAAGGCAACGCCGCGCGCTGGCGCGCCCGCGCGCAAGCGATGTTCCGCAGTATCTATGTCGGTGGCGTCGAAGGTCTGCCACAGCCGCTCGCCGAAAAATTCGCGCAAACGTGGGCGCATTATTGCGGCTGCCGCTACGGCTTGCTGCTCGGCCACGGCACCGACGCGCTGCGCATCGGCCTCGCCGCGCTGCTCGAGCACGACGGCCTCGACTACGGCGGCGAGATCATCGTACCCAACTTCTCCTTCATCGCCTGCGCCACCGCTGCGCTCGACCGCCGCTTCGGCGTCGCTTTGGTCGACGTCGATCCGGCGACCTTGCTCATCGATCCGCGGTGTGTCGAGGAGGCGATCATCCCCGGCAAGACCCGCGCGATCCTGCCGGTGCATCTGTTCGGCCAACCGGCGGACATGACCAGCCTGCGCGCGATTGCGGCAAAACACAGCCTCAAACTCATCGAGGATGCCGCGCAGGCGCACGGCGCGCGCTGGGAGAGCGCATCCGTCGGTTCGCTCGGCGATGCCGGCGCGTTCAGCTTCCAGTCGTCGAAAAATCTCGCTTGCGGGGAGGGCGGCGCGCTGGTCACCAACGACGCGCGCGTCTTCGAGCGCGCCTATTCGATGCACAATGCCGGCCGCGCGCTGCACGACGGCGAGCGCTGGCTGCACGTCAGCCTCGGCTGGAACCTGCGGCCGACCGAATACCAGGCGGCGCTGCTCGCCTTGCGTTTCGAGGCTTTCGACGCCGAGCAGGCGCGGCGGCGCCAGAATTTTCAGCGGCTGCGCGAGATGCTGGGGGAGGTCGCCTGTCTCGCGCCGCTGGCGCAACATCCGGGCACGAGCGCCCACGGCATGTACATGTTCGCCATGCGCTACCGCCCGGAGAACTGTGGACGTTTGCCGGTTGACGAGTTCCTCGACATTGTGCGCGCCGAGGGCGCCCCGATCTATCGCGCCTTCGAAAGCACGATTGCCGGCCAGCCGGCGATCCGCGATCTCGCCAGGGCGCGCCCGCAATATTTTCGCCTGCTGCCGACGCCGGTTTCCGACCAGGCGGCCGGCGACACGGTGTATATACCGCAAAACGTGTTTCTCGGGCCCGCCGCCGACATGGACGATATCGTCGCCGCAATCGGCAAGGTCGAGCGGCATTTTTCGGGCCGCCCATGAATATCGCCATCGTCGGTTGCGGCTATGTCGCCGATTTTTACTGCCGCACGCTTCCCAGCTATCCGGCGCTCAAGCTCGTCGGCGCCTATGATCGTAATGCCGGCAATCTCGACGCCTTCTGCCGCCGCCGCCCCACACGTCGCTACGGCAGTCTCGACGAGTTGCTTGCCGATCCGGCGGTGGAGATCGTGCTCAATCTGACCAATCCGCGCAGCCACGACGAGGTGACCGAGTGCTGTCTTGTCGCCGGCAAGCATGTCTATTCGGAAAAGCCGGTAGCAATGACTGCCGTCCGCGCGCGCGAGCTCGTTGAGCGGGCGCGCCGCAACAAGCTCTATCTCGCCTCGGCGCCCTGCAGCCTGCTCAGCGATACCGCGCAGACTTTGTGGAAGGCTTTGCGCGACAACGCTATCGGCCGCGTGCGCCTCGTCTACGCGAACTTCGACGGCGGCATGATCGCCCCTATGCTTTCGCCCTGGCAATGGCGCAACAGCGCCGGCGCGTATTGGCCGGCCAAGGATGAGTTCGAAACCGGCGCCGCTTACGAGCACGCCGGCTATCTGCTGACCTGGCTCGCCGCGTTTTTTGGCCCGGCTCGCCGCGTCACCTCGTTTGCTGCTTGCCTCATCCCCGACAAAGGCATTCCGGTCGACAAAATGGCGCCGGATTTTGCGGTCGGTTGCATCGAATATGAGGGCGGTGTGGTGGCACGGTTGACCTCCAGTCTGGTCGCGCCCGAGGACCGCTCGCTTACTATCATCGGCGACCATGGTGTGCTCCGCGTCGGCAACGTGCGTGACGATCGCGCGCCGGTCTACATCCGCACCACGCCGTCGCGTGGCCGCACCGCCGGCCTCGAGCGGCGGATCAACCGCCTGCGCAAGCTCTTGCGGTTTCCCGGCGCCGAAACGGAATGGCACTTCTGGCGCCGCTATCCGATGACGCGCGAGAAGACCTGGCGCACAGCTGATCCGTCGAAGCCTGTCGATTTCTGCCGCGGCGTCGCCGAGCTTGCCGAGGCGATCGCACAGCGCCGCGCCTGCCGGCTGTCGGCCGAGCTCGGCGGTCATGTCACTGAATTGATCGAGCGACTGCAATACCCGGAACGTTTCGCAGAACGCGAGGTCGCCTCCCAATTCGCGCCCATCGCGCCCTTGCCGCTCGGCGTCTGAAGCGCACGCCATGCTCGTTTCCATCCTCATCCCCTGCTTCAATGCGGAAAAGTTCATCCGCCAATGCATCGACAGCGCGCTCGCGCAGACCTGGGCGGAGAAGGAAATCATCGTCGTCGACGACGGTTCGACCGACGCAAGCCTCGACATCATCCGCTCCTATGGCGAGCGCATCGCTTGCGAGAGCGGGCCAAACCGCGGCGCCAATGCCGCGCGCAACCGCTTGTTCGAGCTGGGGCGCGGCGAATGGTTGCAGTATCTCGACGCCGACGACTATCTGCGGCCGGAGAAAATCCGGCGGCAGATGGAGTTCCTGTGCAGCCATCCGCGAGCCGACGTCATTTGCAGCCCGACCCTTTCGGAAAAAGTCGAACATGGGCGCACGGTTTTGCTCACGCCGACGTTCGGCGACGAATGTGATCCCTGGATCATGCTCGCGCTTTGGGACCTGCCGCAGACCGGCGGCGTGCTGTGGAAGCGTGCGGCGCTCGAGCGAGTGGGCGGCTGGCGGCTCGGCCAGCCGTGCTGCCAGGAGCATGAGCTCTACGAGCGGCTCCTGGAGGCAGGCTGCCGCTTTGCCTTCCTCGACGAATGTTTAGCGGTCTATCGCGAGCTCGATCACGGCGGGCGGCTGACGCAGAAACTTGCCGATGAGGTCGAGCGACAGCGCCTCGTCATCGTCGAGCGCATCGAGCGGTTCCTGCGCGCCAACGGCGCGCTGACGCCGGCGCGACACCGGGCGGTCAACGACATGCGCCACGAAATCGCGCGCAAGGTCTGGCTCAAGGATGAGCGCGCCGCGCTCGACATCGTGCACGGAATCGCCGAATCCGACCCCACATTTTGCCCGAGCGAGGCGCCGGCGAGTCCGCCGCTCTACCGGCTGGTTTACAAAGCGCTCGGCTTTCAGGGCGCCCAGCGCATCGCCGGCTACCGGCGTCGGGTCGTTTCCTTCCTCGACCATTCGAGGCAACCGGCATGATCGTGCAACAGGCGTTGAGCTGCGCCGCCAACCCCGTGCTGTCGCTCATCAATGGCGCGAGCTTCCGTGGCATTGAGGCGCGCCGCGCGGCGCTTCTGCGCAACGAGGAGCTAATCGATGACATCGACTACGGCGCTGGCGCTCCGAGCGCGCCGCGCGCCGCGGAGACGCAGCGGCGAGGCGTGCGCGGCCGCGAACGGGTGAGCGTTTTTGCCGGCTACAGCAAGCCGGCGCGGCAATGCCGCATACTCTATTACCTTGTGCGGTTGAAAGTGCCGGCTGAAGCGCTCGAGCTCGGGACCTGCGTCGGCATTTCCGCTGCTTATCTCGCCGCCGCTATGAAGAAAAACGACCTCGGCCACCTGTGGACGATCGAGGGCTCGCCGCAGGTTGCCGATCTCGCTGCGCAGACCCTGACAGGCCTCGGCCTCGACGGCCTCGTCTCCATTGTGCGCGGGCCGTTGCACGTGGCACTGGCGCCGGTTTTAAGGGAGCGCAAGTTCGATCTCGTTTTCGTCGATGCCCATCATGACGGCGCGGCGACCGTCGGCTATTTCGAAGAGATCAAGCCGCACCTGCGGGCGGGCGCGATCGTTGTCTTCGACGATATCGACTGGTCCGATGGCATGCAGGCCGCCTGGGCCCGCATCGCTGTCGACCCCGCGGTCGCCGAACATCGCGCAGCGTCCGGCATTGGCTTCGTCACCGTCGGATCACGGCACTGATGCCAGGTACCACAGCCCCGATCGCCGCCATCGTGCCGACGCGCAACCGCGTCACCGCACTGTGCCGGATGGTCGATGCGCTTTTGCGGCAGGACGTTTTACCGGCCGAACTCATCGTCGTCGACGCTTCGGCTAACGACGAGACGAGGAAGCTTCTGGTGGCCCTCGACGCTAATGCCACATGCCGCGGTTGCCGCATCGTCTGGATAAAGGCGGAGCGCGCAGGCGCTGCTGCGCAGCGCAATCAGGGCATCGCCTGTACGGCGCAGCCTTTTGTCGCTTTCTTCGACGACGACATCGTATTCGAGGAGCACTGCCTGCGCCGGCTTCATGCCGCCTTGCAGGCGGACGCCCGGCTCGGCGGCGTCAACGCCATGATCGTCAACCAGTGCTACCGCGCCCCCGGTTTCGTCAGCCGCGCCGTCTTCCGAATCATGGCCGGGGGACCGGCAAGCTCCTATGCGGGCCGCGTGGTCGGGCCGGCGATCAATCTGCTGCCGGAGGACTCCGCAATCCTGCCCGAGGTCGTCGCTGTCGATTGGCTGAACACGACCTGCACGCTTTATCGCCGCGAGGCGCTGCCGCAGCCGCCGTTCTCCGTCAATTTCGCCGGCTATTCGATGATGGAGGACCTGGCGCTGTCGCTCGTCGTCGGCCGCCGGTGGAAGCTCGCCAACGTTCGCACAGCGCGCGTTTTGCATGATAGCCAGCCGGCCGCGGACAAGGCCGACGCCGCGGCAATGAGTCGCATGGAACTGGTCAACCGCCACTACGTGATGACGCAGGTCCTCGGCCGCCGCGGCCTGCGCGACTACCTGAAGTTACTCGTTTGGGAGAAATTCCAGCTCGCCGTGTGTCTTTGGCAAAGCCGCGGTGGCCGCCGGTTCTGGCAAATGCTGTGGGGCAAGTGCTTGGGATTTGGCGATCTGCTTGCCGGCAAGGGGGTTCGGTGATGGCCTCCGTCCTCGTCGGCATCGCTACCTGCAATCGCGCCGCACTGCTGCGCAAGGCGATCGACAGCGCGCTCGGCCAATCGCATCGGCCATTGCGCGTCGCAGTGGTCGACGACGCCTCGGGCGATCGCACGCCGGCATTGCGCCGCGATTACCCGATGGTCTCGTGGGAGCGCTGGGACGCGCCACAAGGCTACGTCGCGGCGCGCAACCGCATGATGCTGACCGCAGCCGAGGACTATTACGTCAGCCTCGATGACGATTCCTGGTTTATCGCCGGCGATGAAATCGCCTCCGCGCTCGTCGTGCTCGAGAGGCAACCTAAGGTCGCCGCGGTTGCCTTCGACATCGTCTCCCCGGACCGGCCGGACATGAAGACGCGTGGCGGCAAAGCCTCCGTATCGCTGTTCATAGGCTGCGGCCATGTGTTGCGGCTTTCGGCGGTCAAAGCGCTCGGCGGCTACGGCGATTTTCCAGGCGGCTACGGCTCCGAGGAACAGGATTTGTGCCTGCGCCTGATCGACGCCGGCTTTCAGATCGTCAAGCTCGACGGCGTCCATGTCTGGCACGACAAGAGTGGCATAGCGCGTGACCTCGCCGCGCAGCACCGCTCGGGCGTTTGCAACGATCTTGTCTTTGCGCTGCGGCGCACGCCGCTTGCGTTGCTCGCGCCCGTGCTCGCCTACAAGATCGCGACGCATCTGTTGTTTGCCGTGCGTCACCGCTATATGCGGCCATGCCTGCAGGGCATTGGCGATTTCTTCGCCGTAGTGGGCAAGACCTGGGCGCTGCGTAGCCCGGTGCGCGTCGCCAGCCTCTTGCGCTACCAGGCGCTCACGCGGTCGCCACAGGTGATCGGTGACTGAGCGACTCTCCGCGCTCGAGCCGCTGGCGCTGCGCCTCCCGCGCGGCCTCATGAGCCGCCTGCGCCTTTCCTGCTATCGCGCTCTCGGCCTGCGCGCCGGCCGGCGCAACCGCATAGAGGGCGGCGGGCGCATGCGTCGCTGCGGCCAGATCGTCATCGGTGACAACAACGCCTTCACCGAAGGTTGCTGGCTGTGGCCGCTCGATGAGGATTATGACGGCGTGCGCATCCGCATCGGCAGCTTCAATTACTTCAATCGCAATCTGATGATCGACGCTTGCGGCTCGATCGAGATCGGCGATCACAACATGTTCGGCCCCGACGTCTACATCACCGACAGCGACCACACGAGAAGCGAGGGCGCCGCGCCCGGGGCTCTGCCGATGCGGCGCGGTCGTGTGATGATCGGCAACCGCTGCTGGATCGGCGCCAAAGCCGTGATTCTCCGCGACGCCACGCTCGGCGACGGCTGCGTCGTCGCGGCCGGCGCCGTGGTCAATCGTCCGGTGGCGCCGGGCGAGACCGTTGCCGGCGTTCCGGCGCGGCCGATCAAATAGTGCACAGGCCGGGGCGGTGCTCGTTATCCTCACGACCCATCCGATTCAGTACCAGGTGCCGATCTGGAAGGCGCTTGCTGCCGAAGGCCGCATTCCTTTCGAGGTCTGGTATCTGACGCGCCACGGTGTCAAGCCGAGCCACGACGTGGAATTCGCCGAGACGTTCGCCTGGGACATCGACACCCTGTCCGGTTATCGCCACTGCTTTCTCGACGTCGGTGCGACGCCGGCAGAGTTCTGGCGATGCCGCTTGCCGCCCGACATGAGCGCGCGCTTGGGCGCTGTCGGCGCCAAGGCATTATGGATTCAGGGCTGGCAGGTCCTGGCCTACTGGCAAGCGGTGGCGGCGGCGCGCGCCGCCGGCTGCGAAGTTTGGTTGCGCGGCGAGAGCAACGATCTCCCCGCCGTGCCGTTGTGGAAACGCGCCGCCAAGCACCCATTGCTCGGCTGGCTGTTCCACCGCGTCGATCGCTTCCTCTACATCGGCAGCGCCAACAAGCGGCTCTACCGCAGCTTCGGCGTTCCCGAGCAAAAGCTTTATCGCGCGCCTTATGCCGTCGACAACGAGCGCTTCGCGCGGCAGGCGGCACATTTCGCCCCCGAGCGGATCGAGTTGCGCCGCGCCTGGGGCATTCCCGACGACGCCTTTTGCGTTCTGTTTTGCGGTAAGCTGATCGCTAAGAAACGCGCGCAGGATCTGGTCGCTGCGGCGAAAGTGCTGCGCGCGAGCGGCCGCATACCCAACGTTCATCTGTTGTTTGCGGGCTCCGGCGAGCTCGGCGACAGCTTGCGCGCCTCGTGCCGCTGCGTTTTCGATGCCGCCGGCGATCACAGCAGCGCTGCGGCGCCGTGCTCCAGCAGCAACCCGCCGGCCGCTTTCGCCGGATTCCTCAACCAGTCGGAAATTTCGCGCGCCTATGTCGCGGCCGATTGCCTGGTGCTGCCGAGCGACGCCGGCGAAACCTGGGGGCTGGTGGTCAACGAAGCGTTGGCAAGCGGACTTCCCTGTCTCGTCAGCACCGCCTGCGGCTGTGCCGAGGATTTGGTCACCGCCGATTGCACGTTTCCGCCCGGCGATGTCAAGGCGATCGCCGACCGCATTTATCGCCTGCACGGCGGGCTGCCGCCCCCTGTGCCGCAAAAATTGCCGTCGGTCGAAGATACTGTCGAGGCGATTGAGCTCGCCTATCGCGACCTCGAAGCGCGGCCATGACCAGTCGTGTCGTGCAGATCGTGTGCCCAGCGGGCGTCGTTTCCGGCAAGGAGGTGGCAAGCCTCACCCTTGCCGGCGGCCTGCGCAACAGCGGCTTCGATCCGCGCTTCATGATCAGCGTGTGGAGCAACGGCGAATTTCCGCGCCAGCTCGACGCAAAGGGCTTTGCCCGCGAGTCGTTGCCCTTTGGCTTCATCTCGCTGTCGCTGCGGCCGGATCTTGCGCGCATGACTTTTGGCCAGCTGCAGCGCTGGCCGGAACTGGTGCGCAAGTTCCGCCGCCTGGTGGCGGCGACGAAGCCGCAGGCCGTGATCCACGCCAACTGGCACCACGCGCTGCTGCTGCTGCCCCTTCTTGATCCGCGCCGCGACATTTACTGGGCGCACGAATTCGCCCCCGCCACCGGGCGCTACGCCGTCCTGTTCCGCGCGCTGGCGGCGCGGGTCAAGCGCATTGTTTGCGTTTCTCATGCGGTCGAGCGCAATCTTCTGTCATTGGGCGTTGCGCGCGATAAGCTCGCCGTCGTTCACAACGGCATCGAGCCGGTCTGCGGCAAAGGCGAGCCGCCGGCCAAGGCGCCGCTGCGCCTCGGCATCGTCGGCCAGGTCACGGATTGGAAGGGTCATGAGGATCTGTTTGCGGCGCTTTGCTTGCTTGCGAAGAACGACGTCGCCTGCGAGCTTTCGGTTTTCGGCGGCGGCATGGCGGCGAATCTCGAACGCATGAAAGCCAAGGCGAGCGAGATGGGCATCGGCAATATCGTGCGATGGCGCGGCTTTGTGCCGGAACGCGCCGACATCTACCGTCAGATCGACGTCTGCGTCGCCCCGAGCCGCGATCCCGAGCCGTTCGGCATGTCGGCGCTGGAAGCGAACGCCTTCGGCCGGCCGGTTGTCTGCACGGCGAGCGGCGGCCTCGGCGAGATCGTCGAGGATGGACGGACCGGAATCGTCGTTGCACCGCGACAGCCGCATTTGCTCGCCGAGGCAATCGCGAGGCTCGCTCGCGATCCCGGCCTGTGCGCCGCCATGGGCGAAGCGGGGCGGCGGCGGGCGCAAGGCGAATTCGCGGAGAAACAATTCGCCGAGCAATTCGGCCAGATCATTGCGAACGGACAGGCATGAGCGTTCTATTCGGCCATCCTACCGGCAATCCGCCCGCGTATAACGCGGGGCTCGCCTACTACCGTGCCGGACTCTTGGAAAGCATCTGCATTCCATGGATGCCGTCGCAGGCGACGCTGCGCCTCATCGACAGGCTGGACATTCCGCAGCTTTCCCGCCTCCGCCGCCGTCATTTTGCGCCGCTTGTCGACGCGCCGAAGACACAAGGCCGGCTCGGCGAATTCTGCCGTCTCGCCGCGCGTGCCGCCGGCTACGACTCAGATAAGCTGGCGGCGCGGGCCAACGAATGGCTCATGCACACCATGGCGGACAAAATGGATAGCGCGCGCGTCCGTGCCGTGCACGCCTACGAGGATTGTTCGCTGCAGCAGTTTCGGCGGGCAAAGCGTCTTGGCAAAGCCTGCATCTACGGCATGCCGACCGGCTATTTTCGCGCCTGGGAGCGCATGCGCGCCGAACTCGACGCCAAATATGCCGATTGGGTACCTGCGCAGCGCAGCGACACTTGCTTCACGCCGGAGGAACAGAAGCACGAGGAAATGGAGCTCGCGGATATCGTGCTGGCCGCTTCGAATTTCACCGCGGACAGCATTCGCGAATATTACCCCGACAAGCAAATCGTGCTCGCCCCCTACGGCGTCGATCCGCAACATTGGCCGTTCATCGAACGGCGCGTGCCCGAGGGGACGATGACCTTTCTCTACGCGGGGCAATGCTCCATCCTCAAAGGCACGCCGCTTTTGCTGCGCGCCTGGCAGGCTGCGGGCTTGCGTGACGCCCGCCTTTGCCTCGTCGGCGGCTGGCGCCTCGCCGAACAGCGTAAGGCCGAGCTGCCGCTGGGCTGCACGTGGCTCGGACCGGTCTCCCGGGAAAAACTCCGCACCCTTTATCAGCAGGCGGATGTCTTCGTATTCCCGACCAACTTCGAAGGCTTCGGCATGGTCGTTGCCGAAGCACTGTCATGCGGGTTGCCGGTGGTGACGACAAAAGGACGCGGAGGCGACGGCTTGGTCGATGACGCCAGCGGACGCACCATTCCCGCCGACGATCTTGACGCCATGGTCGAGACGTTGCGTTGGTTCGGCGCCAATCGCGACCAAATTCCGCGGCTGAGCCGGGGGGCGGGTGCCGGCGCAGCACGACATAGCTGGGACAACTACCGCAGCCGCGTCACCGCTGCGGCGCAACGGGTGTTGTGACGAGCCGATGAAGACACTCATCACTCCCATTCCGCTGCTCATCGCCGCCATTCTCGCGGCCTTTGCGCTGTCACAATCGTCGAACGCGACGTTATGGATGGCGTGTCTGTTGGCGTTGCCGGCGATTGTATGGCTAGCTGGCGGGCACAAGGCGCCTCCGGTCCTGCTCTGGGTGCTCGGCATCCTCTGGCTCCAGACCATCGCCGACGTTTTTCTTGCCGACCTCACCGCGCAACCGATCGTCGACAATCCGGCGGGCTCGGCGGGCGAACTGGCAATTCTGTTCAGCCTGTGCGCGATCGGCGCCATGGCCGCCGGCATGCGCGGTGGCAATCGCTTCGGACAATGGCTGTTTCGTGCAAAGCCGGACGCCGGCAATGTCGGCTACGCCAATGAAACTCGGATCGAGATTCATCGCTTGGTTGGCTGCTACGTCGGCATTCTCGTCGTCACCCAAATCCTGAGCTTTTCGGCGCAAGCGATGCCGCTCCTGTTGCAGCCGATCGTCATCATCAATTCGCTGAAATATGTGTTCGTTTATCTGGTCGCGATCACGGTTCTCGAATCCGAACAGAACTATTTCTGGCTTCTCCTTGTTGCCGGCCTCGAAATTCTGACCGGTGTGATCGCCTATTTCTCGTCATACAAGGAATCGATCTATGTGATTCTGATCGCGCTCGTGTCCTCGCATCGGCCGATCCGCATCAGGAACTTGGTGCTGTCGGCCATCGCGCTGTCTGGCGTGATTTGGCTGTCGCTGGTCTGGACCGTGGTCAAAAAAGAATATCGAACGGTGATGTTTGACATGACCTTCGTGCAGAAGCTCGATTACATGGCCGACAAGTATCTCGAGGAGCGGTTCGATTACGAAGACTCGCTGCAGGAGCTGGTCCGGCGCATCGGCTACACGAGGCTTTACGCTCAGGTCATCGAAATGGACCAAGTTGGATCGCTGCCGCGGGGTTTCGACTATTACAAGAACGCCGTGTGGCACATACTGACGCCGCGTATTTTGTTCACTAACAAAGCCGTGCTCAACGACTCGAAAGGCACCGAGGAGTTGCTGGGCATGCGCATCGCCCACGGCACCTCGATCGGCGTCGGCTACATCGCGCAAGCCCACACCGATTTTGGCTTTCCCGGCCTCTTAGTTCCGCTCGGCGTCATCGGTTTTCTGCTCGGCCTGTGTTGGCAGTATTTTGTCACGCGGCCGGTGCCGGCTGGGCTGGGCGCGGCTTTCGGCGTTGCTGCGCTATTTCTGAGTTTCGAATACGACGAGAACATCAATAAGGCGCTCGGCGCATTCTTTACCAATTGGATCGGGTTGGGGCTCATATTGCGCTTTGGCTATCCCGCCATTCGTTTCCTGCTGGCATTGCCGCCGCGCATCGGGACGCTGCCGGCGTCCGGCCCTGTCGCCCGAGCCCCGTCTTGAAGCCTGTGATCGACGCCGGGCCCAAGGCGCTCGCCGGATCCTGATAAGCCCCTTTCCTCTCGTTGAGCCGAGCGCTCGTCGATCATGATCATCCTCGGGCTCAACGCATTTCACGGCGATTCCTCGGCAGCGCTGGTGCGCAACGGCGTTTTGCTCGCCGCCGCGGAGGAGGAGCGTTTCCGCCGCCTCAAGCATTGGGCGGGCTTTCCATCGCAGGCGATCGCCTATTGCCTGCGCGAGGCGGGCGTGCGGCTGGCGCAAGTCGACCACGTCGCCGTGAACCAAGACAGCCGCGCCAATCTCGCCCGCAAGCTCGGCTACCTGCTCGCGCATCCGCCGGGGATTGCCCTGCCGCTCCAGCGCCTGCGCGTGCGCGCTCGGCGCGGCAATATCGCCAAGCTCATGGCGCAGAGCTTTCCCGGCGAACGCTTCGCCGGCAGCGTGCACGCCATCGAGCACCACCTGAGCCATCTGTCGTCGGCCTTCCACGTTTCGCCGTTTGCGTATGCGGCGGTCGTGTCGGTTGACGGCTTCGGCGATTTTGCCAGCGCCGCCTGGGGTGTCGGCGACGGCACGCGCATTGACATCGCGGGCCGCGTGTTTTTTCCGCACTCGCTCGGCATTTTTTACCAGGCGTTGACGCAATATCTCGGGTTTCCGCAATACGGCGACGAATACAAGATCATGGGCCTTGCGCCTTACGGCAAGGCTGCGCAGCTCGAGGCCATGCGCAAAATCGTCGGGCTCAAGGCCGATGGTGGCTTCGCGCTCGATCTCTCCTATTTTCGTCACCACACACAGCCTATCTCCTTCCAGTGGCAGGACGGCTCGCCGCATTTCGACGATCTGTTCACGTCCAGGCTCGAGCAATTGCTGGGGCCGCGGCGCGCGCCAGACCAGCCGTTGTCGGCGCGCCACCATGACATCGCCTGCTCGGCGCAAGCTATGTACGAGGAAGCCTTCTTCCATCTGCTGGGCGCCATTCACAAGCATTCGGGCGCAAGCGACATCGCGCTCGCCGGCGGCTGCGCCATGAACTCGGTCGCGAACGGCAAGATAAGACGGCGCACTCCGTTCCGCCGCGTCTACGTGCAGGCTGCGGCCGGCGACGCCGGCGGTGCCATCGGCGCGGCCTTCGCCTTGTGGCACCGCCTTGGCGGCAAGCGCGCCTTCGTCATGGATCACGCCTATTGGGGCCCGCACTACGGCGCTGAAGAGATTGCGACACTGTTGTCGAACCGGCGCACCGACATCGCCGCCGCCGGCTGCAAGGTGGAAACGATCGGCGACGAAGCCGCGCTCGTCGAGCGCACCGCCAACGCCATTGTCGGCGGCAAGGTGGTCGGCTGGTTTCAGGGACGCATGGAGTGGGGTCCGCGCGCGCTCGGCAACCGCTCGATCCTCGCCGACCCGCGCCGCGCCGACATGAAGGACATCCTCAACGCCAGGATCAAGCGGCGCGAATCGTTCCGGCCTTTCGCTCCGTCGGTTCTCGCTGAATCCGTCGCCGACTGGTTCGAGGAAGACGACGCCGTTCCCTTCATGATGCAGGTGTTTCAGGTGCGCGCAGAGAAGCGGGCGCAAATTCCCGCCGTCACCCATGTCGACGGCTCCGGCCGCCTGCAGACCGTCACCGCTCGTTCCAATCCGCGTTATCACCGCTTGATCGGGGCATTCTCCCGGATGACCGGCGTGCCGATGCTGCTCAATACCTCGTTCAACGAGAACGAACCGATCGTATGCACGCCGGCCGAGGCCCTGGATTGCTTCCTGCGCACGCAGATGGACATTTTGGTGCTTGGCGACACCATGCTGTCGCGCTAGGTCTGGCGCCGCTCAAGCCCCTGCAATCGCCCAAATTCCGCTCGAATACGCGTATCCAGAACACAAACCCTGACCTCGCACTGAAGGCGACCCTTGAATTCCTCCCCGGCCACGCGGCTCGATATCGTCATCCCCGTCTATAACGAGGGAAAAAACATCATATCGACGCTCACCGAGTTGAAGCGGCAGGTGCGCACCCCGGCGCGCATCCTGATCTGCTACGATCGTCCCGACGACGATACGCTGCCGGCGATCGAGGCCAATCCAGACGTGACCGCAGACATGAACATCGAATTCGTGCTCAACCGCGGGCGCGGCGCGCACGGCGCGATCATGAGCGGGTTTGCCGCGAGCCACGCGCCGTTCATTCTCGTCTACGCCGCCGACGACGACTATAACGGCGGCATCCTCGACGAGATGGTGCGCAAGGCCGCCGAAGGCGCCGACGTCGTCTGCGCCAGCCGCTTCATTCCGGGCGGCTGCATGGTCGGCTGTCCCTGGCTGAAGGCGATCCTGGTGCGCGGCGCGGGCTTTACGCTCCACCATTTGGCGCGTCTGCCGACGCGCGACGCCAGCAACGGCTTTCGCCTTTTCTCGCGGCGGCTGATCAACGCGGTCGCAATCGAATCGGACCGCGGCTTCTGCTACAGCATCGAGCTGTTGGTGAAATGCCACCGTCTGGGCTGGCCGATCGCCGAAGTGCCGGCGCAATGGTTCGAGCGCCGGCAGGGCGGCAGCCGCTTTCAGGTGCTGGCCTGGCTTCCCGCGTATTTGCGCTGGTATCGCTACGCCTTCGCCACGACGTTTTTGCGCCTGTCGGCAACCAGCGTAAAACTGCGCTCCGCATGACAAAAAGACGAGCCATGTTGCGCCTCCCGGGCCTGACCATGCGCCAGGTGCTGATCGTGTTGCACGACGTCGTCGCGACCGCGGCGGCGATTCTGCTCACCTTCTACATGCGCTTCGAGGGCGCCACCCTGCACCATAAGCTGGCCAGGCTCGAACTGTTTCTGCCGATTTTCCTGGTCTACGCGGCGGCCGTCTATTTCATCTTCGGGCTGCATCGCAACAAATGGCGCTTCACCTCGGTCCCCGACCTCAACAACATCTTCCGTGCGGTGACTTTCCTGGCCGTGAGTCTGCTTGCGCTCGACTACGTGCTGGTCGCGCCGAACATCCTCGGCACCTTTTTCTTCGGCAAGATCACCATCCTGCTCTATTGGTTCCTGCAGATGTTCTTTCTCGGCGGCTCGCGCGTTGCCTACCGCTATTTCCACTACACGCACACGCTGCAAAAGGTAAAGGTTGCCGACGCTCCATCGACGCTGGTGCTCGGCCGCGCCGCCGACGCCGAAGTGCTGTTACGCGGCATCGAAAGCGGCGCGATCAAGAAAATCTGGCCGGTCGGCGTGCTCTCGCCGTCGCCGGCGGACCGCGGTCAGGCGATCCGCGGCATCTCGGTGCTCGGCGACATCGACGATCTCGAGCGCGTGGTCGCCGATCTCGGCAGCCGCGGCACGCGGGTGACGCGGCTGGTGTTGACGCCGACCGCGCTGTCGCCGGAGGCGCGCCCGGAATCGATCCTGATGCGAGCGCGCCGTCTCGGGCTCAACATGAGCAAGATGCCGTCGCTTGAGGACGGCGCGCAGGCGGTGCAACTTGCTCCGGTTGCGGTCGAAGACCTGCTACTGCGCCCGAGCGTCAAGATCGATTACGCGCGGCTGGAAAAGCTTATCAGCGGCCGCGCCGTCGTCGTCACCGGCGGCGGCGGCTCGATCGGCGCGGAAATCTGCGACCGCGTCGTCACCTTCGGCGCCGCGCGGCTGCTGCTGATCGAGAATTCTGAACCCGCCTTGCATGCCGAGCTCGAGGCGCTGGCGACCAAGCAGAGCGAGGCCGATATCATCGGCCGCATCGCCGACGTCCGCGACCGCGAGCGCATGTTCGCCCTGATCGCCGCGTTCAAGCCGGACATCGTGTTCCACGCCGCCGCGCTCAAGCACGTGCCGCTTTTGGAGCGCGACTGGGACGAGGGCATCAAGACCAACGTGTTCGGCTCGATCAATGTTGCCGACGCCGCCGCCGCCGCCGGCGCCGCCGCCATGGTGATGATCTCGACCGACAAGGCGATCGAGCCGGTGTCGGTGCTCGGCGCCACCAAGCGCCTGGCGGAAATGTACTGCGAGGCGCTCGATAACGACTTTGCCCGCCGCGGCGGCATGCGGCTCATTTCCGTGCGCTTTGGCAACGTGCTCGCCTCCAATGGCTCGGTGGTGCCGAAATTCAAGGCGCAGATCGCGGCCGGCGGCCCGGTCACCGTCACCCATCCCGACATGGTCCGCTACTTCATGACCATCCGCGAGGCCTGCGACCTGGTCATCACCGCGGCGAGCCATGCGCTCGGACCGCAGCGCAGCGACCTCTCGGTCTATGTGCTCAACATGGGCCAGCCGGTGCGCATCGTCGATCTTGCCGAACGCATCATCCGCCTGTCCGGCCTCGAACCCGGCCGTGACATCGAGATCAAGTTCACCGGCATCCGCCCCGGCGAGCGCCTGCATGAAATCCTGTTCGCGCGCGAGGAGGAAACCGAGGAGATCGGCATTCCCGGCATCGTCGCCGCCAAGCCGGTGCAGCCGTCGCTGGAGACGATCCGCGCGTGGCTCGCCAAGCTCGAGCACGGTCTTGCCGGCAACGAGCGCACGTTGATCTACGAAGTGTTGCGTAACGCCGTGCCCGAATTCAGCGGCGAGGCGGCGTGAGCCGATGGACGTCGCCAAATTCCTCAAATCCGAATTCGCCGAGCACGATGCCGTGTCGAAGGCGACGCAAGCAGCGGTGCGGGAGGCCTTTGCCGGCCTGCTCGCGGCTTGCGTCAAATCCATCCGCGGCGGCGGCAAATTGATGTTCTTCGGCAACGGCGGCAGCGCCGCTGATGCCCAGCACCTCGCCACCGAGCTGACCGTCCGTTACAAAAAGAATCGCGCGCCGATCGCGGCGATTGCGCTCACAACCGACACCTCCGCGCTCACCGCCGCCGGCAACGATCTCGGCTTCGAGCAGATCTTCGCTCGCCAGATCGAGGCCCTCGGCTGCGCCGGCGACGTCGCCATCGCCATCTCCACCTCGGGTCGCAGCCCCAACGTGCTTGCCGCCCTGCGTGTCGCTAAAGTGATGGGCGTGGTCACGGCGGCATTCGGCGGCAAGGGTGGCGGCGACATGGCGCCGCTTGCCGATCATCTGCTTGTGGTGCCATCCGACACCACCGCGCGCATTCAGGAGATGCATATCGCCCTCGGACAGATGCTGTGCGGCGCCTTGGAGATCGAGCTGGGGGTTGCCGGCAAATAGCCTGAACGAGCGCGCCGCTTTTAAACCCGCCTTTGGCGGGTTTTCTTGTTTTCAGATTAGGAAAGGCGATATTCGCTATGCTGAAAATCCCTTGACTCAGAAAGGCTTGGCGACTTTGCTGGGGGCCGTAGGGAGTGAGACAACCATGGACGCCACCATTCTTCCGGGACCGGGCGCCGCGGTCCCGCAGGCGGGCGCGCGCGCAAGCGCCGATCGCCACAGCATCCAATCGGTCGACCGGGCGCTGCATCTGCTTGAGACCATCGCCGACGCCGGCGGCGAGGCGACGCTCACCGATCTGGCCAAGCGCACCGGGCTCAACATCTCGACCTGTCATCATCTGCTGGCGACGTTGATCAAGCGCGGCTTCGCCGCCAAGGTGACCGGGCGACGCCTTTACGCGCTCGGCACGCGCATCCACGCGCTGAGCCACGCCTGCCTGCAGGTCGATCTGCCGCGGCGCGCGCAGCCTTATCTCGAGCGCATCAACCAGGCGACCGGCGAGACCGTGCATCTCGCGGCGCTGCAGGGCGACGCCTTGGTGGCGCTTGCGGTGCGCGAGGCGCGCCACGCCGTGCGCGTCGGCACCGGCAAGGTCGGCAAGCTCGAGGCGCCGCACGCCATGTCCTGCGGCAAGGCCATTCTCGCCTGGCTGCCCGAGGATGAGATGCGCCGTATCCTCAAGAACGGCATGAAGCGCTACACCGAAAACACCATCACCGAATTTTCGGCTTTCGTGGAATCGCTGCGCACGGTGCGCCGCGACGGCTATGCGATCGACCGCGAGGAATACCTGCCCGGCGTGATCTGTGTCGGTGCCGCGATCCGCGATCAGGCGGGCACGGTGGTCGGCGCGATTTCCGCCTCGACGCCGAGCATGCGCGCGAGCGAAGAGCATATTTCGCTGATGCGCAACGAAATCACCGCGGCGACGCGCGCGCTTTGCGCCGAATTTGGCGATACCGGCGCGCAGGCTGCGCAAGCCGCCGCCGGTTGATCGGCGCCGGTTAATTCATTTTGGAGGACTGATGTACGCACCGGCGGGCGTGAAGACCAATCACAACGAATTTCCGATTCCGGACAGCATGAAAGCCTGGGTGCTCGGCAATCCGGGCGCGCTCAGCATTGGCAAAAAGCCGGTGCCGGTGCCGAAGAAGGCGGAAGTGCTGGTGCGCATCGACGCGGTGGCGATCTGCGCCACCGACCTCGAGATCATCTACCACGGCCCGCCGGCGATGATCCAAGGCGGGCTGCCGTTCAACAAGAACTTCACGCCCGGCCATGAATACATGGGCACAGTGGTGGCGCTCGGTCCCGGCGTCGACGAATACGGCATCGGCCAGCGCGTCTCGGTCGAAATCCACGCCGGCTGCGGCCAGTGCAAGCGCTGCCGCGAGGGCATGTACACCTCCTGCCACAACTACGGCCTCAATTACGGCGACGTCGACAAGGGCCACCGCGCCAACGGCTTCACCACAGACGGCGGCTTCTGCGAATACCAGGTCAACAACATCAACACGCTGGTGCCGATTCCCGACGAGATGTCGGACGAGGAGGGCACCCTCGTCGTCACCGCCGGCACCGCCATGTACGCGTTGACCGAGCTCGGCGGCCTGGTCGCCGGCGAAAGCGTGGTCGTGACCGGTCCCGGCCCGATCGGGCTGATGGCGGTTGCCGTCGCCAAGGCGCTCGGCGCCCAGCCGGTGATCCTGACCGGCACGCGCGACAACCGCCTCGACATCGGCAAGAAACTGGGCGCCGACGCCGTCATCAATATCCGCAAAACTCCGGACGTCGTCGCCGAAGTGAAGAAGCTCAACGGCGGCGAAGGCGTCGACTACGTGGTCGAATGCTCGGCGGCGACAAGCGCCGTCAACGACGCCGTGCACATGGTCAACCGTGGCGGCAAGGTCTGCCTCGCCGCCTTTGCCCATGAGCAGGTGCCGGTCGACGTCGCCCACATCGCACGCAACAACATCTACGTCTACGGCATCCGCGGCGAGGGCAAGAGCGCGACGCATCGCGCCGAGGCCTTCATGCAGCAGAAGCGCTTCGACGCCCGCCTCATCCATACCCACACCTTCCCGCTCGACGATCTGCCGACCGCGATCCGCTACGCCAAGGACCGCGTGGAGGATGCGATCAAAGTGGTGGTGAAGGCGAACGCGGGGGCCGCGCAGAAGCAGGCGGCGGAGTAGCGCGCCGGCGATGCGGCGCGCGGAACGGCAGTAAACGGGTGCTCCAATGTACACAACATCGACGAAGCGCCTGACCTACGAAGGCGCGCGAAAGATGATCGCGTTCGCCGTCGAGCAGGCGCGCGCCGCAAACATCGCGATTTCCTGTTGTGTGGTCGACGCCGGCGGGCAGGTCGTCGCGCTCGATCGCATGGACGGCGGGCCGTTCCATACGATCCATTCTTGCAGCACCAAGGCGGTTTGCGCCGCATCGACCAGGCGCAAGACCAGCGCCAAGGGTGCGGTCGGTCAAACGCTCGACGTCGCGCATGCGCTGGGATTGACGCTCGCTGCCGGAGCCGCGCGCTGGACGGCCATGGAGGGAGGTGTGCCGATCATCGTCGACGGCGAGTGCGTCGGCGGCATCGGCGTCAGCGGAGGAGATTGGGAAACCGACGAACGGATCGCGCAGATGGCGGTCGAATCGATCGGCGCCAAGGTCAGTCGATAAGGCACTGACCGCGCTAAGCTTCGGGGGCAAAACTCGAGGCGTGACAAGACAAGGTGGAGGAAAAGCAGCATGAACAAAAAATGGATGTGCGGCCTGCTGGCCGCGTTTGCCGTCGCGGGCATGAGCCTGCCCGCGCTCGCCGCCGACTATCCGAGCCGGACGATCACCATGATCGTGCCCTACCCGCCGGGCGGCCCGAGCGACGTGGTCGCCCGCGTCATGGCCGACGGCATGGGCAAGGCGTTGCACGGCAGCATCGTCATTGAAAATGTCGGCGGCGCCGGCGGCACCATCGGCACGGCGCGCGCCGCGGAAGCGGCGCCCGACGGCTACACGTTGCTCGGCGCCAGCATGGGTTCGCATGTCGCGGCGCCTTCGCTCTACAAGGATCTCAAATACAATTCGACCAAGGATTTCGTGCCCATTGGCCTGTCGTCCAATGCGCCGGCGGTTGTCGTCGCGCGCAAGGACTTCCCGGCCAAGGATTTCAAGGAATTCGTCGCCTATCTGAAAGCTCACGGCGACCAGGTGAAGCAGGCCGAAGGCGGGATCGGCTCGTCCTCCTATCTCGCCTGCCTGCAATTCACCAACGCCGTCGGCGCCAATCCGACTCTCGTCGGCTATCGCGGCACCGGCCCGGCGCTCAACGACCTCATCGGCGGCCACGTCGACTTCTTCTGCGAGCAGGTCGTCAGCGTGCAGGGCGCGATCAAGGGCGGCTCGGTGAAAGCCTATGTCGTCTCCGGCGACCACCGCTCATCGGCGATTCCCGATGTGCCCGATGCCAAGGAAGTCGGCTTGCCCGGCTACAACATCAGCATCTGGAGCGGCATTTTCGCGCCGAAGGGCACGCCGAAGCCGGTCGTTTCGAAACTGATCCAGGCGCTGAACAAAACGCTCGACGATCCGGCGACGGTCAAGCGCCTGCACGATCTCGGCGGCACGGTGCCGCCCAAGCGCGACCGCGGCTTGGAGCCGCTGGCGGAGAAGCTCAAGGCGGACATCGCCTTCTGGCATCCGCTGCTGACCAAGGCGGCGGCGGCCATGCAGAAGACGAAATAGGAACGTCGGCGGTCGGTGTTATACTGGCGTGGGCCTGGGATCGCAGGATTTCCAGGTTCCACGCAGGGTTCCGTTTGCCAAGGCAAAAAGCGGCAGGAACCGCGCCGCTCTGTTCCCGGTTGACAGGATGACGAGGCGCGGGCGATTCCGCGCCCTCTAGCAAAACCTGGAGCGTTGCATGGAACGGCCGAAGCACCGTATCGAAAACGAGCCGAGGCACGTCGAGAATGAGCGCGATCGCATCGAGGTCGAGGAAGATGAAGTCACGCTGAGCTCCGACGAAAGCTTCCCGGCGAGCGATCCGCCTTCGTTCAATCCCGGCACGACCGGCGCCAAGGATGTGAAGAAGAAAACGCGTCACTAGCCGCTATTTCGGCTGCAGCGTGCGCACCGGCTTGCCGTCGAGGAAGGCGCGGATGTCCTCGACGACGTCGGCGAAATATTTGCGGTAGTTCTGCTCGCTGACATAGCCGAGATGCGGCGTGATCACCACGTTGTCCATGGTGCGGAACGGATGGTCGAGCGGCAGCGGCTCGGTGTCGAACACGTCGAGCCCGGCGCCGGCAATCTGTTTACCTTTCAGCGCCGCGATCAACGCGGCCTCGTCGACGATCGGCCCGCGCGAGGTGTTGACCAGATAGGCCGTCTTCTTCATCAGCCGCAATTCGCGCGCGCCGACCAGCCCGCGCGAGCGGTCGGAGAGCACGACGTGGATGGTGATGATGTCCGCTTTCGCGAACAGGTCGTCCTTGCTGACGTAGTCGGCGCCGCCTTCGGCTGCTTTCTCCGCCGTCAGGTTCGGGCTCCAGGCGATGACCTTCATGCCGAAGGCCTTGCCGACGGCGGCCGAGCGGCGGCCGAGATTGCCGAGCCCGAGGCAGCCCAAAGTCAGCCCGCCGAGGTCCAGCCCAAGCGTCGTCTGCCACGGCGCGCCGCCTTTGAGCCGTGCGTTCTCGAAGCCGATGCGCCGGGTCAGCTCCAGCATCAGCCCGAAGGCGATGCCGGTGGTCGGGTGGCCGACCGAGCCGGTGCCGCAGACGGTGACGCCGCGCTCGGACGCGGCCTTGAGGTCGAAGGAATTGTTGCGCGCGCCGGTGGTGATCAAGAGCTTCAGCTCCGGCAGCGCCTCGATCACTTGCCGCGGGAAGGGGGTGCGCTCGCGCATGCCGACGACAATGGCAAAGCCCTTGAGCGCGGCGATCGCCTCGGCCTGGCTGCGGAACGGGGTCGAGAATACCGTGATCTCGACGTCGTTCGTGACCGCCGACCAGTCGGCATAGGCAAGTGCCACCTGCTGATAGTCGTCGAGAATGGCCGCCTTGAGCATGCGTTGCTCTCCCGCGTCAGTTACGCGGGCGGCAGATTAGGCGGCGGTTATCTCTTTGTCATTCCGGGGCGAGCTTGCCCTGGGCAGGGCGCGCTCCCTCTCCCCCGTGGTTGGGGTGAGGGGGTTCGTGACTCTCGATGGTTTGCAACCCCTCACCCGGCACGCGTTCCGCGTGCCGACCTCTCCCATAGGGAGAGGTGAAGCAAGTGAGCGGCGACGCTTTGCTGGTCAGCCGGCCCGCTTGCCGTGCTTGCGGTGCCAGGCGGGGCCGGGGCCGCGCATGTAGTACTGCTCCGGCCGATAGGGGCGGATGGTGTCGCGGGTCAGCTCCAACCAGAAGCCGCCGAACATGGATTTGAGGAGGCCGAACGGACGGCCGATGGCCTGTCCGGAAAGCGCCAAGATACGTGTCATCACGCGTGGTCCCGAATTACCGGGCGCCGGAGGAAGGCACCCGTCTACCCTTACGTCCTTCTAACGAACGAACGGCGGGTTCATGTCCTGCGATTATGGCGAGACAACGGTTAAAACCGGGTAGCAATTTCTTTTCTGCCGGTATGGTTTCCGCCGACAACCTTTCGGGAAGGTTGCCGCGATCTCTCTTAATCCCTCCCCTGAAAGGGGGGGGTGGTCGGCGAAGCCGACCGGGTGGGGCGGGCCTCGACGCGCATTCCCCACCCGCCGCTCGCAAATGCTCGCGGCACCCTCCCCGCGCGCGGGGAGGGATAAGCACCGCCTTGCCCTTTGCCGCCGCCGCCGTTACATCCCGCCCAACGATTTCCCGACATCGCGTGGCTTGAGCGTTCAGGCGCGCAATTTGCTTTGTTTGACGAGGACTTATGAACGGCCGCCAATTCATCTACCACATGGAAGGTCTGACCAAGACCTACCCGCCGGCCAAGAAGATCCTGGAGAACATCCACCTGTCGTTCTACCCGGACGCCAAGATCGGCGTGCTCGGCGTCAACGGCTCCGGCAAGTCGACGCTGCTGCGCATCATGGCCGGCATCGACAAGGACTACAGCGGCGAGGCCTGGGTCGCGCAGGGCGCCCGCGTCGGCTACCTCGAGCAGGAGCCGCAGCTCGATCCGGGCAAGTCCGTGCGCGGCAATGTCGAGGAGGGCGTCGCCGGCAAACGCGCGCTGCTCGACCGCTACAACGAAATGGCGATGAACTACTCCGAGGAGAACGCCGACGAGATGGCGAAGCTCCAGGACATCATCGACACGCAGAACCTGTGGGACCTCGATGCCAAGGTGACGCAGGCGATGGACGCGCTCAATTGCCCGGCCGACGACGCCGACATTTCCAAGCTCTCCGGCGGCGAGAAGCGCCGCGTGGCGCTGTGCAAGCTGCTGCTCGACGAGCCGGACCTGTTGCTGCTCGACGAGCCGACCAACCATCTCGACGCCGAGAGCGTCGCCTGGCTGGAGAACCATTTGCGCAACTATCCGGGCGCCATCCTCATCGTCACCCACGACCGCTACTTCCTCGACAACGTCACCGGCTGGATCCTCGAGCTCGACCACGGCCGCGGCATTCCCTACGAGGGCAACTACACCTCCTGGCTGGCGCGGAAACAGAAGCGCATGGCGCAGGAGGCGCGCGAGGACGAGGCCCGTCAACGGACATTGGCGCGCGAGCAGGAATGGGTGGCGGCCTCGCCGTCGGCGCGGCAGGCAAAAAGCAAGGCGCGCTACCAGCGCTACGAGGACCTGCTCAAGATCGCCAACGCCAAGGTCAACCAGGTGGAGCAGATCACCATTCCGGTGGTCGAGCGGCTCGGGCAGAACGTCATCGACGTCGACCACCTGCGCAAGGGCTACGGCAACAACCTGCTGATCGACGATCTCACCTTCAAGCTGCCGCCCGGCGGCATCGTCGGCATCATCGGCCCGAACGGCGCCGGCAAGACCACGCTGTTTCGCATGATCACGCAGCAGGAAAAGCCCGACAGCGGCGCCATCAAGGTCGGCGAGTCGGTGCATCTCGGCTACGTCGACCAATCGCGCGATTCACTCGAGGCCAAGCACACCGTCTGGGAGGAGATCTCCGGCGGCAACGACGTCATCCATCTGGGCAAGCGCGAGATGAACTCACGCGCCTATTGCGCCGCCTTCAACTTCAAGGGCGCCGACCAGCAGAAGAAGGTCGGCACGCTGTCGGGCGGCGAGCGCAACCGCGTGCACTTGGCGAAGATGCTCAAATCTGGCGCCAACGTGCTCCTCCTCGACGAGCCGACCAACGATCTCGACGTCGACACGTTGCGCGCGCTGGAAGAGGCGCTGGAGGATTTCGCCGGCTGCGCCGTCATCATCAGCCACGACCGCTGGTTCCTCGACCGCATCGCCACCCACATCCTCGCCTTCGAGGGCGACAGCCACGTCGAGTGGTTCGAGGGCAACTTCCAGGACTACGAGAAGGACAAGATGCGGCGGCTGGGGACCGACTCAATCATTCCGCATCGGCTGAAGTATAAGAAGTTTACGCGGTAGAGCCTCCGCCGCGACGGGCGGCTTACATACCGAGATGCGACCGCTGACCGAGGAATAGATCGGCACGAACCGGCTAAACTATCGCATCTATGGCTCCAACGATCTCTTCTATCTTGTCTTTCACGAAAGAAAGGTCGCTTCGTTTTATCGGCCATGCGGTTCGCGGCGGAGTTGGTTGAAGATCACCTTCATGCACAATTTTGTGCCGACGCCCCACAATTAGTGACAGGTCCGTTTTTAGGGCTTTGGCATTTTGATTTTTAGTTGACTCAGTCGCTCCGAGCCTGATGGCTACTTCGTTCCAAAGTTCTATTGGACTACAGAGTCGAATGCCGTTGGCAATTTGCTCGGGATCTTGGAAAGTGAGCAGACCTAATTGAGCCCTTACCTCAAGATCAAACGCCGCGCCCGCGTCGGAAGGGAGAGAAGCGGATCGAATGCGGTTGACGGTTTCGTTAGAAATCTTAAAACGTAAGTACCCAGGAGAGGCTGGTCGGCGCCCTTCAAAAATTTCCCTCATACGTTGGGCGACAAGTTCGTGGATATACAAATCTAACGCACTTACTCGCGCAGCCCATTCCGAGCGCAGAAGATCATCAATGTTTAGGGCGGCGACGACGTTTACTTCGAGATAAGCGTGGACCGCCGAAAGATGAGCGCAGCGCTCCCAAACTATCTCGAAATGCGCCAAAGGCGTCATGAGTATGTGAGCTTAATGACCTTGTCTGCGCAGTCTGAAAATGCTGCTTGGAATGCGTCCATGCTTTCCTTCGTTTGTGCCCATACCGCTCCCTGTTGGCCAATTTGATCGGCCGTGAGTGCATACACCGGTACTTGGTGTTCTTGAGAAAATGCAATCAAACTGTTGAAGTCTGGAACTTCGAGAATGGGCGTCCAGGGAGGAGTTCCGATAATTTTTCTAAATTCTTTAACGTCGACCATTTCTGCCTTCTCAAGAGCGGGGATCAAAGTCGTTTTCAAACCTGAAACCAGCTGATCGATCCAGTGTTGGAAGGCGCTACTGGCGCGTCCTTTCCGCGGTCTGTATTTCTGAATGATCGCGCCAATAAATTCTGGGTATGGGTAGGGAAATGGATAATCAGCATCAGTAAGCGCCTCTATCTCGTATGCGGTCATCGCCCAGGTTTTCCATCGAGGGAGCGTTGTTGAGAGCGAGCTAAGCGCCATTGCCGAAAAATAGTCTGGATGCAGTGGAACAATAAAATAGTCACAAGTGGCAATGAGATTTTGATTTATCGGCCCCAAGCTGGGGCTCATATCGACTAGCACAAAGTCCGCCCCAACTTTTTCGGCGGTCCGGTCCAATAAGAATCGAATCGCTCCCGGTAAATTTCGGAGCGCGAGAAGCGAGCCGCTAAGTTGTTGCGCAATACCTAATGTCGTTTCGTACTCGGCCAACCCGATGTGGCCGGGTAGTAAAAGTAGATTGTCGTTGCCGTTAACGGTCGTACATTCGGCTCCTTCAATTTTGCGCGGTTGAGACTCGAACGCTGGAGCCAAACCGGATTTCACATTGTTTGGAGGCGAGTCAGTGTAGATGGCTTCCAGGTCGTCAACGCCTTTGAACCCCATTACCATGCCCGTTAAATTGCATTGCGGGTCGAAATCGGCGAGCAAGACTTTCTTTTTTTTACTCGCCATCATCCAACCGAGATTGAATGTGGTCGTTGTCTTGCTCACTCCGCCCTTGTGATTAAACAAACAAATTATATCGGCCATATTTCTGACCCTTTGAAAGGTGGCGCCGTTACGGGATTGTATTCATTAAAAAGCACTCCTTGACAGCCATTTGTAATAGGCCTATATTCCTATCACCTTCTCCGTGAGGGGGCGTTCCTGCAGGGACGCTTGCGAAACGGGAGAAGGGGTGGCGCCCGCGGGCGCGGGGACAACGTATCCCCGCGAACTCGGGCGGCGCCGGGGCTCCGCCCGCGGGCACTACGACCCGCTGCGAGGAGCTCGCTGATGGGGAAAGGCCGGCCGGCCGTCACAATCGACGGCACGCTGTAGAGCCTCCCTCAGAAGCGCGGCCCGGCGCCGGAGAGAACGCCACAAATAAGCCCAGACGGCGCAAGCTTGTCTGGGTGGAGCGCCGAGAGGCGCCCGCGCCGCCTTCGCCGGCGGCGCGGCCGATGTGTTACGGCGCGCCTTTCGGCGCTCCGTCCCCCTCGCAATCTCGCGAGGGGAGAGAGGCTGCCCCCGCGAAAGCGGGGAGACGGCGCCCCCGCGCCGCAAAGAACAGGGGCGCTTCCGCTTGCCCGGACGCCACCAAGACAGAATGCGCTGGCTGTCCCGCCGAAGCCCGCGAGGGCGAAGGCGGACGCCGCAAAGAACAGGGGCGATGACGCACGCCTGCATTGTTGTCGGCCGCGAGCCGGGCGGGCCCGGCGCGCGCAAGCTGTTTGACAATCGAAAAGAGATCGCGCCGCCAGCGCAGACTCCCGCCGCAACAGCCACGTCGCCTGGTTCGAGGGCAACGTGTGAGGACGACGAGAAGGACAAGAGGCGGCGGCTAGGCACCGACAGCATCATTCCGCACCGGCTGACGTACAAGAAGTTCAGGCGGTAGTTCCGCTCCACCTGAAAGTTCCACGAACACTGCGACGCGAAGGACGGAGCCTTTTCCGCTCTCATGCGTTCGTTAGGTGACCGACCCCGCGGCTCTACACCCCAAGAGCAAGCGATAAAGCCTGTCTGCCGCGGAACCCGTCGAGGGAGGGCGAGTCTATGCACGACGCCCGCGCGCGCACGAATGGTGATCCTGCGATCACGCTCGATGGTGTCCTCAAAGACGCATTCGGGAGGGGATTGCGGGCGCATTACGAGCCGCAGGAGATCATCCCGCACCATCTCCTGGTCTGCCTCATGCAAATGCGCGAAGACGAGGCGCGCGCGCGGCGTAAGGCGGCGGCGCCTGACGAACATCGTGCCAAATAACTTCGGCCTGTTTGTCCCGAAATGAAAGCTGCCCGGAATCCGTGGCTCTCGCTCACCATGCTCGGCCTCGAATCGAGCCAGGTCATGGCGCTGCGCGCCATGAAGCTCGCGGCCGGCGGCCACGCCGCGCGCATGGAGGCAACGCGCATGGCGGCGGAGAAAGTGAGCGAGGCTTACGGCGCCTGGGTGACGCTCGCCATGGGCGGCTCGGCGCGGAAAGTCCTGCGCAAGTATCGCAAGCGCGTTCGCGCCAATGCGCGGCGCTTGAGGCGGAGATAGCTGTCGTTCGGAGTTCGTCATGCCCGGCCTTGTGCCGGTCATCCACGCCTTTCTTACTGAGCTAAAATCAAAGGCGTGGATGGCCGGGACAAGCCCGGCCATGACAAGGGGAGGGTGATCGCCTAGCCCGCGTAATCCGGCTCCTCGCGATCGAGGATGCGCTTGAGCGCAGCGAAATGCCGCTGCGCCGGGCTCGGCCCCTCGTACAAGCCGGCCCCGCCGATGGTGCGCTTGGTCCTCTCCACCACCGCGGCCGGCATTTCTTTGAGCTTCTCCCGCGTCCACATGGCGAAGAGCTGCACCTGCGCCGCGCGCTCGAGGTAATAGAGCCGGTCATAGGCCTCGGCGATCGACTCGCCCATGGTGGTGATGCCGTGATTGGCCATGAACAGAATCGGCTTGTCGCCGATCACCTTGGCGAGGCGCTCGCCTTCCTCGGGCTCGACCGCCGGCCCCGTGTACTGATCGTCATAGGCGATCAGCCCCATCAGCCCGACCTCGGTCTGCCCGATCTCCTTGATGCGCGGGTCCTCGAGCCGCGTCAGCGCGCTGGCATAAGGCATGTGCGTGTGGAACACGGCGCGCGCGTGCGGCAGCGCCTTGTGGATCGGCGCGTGGATGCAGTAGCAGGAGCGCTCGACCTCGCCGGCGCCGCGCCTGACCTTGCCGTCGTCGATGCCGACCTCCATGAAGCAGGACGCCGTCACCTCCGACCAGTAGAGCCCGAACGGGATCTGGTAGTAGCGGTCGGGTTTGCCCGGCACGACGTAGGTGAGGTGATTGAAGATGCCCTCGTTGAAGCCGTGGCGCACGGCGATGCGATGCGCGGCGGCAAGATCGATGCGCGCCTGGCGCTCGGCCTCGCTCACGCCTTCGAGCTTCTTCGGCGAAACCGCGTATTGCATGGACGTCCTCCCTGCCGGTCGCAGATATCTCCCGCGAGCTTAATCAGCGATTGCTGCCTTCCGCTTCCGGCGCCAGCCGAGCAGGCCCAAAGCGCCGAGGCCGGAGGCGAGGAGTGATAGCGGCGCGGGCAGCGGAGTCGAAGCTAAAGTCGCGCTGAACTCATCGCCAACGCCATGGACTGTGCCACCGATGGAGAAGTCATAGCTCGGGAAAGAATAGATTCCGAACTCGAAGCCGACATTTCCGTAGGAAACCGTCAATAGGCCGATTCCGCCTAAACTCAACTGAGCGCCGGACTGCGGCGGGAAGAACAGAATATTGTCGTTGCAAGTGCCGGAATCGGGAACGCAGTAGGTGCCCGGACTCAGCACTCCATTAATCGAATTGAAGGCGAGGGTGCCCGTCACGCCGGTGACGCGGTATTCGCCGCCGCCTAAGGAGGTCGCGGTAAATGTCCCGCTCGCCAAGAAGTCGAGTTCAGTCCAGTTGAACGTTGCGGCCTTCGCGGCTCCGACGTTGATCGTCAAGGCAACGGCCGCGAGCAAGAATCTTAAGAGAGATGTGAAGAAACTCATGCTCTGCTCCGCACGCGCCCCCCCGGAGCCACAGCAAAAGTCTATTGCAAAGATGGCCAGGACGGCAACGCAAACCTGACAACAGCTCGTGGCGGACATTCCATGTGGCCGCCTTTCTCTATTCGCCCGCTCCGCTGTCGGGCAGGCGATAGAAAAACAAAGTCCGGTTGACCCCCATGCCGCGGCATGGAATGCTTTTCAAAGCCAAGGACATAACGGGGGGCGTGAATGTCCTACGCTGCGCCTTTGCCGCGGCATACTGCCGGGCGCGTGTGCTGGACCTGTGCTGCCGCAATCGTGTTTGTGGTTTTCACCGCTTTCGGCGTCATGGCCGATTGGAACAATGCGGACGATTTCACCACGTCCGGGTATTGCCCCAATGGGAAAAAGGTTGCCAACGTCGCAAATTGCGGATGCAACAACGTGAGCGCAAACACGCCCGTTGCCGAACGCAATTGCGGAAAAGCCAGTCCGTCGGGCAAGAAAAAGCGTCAAGGCGCGCTCGGCCCTGCCCCTGAGCTGAGCAGCGCGGCCGCGCATCGTCGTTTTGCTTAGGTTTTTGCTCTGCCGGGCCCGCTTTGCCGCCCTTGCCATTTATTCCTAGTAGACTTATATTCCTTCTCACCTTTTCCGTGAGGGGGCGTTCCTGCAGGGACGCTTGCGAAACGGGAGAAGGGGTGGCGCCCGCGGGCTGAAGCAGACGTAGCTCCAGCACTCGGGCGGCGCCGGGGCTCCGCCCGCGGGCACTACGACCCGCTGCGAGGAGCTCGCTGATGGGGCCGGGCTCGGCCGGCCGCCCTGGTTGGCGGCACGCTCAAGCAGCCCACCTCAGAAGCGCGGCCCGGCGCCGGAAAGAACGCCACAACGGAGCGCCGAGAGGCGCCCGCGCCGCCTTCGCCGGCGACGCGGCCGAGACGTAACGGCAGCGCCTTTCGGCGCTCCGTCCCCCTCGCACGTGGTGCGGGGGCACTGCGGGCTCCGCGAAAGCGGAGCGGAAATGCCGGCCTGCCCGGGGCCGGACAAAGAATACGGGCGCTTCCGCACGCCTGCAGCGCGTATCCGAGAACGTCTGGCTTAATGTGGTGTCGAAGTAGCTCCCATCCTCAGGCGGGTCTGCAGGGTCTTCGTGTTTGACGAACGTGGTCACGGAGGAGAAACCTCCGCCTGTTGTCCATCCCGGGCAAAAAGCCGGTATTGCGCGCCTTTCGGCGCTCAATCTCCTCTCACATGCCTCGCGCAAGGCCTTGTCATCGGGTCGCGCTTTGCGCGAACCGGCCGGTTCGCTCGGCACCCTCACGCTCAAGAGAGAGGTTACTTGATGAATCGCTTCAGCGGCGAAATCTTCGGCTTGGCGTGGCCGAGGCCGATCTTCTTCATCACCGGCATTAGCTTCTTGCCGAAGCGGTTGAGCGCCGCGCGCGATTGCCACACGTCGATCACGCGCCAGCCGCCGGGGATCGGGCCGGCCGCGTGCATGAGCAGGCCCTTGACCACCCAGTCGGAGGGCCGCTTGCGCCGCCCCCGCACCACGGCCTTGAAGCTCTTCTCGTATTTCGCGCGCGCGCCCGCGCCGCGCAATTCAAAAACCAAAACAACCGGCATCGCTGCCTCTCCCTGTTTTCAGGACATCGAGAAGGCGAATTTCGCCGCCAATTTTGCGACGGTCAAGACGGGGTATTGCCTACGATCGGCGCAAGGCCCGGCGGCCTTTTTCACACGGCCCGTTGCTTGACGAACTCGACGCCGAATTCGTTGCCGAGCCGCCAGACGATACGGCATTGCCGGTTGAGCTTGATGTTGTCGCCCGACACCACCAGGAAAAACACGCGCGGCATCTCCGTCTCCGAATAGAGGCGGGCGCCGGTGTCGGAAATATCGGTCACCATGCAGGTGCGCGGCAATTCGCCGGCGACGCAGTAATACTGTGCGATGCGGTTGATGACGCGGCGGGGGGCGTTGCGGCGTTCGGCGAACATGAGGGTTGGTGGCAAGCGGATACCGGCGAATGATCATAAAGCCAAGGTCGATCCGAAAGCGTTAATGCGCTGCGGACAATTTTAATCAATCGGCTGGCAATGAAGGCGCCGCGCTTGAAGGCAATCAGGCGGCGGAAAAGCTCAGGCGGTTCCGTCGCAAGGCGATCAAGCCAAACGCCGCCGCGCCGCTCAGCATCAAGACCCAGGTCGCGGGCAAAGGCGTATTCAGGGTGTGCGTCCCGGACGAGGAATCCAATGAGACGGTTACTGATTTCTCGTCGAAGTAGCCGACGTTGGATGTCTGCGTCACGGTCTGTGTGGCGTAGTCGTAAGAGACGTTGAAGATCTGAAAGGAGCCATAGCCGTAGACCGGGCCGTTGGCGTTGTCGATCGCGAGCGTGTAGGGAGAGCTGAGCGACAGAGGAATGCTCAGCGTGTAGCTGAGCGGTTCGTCGCGCAGCACGGTGACGGTGTACTTCCAGCCGTTCGCGTCGGAGAACCAGCTGAAGCCCTCGGCCTGGTCTTCCTGCAACGAGAAATTATACGGGTTGGGGCTGACCAACTGCTCGCGATAATCGAAAACGTTAAGGCCGAAATTGACTGTATGGCCATTGATAGTCGACGAGGCGGCGTTGAGCCCCGCCGGCAGATTGGCGCTGAATTCGGTGTATTGCCCCGAGCCGTAAGGGCCGCCGTTGTAAGTGGCGTTGGCCGTATCGATGATGAAGGTATTGGTGAACGGCATGCCGCCCAGGTCGGTCCCCGCCGTTCCATAGGCGCCGGTCGTGTCGACGAGGGACGACACGACTCCCGTAAAGGTGATGTCGTATACGGCCGCATGGCCGGGCGTCAGCGTGGCGAAAGTGCCAACTAGGAATATGGATGAGACCGCGGCTAGATTCTTAGCCCAGAAGATCCGCATGTTCGCAACGCTAAGTTCTTGCCACGCGCAAGAATTAGCACGCGCGGGACCGGTTTGTTTGTCGGGCAAATCCTGACGCTGGGCAAAAAAACCGCGTTTTTCAGGCCAAAATGGCGCCGCCGCCGTAATGTTCAGCTTCAGGCGGTTGCCAGCGCCGGCACGCGGATCGGCCCGCGCAGGGCCGCGCTTGCGCCCACCAGAATGCCGGCGACGCCGATCAGCGACGGCAGGCCGAGCGTGGAGAGCCCGGTGAGCCCCTGGCCGACGGTGCAGCCATAGGCCATGGCGCCGCCCGCGCCCATCAGCGCCGCGCCGGAGATCGAGCGCAGCATGTGGCGCGGCGAAGCGTAGCCTTCGAGCGCGAAACGGCCGGTCATGATCGCGGTGGCAAACGAGCCGAGCAACACGCCGGCGACGAGCGCGACGCCGAAACTCAAAGTCGAGCCGGTCGACAGCATGATGTATTGCACGCTGTCGGCAATTGGCGCGATGAAGGAAAGCGAGGTTACCGTCACCGGGTTGAAGTCGTCGTTGCCGATATGGCCGGTGACGAACCAGCCGGCGACGATGAGCGCCCCGATGGCGATACCCGCTGCGATCTGCCCATAGGCGCGGCGGAAACTCGCATCACTGAAAGCAAAAAACAGAAGCGTCCCGCCGAACAACAGTGCGGCGACGACATGCGCCGATGTTTCACCGAGGCCGGAAGCGGTGAGCAGCGCCGGCAGCGAGATGGCGCGTGGCGTCGTTGCGGTGGCATTGAGGAAAGCGAGTCGCGCCGGCGCGATCAGCCCCTTCAGCGTCATCGGCGCGACGATGGCGATGGTGATGACGACGGTGAGTGAGCGCAAATTGCCGCGGCCGAGCAGCACCAGCGCGCGCGAGGCGCAGGCATTGGCTAGCACCATGCCGTAGCCGAAGATTAGTCCGCCGAACAGGATGAGCGGGGCGGAGAACGACGGCTGCAGGTAGATCGACTTGGAAAGATCGACGAGACCGCAGGCTGCAAGCAACTGGGTGCCGATCACCGCCACGCCGGCGGCGAGCGCGAAGCTGCGCAGCAGCATGCCGTCGTCCTTCAGCGTCCAGTTGCGCAGGCCGCTGGTGAGGCAGAAGCCGCTCAACAGGCCGATCGCACCGAAGGCGGCGCCGATGGCGAAAGCGCAAAGCAGGACGGCGGCGGTGAAGTCGAACATGGTCAGCCCCAAAATCGACGCGAAACTTGACCAGGAAATGGGGCAATTCCGATGTGTGGGCAACGGCTTGGCAGCTATGCACTGCAAATAAAAACCTGATGCTTCGGTGCACTCCTGCGGTGGAACGGCCATGCTGCGGGCGAAACAAAGGAGGAAATCTTGTTCTTGTCGAAACCTAGCAATTCGGCGTCATGGCCGGGCTTGTCCCGGCCATCCACGCTTTACTTCTCCTAATGCCAAAGGCGTGGATGCCCGGCATAAAGCCGGGCATGACGCGGTTACGATTCGCGCTCGCGCTTATTGCGATGTTTGTCTTGGCGGCGCCTGCATCGGCGCAGACCTTCCAGCAATGGCTGCAAGCGACCTGGCCGGACGCCCATGCGCTCGGCGTTGCGCGCAGCACGTTCGACGGCGCAGCGCGCGGCCTCGCGCCGGATCTGTCCTTGCCCGACCTCGATATTCCCGGCCGCCCGGAAAAAGCGCCGCAGCAGCCGGAATTCGTGCAGACGCCCGGGCAGTATCTGAAGGAGCAAACCTTCGACCGCCTGGCCGCTCGCGGCAAGCAGCTCGCCGCGCAATACCGTGACCCGCTCGCCCGCATCGAGAAGGATTTCGGCGTGCCGGGCAGCATGGTGCTGGCGATTTGGGGCCGCGAGACCGATTACGGCGGCGAGCGCCAGCCCTACGACGCGATCCGCGTGCTGGCGACGCAAGCCTATACCGGCAAGCGCAAGGATTTCTTCCGCAACGAATTCCTGCACGCGCTGAAGATGCTGCAGGACGGCGTGCCACGCGAGGAACTGCGCTCGTCCTGGGGTGGCGCCATGGGGCTCACCCAATTCCTGCCGTCGGAATACTATAAATACGCCGTGGATTTCGACGGTGACGGCAAGATCGACATCTGGCATTCGGTGCCGGACGCGCTTGCCTCCGCGGCCAAGCAGCTCGCCGCCAAGGGTTGGCAGAGCGGCAAGCCGTGGGCCATCGAGGTGCGCGTGCCGGCCTCCGTCGATTGCACGATCGCCGAGCCGAGCTACGTCATGCCGGTCGCCGAGTGGCTCAAGCGCGGTTTTGTGCCGGCTCATGGCCGCTCACTAACCAGCGTCGAGCTCGCCGCCGAAGCCTCGCTGCTCCTGCCCGAAGGCGCCTACGGCCCCGGCTTCCTCACGCCGAAGAATTACTACGTGCTCAAAGAGTACAATTACTCCGACCTCTATGTGCTCTTCGTCGGCCACCTGAGCGATCTCATCGGTGGCGGGCGCCCGTTCGAGCATCCGTGGAGCAAGGGCAAGCAGCTCAAGACCAGTGACGTCGAGGCGATGCAGCGCCGCCTCACGGCATTGGGGCTCTACAAGGATAAGATCGACGGCAAGGCCGGCATGCTGACGCGCGCGGCGCTCGGCGCCTACCAGAAGGCGCAAGGGCTCAAGGTCGATTGCTGGCCGACCGAGGCGGTGCTCGACCGCATGCGCCGCTGACTACTCGCAGATCTGCACGTTGCGCGGGCGATAGCGGTAGCCGTCCCAGACCTGCTGACGCTCGACATGGCAGGAGGCGCCGCCGATGTAGTCCGGCGCGTCCGGATCGCCGGGAGGCGGCGGCGCGTATTCGACAGGCGGTGCGGCGTCGTAAACCGGAGCGGGCGGGGCATAGACTGGCGGGCCGGCGATCGCCGAGCCGATGATGGCGCCGGCAGCAAGTCCGCCGACGACGCCTGCGGCGACGCCGCAGTCGCGGCAATGAGCATGAGCCGGAGACGCAAGCGCCGCAGCCAAAGCAGCCGCGGCGAGCGTAAAGGTGGTGCGTTTCATGGGCGCATCCTCGGGCCAAGTGATCGGCCCGATGATGCACTCCGATACCTTACCCGAATCTTACCCTCTTACGGGCAGATGAAGCGCGGACGGCTCCAGCCGACGAAATTGCCGTAGCCGTCGTGCAGCGGACGGCGGGCCCAATAGCCGCCAGGGCAGCCGACCGGATAAGGGGCGCCGTAGCCCTCGTACACGACATAGCCGGGCGCCGGCGCATAGCGGGGTTGGCTGTTGGCGATCGCGCCGCCAATGATGGCACCCGCGACCAACCCACCGGCAACGCCCGCACCGACAGCGCAACCGACGCAACGCGCCTGCGCCGGCGGCGGCGCCGACAAAGTACCCGCAGCAATCGTTGCGGCGGCGGCGAGCGCGAACAGAGTCTTCTTCATGAAAATCCCTCCTGGTCCTTGATGGCCGGGGTGAAGCGAAGCGGGATGCACCCTAAGCCTGCTCCGGACCTTGTAAAGGAGGCAGGCTTAATTTGTCGGAAATGTGTTGGCGCCCGGTCGCGCCGCATCCCCTAAACAAGGTCCGGTTTTCCTGGCGAAAACCGGACCTTGGCAACTTCAGACGACGAAGCTCACTGCGAGTCTTAGTAGCAGACGCGCACCGGACGCCAACGCCAGCCATACGGCGTCCAAACCTGGCGATGGGTCCAATAACAGCCCGGCCCGTAATAGGGGCCGTAGTAAGCGGGACCATAATAGGGGCCGTGTGCGGCGGCCGATCCGATGATCGCGCCGGCAGCGAGCCCGCCGATGATCCCAGCCGCGATGCCTCCGCCGCGGGCCTCTGCCTGCTGCGGTGCGGCAATCGCGGCGACCATAAGGGTCGCGGCGGCCGCAATAGCGGTAAGGGTCTTGGTCATGGCGTACCTCTTTATTCTATCGGTCGTATCCAACGAACGACCCGGGATCCGATTTCCTGCGACTGACGACATTGAAGAAAACGCCCGTCTTGGCGCGGAAGTTCCCATTTTTCGCGTGAACGAGCGCTGAATAGGTCGTTTGGGAAACGCTGCAGGCTCAATGAGCACGATCAATTTTCGGACAAATTCGCCCTAGTGCAATGTCACGCGCCCAAATAGGCGGCGGAGCACGCCATGGTGCCCGGCCGCCGGCCGCGCGATCGTCGCAGGCGCGGGGTGGTGAAGTGCTTCAGCCGCGTGGTGGCGGACGGCAGCCGAACTCGTTTGCTTGGTCACGCGGCGTTTTTTGCGCGAGGGGCGAGCCGCCGATTTTTTGCCCGATCGCCGCACCGAGGATTTTTTCCTTGCGGCTGCCCGTCGCACGCGGGCCGGGCTGCGTGCCGGGCGCCGGGGCCTGCGGCGGCTGCGGCGCTTCAACACGCGCCGCCCGACATTGCGCAAGAACAGCTTCTCCAGCGGAAAGCTCAACCGGCGGACCGCTGCCGCCAGCGGCAGCCATCGCACCTCTTCGATATCCGCTGTGAGGTCACGGCTCGGCCGCTCCGCCGCCTTCATGCGCCAGAATTGCACCAGCTTTGGCCGACCGCGGGTCACGTAGGTGATCGCGCCGAGAAACTCGTGTACCTCCACGCGGTGACCGGTTTCCTCGAGCGCCTCGCGTCTTGCGCCGGCGATGGGATTCTCGTCGCGCTTGAGCTTACCGCGCGGCAGCACCCAACGGTCATCTTTGCTGCGGCGGACGACCGCGATGCGCGGTCTTGCTCCGCCGCGCAGAACAATGCCGCCCGCTGCGTTGATCGGCTCTCGCGCCATGCATGCCTCGATATTTCGTCTAGCAAAGATTCTGGCGGCCTTGGAGCGAAATGGCGCGCGTTGTGGGCAACTTTTGAAGCCTGTGAGCAATGCAATGCGGCTGTCATAATTCTCGGAATTCTCGGAGCGGAGCTCACGACCGTTGCCGGTTGCGCCGGTGTCTCAAGCATGGCCTAGTTGTCGCCAGCGACAAAACGGAGAGGACGCCATGGCGACTTTCACCTGGGACCACATCCACTTGCGCACGCCGGATCCGGAGGCCACCGCGCGATGGTTCGAGCGTATGTTCGGCGCGCAGATCGTGCGTAGCACGCAAGGCGGGCAGCCCCGCATCGACATCAAGCTCGGCGGCGCCAACATCTTTACCGCCAAGGTTGCGCCGGGTGACGGCGTCAACGCCGCGCCGGTGACGCCGTATCAGGGTCTCGACCATTTCGGTCTCGCGGTCTCCGGCATCGACGCAATCGCCGCCGACCTGAAGAAAAAGGGCGTCGAGTTTACCAAGGAGCCGCACGTACCGCGCCCCGGCATCAAGATCTGCTTCCTGCGCGGCCCGCAGGGCATCTCCGTCGAACTGCTCGACCGCGATCCGAAATACAGCTGAAGCCGGTCAGCTCGTAGTCAGCGGACAGCCGGCGAGCCCGGCCTTGATCGCGTCGGGCGCGCCCTCGAGGCTGAATTCCGCGCTGGTGCGCGGCTCGTTCAGCGAACGGATCAGGACATAGAGCACCTTGGACGTCGCCATCTCGCCGACGAAACGCGTCATCTCGGTCTTGTCTTCGATGACGACCGACCTGTAATCGTCGATAAAGCGCGCCTTGCCGATATGGCCTGGCTTGTCGTCGAAACGGTAGGCGAACTCGCCGTTGCGATTGGAGCCGATCTTCACTGGAAAATGGAAGAGCGCAGCCGGTTGCGTCTTGAAGCAGGATAATTGCATCGTCGCGGCGCCGAGAAAAAGCACCTTGCCATTGGAAACTTTGCGCGTCAGCAGGATCGCGCTCGGAATTGGTGCGCCGCTGATGCGGTCGACCTGATGTTCGACCTGCCAGTTGCCGGCCATTGTCGAGCCAGCGGTGGTGACGATCGGATCGCGAGCGCAACCGGCCAGCACGGCGCTCGCGACAATCGCGCCGCAACACGCACGCAAGCCGGCATGCTCCACGATGCCTGACACGAACAATCCCCCCGATTTTTCAGTTTGCCTGCTGCCGCTTCCGGCGGCAACAAGAAGACGCTATTCCGTATCTTTGACGGTTGTCTGCGGCCGGTCGCCGCCGAGCGCGGTTTCGGTGTGCCATTCGCCCTTTTCATCCTCCCACTCGATGGTCTCGGTACGCCCCGGCACGCGCTGCTCTTCGGCAGCGGCGCGCGCTGCCGCCAGCGCCAAAGCGTGCGTGGGGAAGCTTTCCGAAAACACGCCGTTGACCTTATAGGCCCAGCCTTCATCGTGACGGACGATCTGATAAGTAATCTCGGACATGGCGTCACCCGTTCCGTTTATGGTCACCGCATAAGCGAAACCTACAACGAAATGCTCCGCGGAGGGAATGATGCGAAATGAAGATCTGGTCGGCGTTTGGCGCGAACGCGGACGCGAGATCGTGCGCGCCGACGGCAGCGTCAAGGCCGACGTGCCGCGCGCCTCGCAAATCATGTATACGGCGGACGGCTACATGGCCGTCGTCAACGCCCCAAAAGGGCGCAAGAAGGTCAGGGAAACGGCGCCGCGCATGGACCTTGACGCCACCACGCCGGCGGAGCGCGCCGAAGCTGCGGTCGGCGTCGTTGCCTATGCCGGACGCTTCGAGGTCTCAGGCGAAGAGGTCCGCCATACCCTGTTCACGGCCATCAACCCAAACCGCGTCGGCGACGTCCAGTTACGGCGGATCACATTGAAGGGCGATGACCTGACGCTGACCGCGCCGCCCGACGCGAACGGGGATCATTTCCGCATTCATTGGCGACGGGCCGGCACGATGAAGGATTAGCAGCCGTTGTTGTTGGCTGCGCACCAGTTGGCGGCCGTGGCGAAGGGGTAGCCGCGTTGCCGCAGCGCCTTGATGCAGGCGTCGGGTGTGCAGCTCTTCTTGCTGATGATGCGGTTCTGCTGTTGCGCCGCTGTGGGCTGTGCAATGAGAACCATGAGGTCCATAAAAACCGCAAGAGCGATTATGTTGAGCATCGGCAAACGCTCCTTGCCGAATTCATAACTGATTCGCGACGCTTCGTTACAGCCCGCGCTCCCGCTTGAGACGATCGATGTAATCCTCGACGTCCGGCGGCAATGAACGCAATCCCTGCCGTCCGGCTTCCGACAGCAGCGGCCGCAATTTCGATCCGGCGAGGAACGCAGGCTCGGCGCCGGCCGGGATGATGCGGTCGAAGATGAGGACGACGAGCACTGCGACAAAAAGGATGCGGCCGATGCCGAGGATGGCGCCGAGCATGCGGTCGACGGCGCCGATGTCCGCACCCGTGATTTCGGTGACGACAAAACGCAGCACCGCCGAGATGATCAGCCCGCTGACGATGAACAGGGCGACAAGCACTAGCCAGTTTTGCCCCGGCTGAAGGTGCAAGCGCTCGTCGGCGAGCTGCGTTGCCTGCGGGGCGGCGGCAACCGCGACTGCCATGCCCGCGAGATAGCCGAAGATCGTCGCCAAGCTGCGCAACAGCCCGGCGCTAAAGCCGAGGATGAAGCCGAGCGCGAGGCAGATATAGACCGCAAGATCGAATGGATTGAACGAGGGCATTGCGCTTTGTCCGTACCGGATTAGGCTTTGCGCGTTCTCAATCTTGCAGGGAGCGGTAAACATGGCGTTCACGGTCACCAGCAGCAGCTTCAAGGACGGCGACTATCTCAGTAAGGATCACATTCTTTCGCAGAATTTCGGCTTCGGTTGCGCGGGCGGCAACAAATCGCCGCATTTGAAATGGTCGGGGGCGCCGGCGGGCACCAAGAGCTTTGCGCTGACCTGTTACGATCCCGATGCCCCGACCGGCTCCGGCTTCTGGCATTGGGTGGTGGTCGACATCCCTGCGAACGTGACCGAGCTGCCGCTTGACGCCGGCAACCCAAAAAACTCAACGATGCCGGCGGGCGCGCTCATGACGCGGACCGAGCTCGGCAACAGCGGCTATCTCGGCCCTTGTCCGCCGGAGGGCGATCATGCGCACCGCTATTTCTTCACGGTATTCGCGGTGGGCAAGGATAAGCTCGGCGTCACCGCTGACACGTCCCCGGCGGTCGTCGGCTTCAACCTTCATTTTAATACCCTGGGCAAGACGGCGATCATGGGGCTTTACAAACGCTGACGGCCCTTCGCAGCTTGCTACTGGTTAGGCGGCCCACCCGCGATTTGACCAAAAACAAAGTGCCGGAACCGGAGAACGGTATTGAAGGTTACCTTCGCGTTTAATAGGGGCCTCACATGCGCGCTCTCGTCATCGGTATCTTCATCGCAATGCTCGCTTGCGCCGCTGTGGCGCAGAATATGGACGACCGAGCTCGTCCGCTGTCGCCGTCAACGACTAACGGTGCCGCCGCGCCGCAGGCGCCTGTAGGCCACCGTCAACCGACCGAAAAGAATCTCCCGCCTCAAGTTCGCAAAGATGAGACGACCGGCAGCGGCGTGCGCGACCCGCTCGGGCCGATTCCGGATATTTGCAAGGGATGTTGAGGCGGCGCGTTATTCAAACGTGCCGCCTTAAGCATCATCAAAGGGTGCAGTGGCCGCGGTCCCACAGTCGGCCCTTCACACCGAGCGCGGCGCCGAAGGACGGCAAGGGACGCGACATCATGCGAAAATCACCGGGGAGGGGAGCCCCATCGAGCCCGAAGTCCCAGATTTGGCAGATGCCGGTATTGTTCCATTTGATGACCCGCCACGACGCTTGAGCGGGGATGGTGGCGATCAGTGCGACGCCGAGAGCGGCGCCGATGATGAGACGGCGGCGTAACATCTTCGATCTCCTGTCATGTGTAATCAGGCGCGGCCGCGGGCACCGCGGCAGCACGTGGTCCTAACGCGGAACAATGGCGCCTGTTCCGTTGCGCAACCGGGCAAGCTAAGGCGCCGCGGATACCTTGAGGATGTCGATGAGTTTGCGGTCGCGCCAGCGCTGCAAATCGGCAATGGAGCGCGAGCCGGCTTCGGCGGCGACGCCGTTAATGATCATCTTCTGCACCGGCGGGTCGAGGCGGGGGGTGCCGAGGTCGTCCATCCAGCTCTGCACCGGGCCGGCAAGGTGCGCCATGAAATGCGGCATGCCGCCTTCGCCGCCGGCGAGATGGAACGTCAAATGCGGCCCCATCAGCGCCCAGCGCAGACCCGGCCCATAGGCGATGGCGGCATCGGCATCGGCCACCGAGACGATACCCTCGGCGACCAGGTGGATCGCCTCACGTCACAGCGCCACCTGCAGGCGATTGGCGACGTGGCCGCGTACCTCCTTTTTGATGTGGATCGGGTGCTTGGCGGCCTCTCGATAAAACGCCATGGCCTTGTCGATCGCCTGCACCGACGTCTTCGCACCGCCGACCACCTCGACCAGTGGAATTAAATGCGGCGGGTTGAACGGATGGCCGATGATGCACCGCTCCGGGTACTTGCACTTCGCGGTGATGCGGCTGATGAGCAGGCCAGACGAGCTTGAGGCGACGACGGTGTCTTTGCCGGCCGCGGCGTCGATTTGCGCGAACAATTCGACCTTGAGATCTTCTCGCTCGGGTCCGCTCTCCTGCACGAAATCGGCACCCTCGGCCGCGGCAGCAACCTCGCGATGGAAGCTGAAATTATTTGCGCTTGCGCCTTTGGCAACAAGGCCGAGCTTGTCGAGCGTCGGCCAGGCGTTGTCGATGAAACGACGGGCGAAGGCCTCCCCCTGCGGCGCCGGGTCGCAGCCGGCGACGGTAAACCCGCGGGCAAGAAAAATGGCGACCCAGCTCGCACCGATGGTGCCGGCGCCGATTACGCTCACGCGTTTACTCATAATGATGCTCATTTGCTGTGGAGACCTGGCGTGGATGCTAGGGCCTTTGCCGCTTTGCGTCACGCCGGCATTTGCCGGACTGCGGCGGCGGTGGCATAACGCCGCCGGTAGAACACTTGCCGGAGAATCGCCATGCAGTTTTCATCCACGCTTCGCGCCGCGTTCGTTGCGTTTATTGCGCTTGTCGGCTCGAGTCTCGCCGCGCACGCCGACGGCGGCACCATCAGCTTCCGCGTGTTCAAGGGCGGCTGGATCATCGGCGGCCAGGCCGGATCGGGCACGCTCGTTTTCCACGGCCGGCGCTATCCCATCTCGATCGGCGGCGTGAGCTACGGCCTGACCTTCGGCGGCGCCGAGGCCTATTTCCACGGCACGGTCAGCCACATCCGCGATCCGCGCGACGTCTCGGGCGTGTACGGTGCGGCGGGTGCCGGCGGCACCATCATCCACGGCGCC
>Ga0335083_10000346_pt1 | contig 72448 bp, 68 predicted proteins | sample Lox_Sample_42_FD_206716 | JGI IMG/M metagenome (GOLD analysis project Ga0335083, IMG submission 206716) | Soil microbial communities from Loxahatchee National Wildlife Refuge, Florida, United States - Lox_Sample_4.2 | ecosystem: Environmental > Terrestrial > Soil > Wetlands | place: USA...
GTCCTCAGGCTCTTCACGGGAAGATGTAGAGGACGAAGGCCGCAATTGACCCAATGCCCGCCAGACGCTGTCCGCCGACTCCCCAATCCCTTTGTTCTCCACCAACTCCCGCGCCATTGCGGTGAGCATGTCGTCATCACCATCGATTGCCTGGAGGCCCTCAGAGGCGAACTTGCCCTCCATGGCCAGCGCCACTAGGAGTTTCTTGCCCATCAAGCGAAGACAGACCTCCTGCATGGTTCCGGTATAGGCAAAGAACTTTACCTCCACCGGGCGTCTCTGCCCAATCCGCCACGACCGCCGACTGGACTGCCGCAGGGTGTGGAGTGAGTATCCTGTCTCATGAAAAAGGATCGTTGGGAAGTCCAGGAGATCGAGCCCCGTCTCCACTATTTTGGGATGGCAGATCGCAACATCGATTCCCCTACGCAGCTGCTCGCGGTACCAGGCTTCCCGCCTGTGAGTGGGAATGCTGGCTCGCAGGATTGCCGCCCGTATTCCCTCGGTGCGAAATAGCTGTTCCAGCCTTTCGACAACGTCGTGCTTATTGGTGTAAACGGCAAAGACTTGGCACTTGCGGCCACGTGCGAGTTGAGCTTTCACCTCTGCGATTAGTGCCCGCTCTTTTGCATACGTTTCGTTCTTGTCCAGATCAACCGTTTCGGCAATGACGAACGATTCGCGGCATTTGGTTTCCGGGTCGAATTCAGACCCGTACAGAGTGCCGAATCCATACGGATGGTCTGGCCAGGCCAGCAGAGCGTTAAGCATGGTGCTCGCCACGCTGCTGTTTCCGCGATGCTCCTTCAGGCAGGCAGTGATTTCCTCTTCGAGCTCTTCGTAAGCCGTCTTAAGTGGCTCTTCCATCGCTACTGGTACGACTTCTTCCCGGTAGCTTGGCAAACCGTCCGAGATGTCCTCCAGGCCAATGAACGCGCAGTGGTCCATCAGATACTTGCCAAACAGCAGCGGTGAAGCACCGGGCTTGCGTTTGATCGTGACCGCCTTCTTGGTTCTCCGGGAGCAGGCGTTGTCTTCGACTGTGATGCGTTCGATAGTCTCGATTACGCCGAAGTCGCGTGTGAAGCGTTCTCGGCCTGCGGAGCCCCATTCATAGCCGTCCTCAATCATGCGCTTGGCATCGGTGCGGAACAGCGTGTTGAAAAGATCATCCGCATAGCCGGAAAGCAGGGTTCCCGTCAGTCCCAGGAACCGCCGTGCCGTTTTGTTGAGCACTCCGAGTGCATTGCCCTGGGCCGTGTCGCCGGCCAGTTGGTGAATCTCATCCGCAATCGCGTAATCCCACCATTCCGGCATATAGCGTCCCATGTATTCTGCCGGCGCCATGCGAACAATCTTGCTGCAGTCTGCCTGCCAGAGCGCAGAGTATTTCGTCTTTCCTGCTTTCGAGCCCTCCACGATCTCGTGCAGGCGCTTCTTCTCGAAGTCGAGGGCGCTGAGTCGTACCCCATCGGTCTCCACAGGACAGCCGGTGTCCGGGTTGGTGAGGGACCCGAGGTATCTTCCCGAACGGCTTTTGCCGTAACAGTGCTTCCAGAAATACGAGAGCTTAGCTTTCTCTCTGCCGATGCAGAAGATCGTGGTTCCGGGACAGAGACTTCGCCACCCTTTCCGCCCCAGACGCCGCAATTCCGCCAACGAGGTGTGCAGGCCCTCACGCACAATTTCCCCTCGCCGTAACCGGACTTCGTTGATGCCATGCGGCTGGGTCGGATCGCCTCCGTTTCGCATGTCGTCGATCAAGAACACTCGCACCTGAGGCAGGGTTAAGAAGGTTTCCCGCGCCCACTTCTCGACCAGATGAGGCGGAGCCATGACCAAACCGGAGAATGGCCTGCCGGCACTATGCACCAACATGCTTCCGAGAGCGATGAGTGTCTTGCCCGCACCGCATTCGGCGACGACATTGGCGTTGCGCGCCAATTGCCATCGCTTGCTCACGCCCATAATTGCCAGGGTTTGCGCTGGATATGGAATCCGTACCATCCGGGCAAGCAGTGGAGAAGGGGCTTCGTCGGCACCGTGCAGGGCTGGGTAAGATGAGAGAATTCGCGCTCCGATTTCTTCGGAGTGTGACCTCAAATAGTCATGAATCGTATCTAAGCTCTGCATGGATTTCTCCGGACAGTGAGGTGTATGAAAGTGCGCGTGTGGCGCACGTAACGCCTATGCGTCAGAATGGAGGAGATGAAGCTGGTAGTGGATTGCTACTCCGGGCGGACGGCGGACGAAAGGCCTGTTCGATTTCGGCTTGAGGATTGCCAGTACATGGTCGAGGAGGTGCTTGACCAGTGGTACGGACCTTCCGATACGTATTTCAAAGTCCGCGCCGATGACGGCAATCTCTACATTCTGCGCAGAGAAACTTCGGCGTCCGACGGACCGTGGCATCTGGAGTCATTCCGGCAATTGCCACGCAGCTGAAGGATCGCCTATAGTCCGTCGTGCTCTTCGTTCTTTTCTGTGGGTTGAACACGAAAACTCAGGAATGAAAGCAGGCCTCAAGCCAGAGCTTCAGCGTAAGATCATGCCGCTGTTCGTTGGCGAGATACGGTCGTAGCTCCTTCTCGTATCGCTGTTTAAGAACCGCCTCGTTCAATCGCCCTGTCCAGGCCAAAAACTTGGCATCTTCCAGGTCAACTGGGCTGTTCCGTACCAGCTTGGCGAGAATGAGATCATGCACATCCAAGGCAAAGAGGCGAAGTCGAGTGAATGCGCCAGGGAACAACTCCGTCAAGCGGGCTGCATAATCCTCTGGAACATCTGCGACTGTCACGTACTGGAAGTACAATCCGTGCTTCTTGTTAAGTGCGGAACTCTGGCCGGCAATGGTCTCTAAGTCGGTGACTGCATCTGATGGCATGGCAGCTATGTAGTCGACATCCCCAGTCGGACGAGGCAAGTCGTAAAGGGCAGAAAGCACGAAGCCGCCGAGACAATGAAGCTCAACCGGGTCTTTGAGAGCCCGGTCAACCTCTTTCAGGAAGGCTGTCCACCGCGACGGCGGAATGCGCGCGGGATCAGGCGACATATCTAAGCGCCTCGGGCCGCCAATTGCTCAATACGTTCCAATCTCGTGCTTCTTTGGAGCGATGCTTTTTTAGCCATCTGCGCTCGCTCTCGCTTACGTGGGGTCCGGCTAACAGTTCCTCGCGCGCAAGTAAACTGCGCCTCAGCGTGGCTGCCAAGTGTTCAAGCGCTGCGTTGCGTCGTACGTCAGGCAACTCCGATCGCTGACCTGCCTTTCTGGCAAGCGCCACAACAAATCCCAGCCGATTCTGCAGGTCATGGAGCTTGGCCTGCTGCACCAGCCATTCCGTGTTCATGTCCCAGTACTTCAGCACCAGCCACGGCAACGCCTCAAACAGCCGCGCCTCCAACTGCTCTTGGGCCAGTGCTGTGAGGAGAAGTTCGCCGGGGTTCTTGGAAGTGCCTCGCTTCCGCAGATAAGCGAAGCCTGGGTATCCAAGCCCAGCCAGGTCGGCGGCGAGCTGCTCAGAATTTCCCATCTTTGGCTGCCAGGATGTGTGCGACGGGGGCAAGGAAGCCGGCGATAGCTTGTAAACCTGAACCATCCGCCGCGCAAGCTTCCGCGACAAAGGCCGTTGGCCTTTCTCCAGCATCGAGAGATAACTTTGCGAGACGCCGAGCCCCGCCGCAGCCTGCTGCTGACTCAATCCGGCCTGGTCTCTTGCCCGTCGGAACTGCCGTCCGTCCATGGGCTTGTCCTTACCTCCTGCCTTAAGATTATCACAACTTTGTGATAACAGTGCCGTTGCCTCTTTGCATCTGACCGAATCCTGCCTCTGTGTCCCCCCGCTGGTACACCGGACGGGCTGCCGCAGATTGCGTCTGCGCCTGTCGTTGCCCATGGACAGCTACTGGAGATTGCGACCGTTGCTGTGCGATGGCAGGACCGGCCGTCACCAGTCCAACCACTGCCAGTGTGACCGTAACGATCATTCGCTTCATCATGGTCTCAACTCTCCCTATCCGCGGCGGGCAAAACGGGTCGTTGCCGCCAGTTCGGGCGTTTTGAAGCGCAGATTTGCGCCGGCGGACTGCTCCCGTGATTGCCGCGTTCGCGCGAAGAGTTCGGGCTCGAAGTTTGGAAAAGTGACATCCTCTGGCGGACGGACATGCAATAACTGGTGCAACGTGCCGCGCGTGTCATCCGTCATCAGAATCTCCATCTGTCCCTTGGGAAGGTTCTTGATGTGTTCGTCGAGTGCGCGGGTCTCGCGGTCTTCCCGGTCGGTGGCTCGGTCGGTTGCCTCGTACTTCTCGTAACCAAATAGCCGCTGGCGGTGCATCGACACACTGCGCTGTGTGACGGTGTGCTCGGCCGAGGCACGCAGGAAGTAGCGTGCCGTTTCCTCGTCGCGGGTGCGAAACGTCAGCGTCGTGTTCGGCGCAGAGGTCACGTCTTCCTTAAAGCCCCGACCAATCTGCATGAGTTGCGGCAGGCTCTGCATCGAAAATAGAAACGCTGTGTGAGTACCGCGGGCGGTCTGCAAGATCTGTGCGAAGTTCCGATATCCGAAGGGCGCAAACTCGTCCAGGACCACGCTGAACATCGGCCGGTTGGTGCGCCGCCGCTGTTCCTCACTCTCGTACCGTTTGCCTACGACCAGTTGCAGGTTCTGCAACAGCATCTTTCCCAGAGCTCGCACCGGTTCCGTGTTTTTGTTGACGTTCAGCGTGACAAACAGGATCAGCTCCTGCTCGATCACTTCATCCAGTGACAACAGTTCCTCGTACGGGCCGGTGATCACGCTCAGCTCATCGTCCAGGAACGTCATGCATTCATTAACCAGGCCCTGAATCTTCGGCACACGCTCGCGGTCCCCAAACGACTGGTAGAGGTTCTTGACCGAAATCTCGAAGTTCAGGCGTCGCTGCCCGGGGATGGACGTGTCATGTTCCAGACGCTGGCGTGCCTTCTGGACCTGTTCCCGCAGCACTTGTTCATCAATTGCCAGGACCAGCACGTCGTAGAAGTTGAATTTCTGGTCGGTATGTACCAAAACGCGGACAATGTCGGCCAGGTAATTCAGCTGGTGTTTGGCGAAAAACTCGTCATGCAGGTTGAACGAGCCGAAGACCATGTTGACGACGGACATATAGTCTTCATCGCTGCAGTAGAACGGGTTGTACCGGACGGAAATCTCAGGGCGCGCGGGATTCAGGACTCGGAGTTGGTGCAGCCTTCCGGCGCAGTGCACATGCGGTAGAAGGTCGTAAAAGAATTCAAGATCGCCCTTGCCATCAAAGATCACCATCGGCAAATGGTGGGGTTCCTTCGGAGTGCCGACGACTCGCGCCAGGTCCTGCGTGATGATGTTCTTGAGAAGCGTGGTCTTGCCGGACCCGGTCATGCCCAGGACGATGCCCTGCATGACGCGCACTCTGTCCGGCCAGTACCAAGGCTTGCCATGGACGTCGTAGCCGAGAACCACGGCGTCCTGCTTCCAGGCTTCGGCCGTAAACCGCTCGTCCAGTTTGCGGGAGACAACCATCGGTGGATGGGGCCACTGCTTCTCCCGTCGGGACCGTGCGGTGGCAATTAGGATGGTCGAACCGACGATGGCCAATCCTCCGAGAGCCAAGTACGAGGCCAACTCGGCAATCTGGCGGTTTGTGAAGTAGAAGCGCTCGCGGGCCACATACCAAGCGAACCAACACACTGCCATCAGGACCAAAGCAACCACGATCTCCATGCTCTCCAGGAGTGGCGGATTCTGCTGCCGATGGGCGTACGAGTCGCGCATCATCATTATTATTGTTGCTTCCTCTTCGGGTTAAACACCCAGCGCATCAGAAAACCCAGGGCGCCGCAGAACACGAAACCGCACGAGAGGCCCAAATGAAAGGCGCTGTTTGCCGGCCGGTAGAGATACAGCCACGCCAGTCGCGCCAGGCCAAACAGCAGGAAAGCCCAGAAGAGAACCTCCCAGTCGCGAGTCAGCTCTCGCGCATCGTTGCCCACCTCGATTGGGGCGGGACGTCTTACTTCGTCTTCGTTAGTTTTCTCACTCATAATCTTTGCATTACAGCAGGTTGTTAAAGTAAAGGAAGAAGCCAATCGCCATCGCGACCAGCAGAGAAGACAACACAAACCAGCGCCTGGGCGGCCTCGCGGCTTTGGAGTCAAACGGGTTGGCTGTTTCGAGCACACCGTCAAGCATGGCTTTGCCCGCGCCAATGTCCGCTCGATTGCGGATGTATTGGCTCAGCGCGTTGTAAACCGGTTTGACGGTGCACGGATCTATCATGTTTTCGCTCCAGCTCTTATCGCACGAGAAACGCGGCGATCTGAGTCTGTGGGCCGTTGCTCGACCCGTCTTCCGATTGTTTGGAGCTGGGAAACTGAAAGCGCAGGACTGTGGGTTGCGCGCTGGAGGCCATCTCGAGGGCCACCACGCCAACAGCCTCTTGCCCAGGAGCAACACGCGCAGTCTGCAGTTGTCCATCCAACACCTTTACCGGTGTCTCTTGCTTGATTTTGAGTTTGGCGGCTTGCTCATCTCCCAACTGCGAGTTTTGTAGACCGTAGAGGGACTGCGTCGACCGCACTCCGTCCAACTGGTACACCAGCGGCGTGTCAATGGCGTATGGTTGGTTGCCGTGATTGCAGACGGTATAGCGCACCAGCAGGCGACCATCTTTCTCATAGAGATCGCTGATCCACACCTCGACCGGCTTCGAGGCCCGCTGCTTCGAGGGCAGTAGCCGAATCGGCTTTCCCGCGAGCAGCAGTTCAGTGATCGATGGCGAAACCGGAACCGGCGTAATTGCCGCCGTGGGCTTGACCGGCTCTACGTGCACTGGCGCCTGGTCGACGGCAAAATCCATGGTTGCCACCGACACGGCTGGCTCCAGTTCGTAGTTCAGGCGCTGACTTGCCGTCCAGATAAACAAATTTGTTGCGGCATCTGCTTCCGTGGGCTGCACAAAGACCTTGTTCTCCCGCCACTCGACCTTGAATGAAGGGCTTCCGGCTGCCACCTGCACAACCGGTTCCCCGACCTCGATGACCGTGAGGTGGTTCAACGCCGTCTTCAGATGCCCAGGAGGAACATGGCTGCCAGGATCGACGGCAGCGGATGTTGACCCGAAGCAGCGTCCAGAATGGCGCGCAATACTAAGAATGCCGCCAGCGTCGGCACCAGTCGCTGCACCACGAAGTTGGTCACGAATTGCGCCAGGTCGGCTTGAAAGCTTGCCAGCCATCCGGTTGCGATTCCACCGCCGGGCAAGGGCACGGGAACTCCAAATGAAGTGAACCAGCTCAAGAGCGGCTGCAGGGTCAGGAATACGATTGCCCAGAACATCCACTTGGTGAACCCTCCGCCGATGGTGAACGTTATCGTTCCCTCGCGGCGCAGGCTGATACCGGCGATCACCAGCGACAGCAGCGCTGCTGAAGGCGCCAGCAAGAGCAGGACCGAGATAATGTCGTTGAGCAGTTGCGGAGGCGCCATCTGTCCTATTCCCCAACTCGGGATTTGCCCGGAGAAGAAGCATCTTGTTCTGTGGCAGCCCGCATCGCCTCGTGCCCGTTGCGGGCTGCCAGTTCGGTTGCCTTCTTACTCGTACGCCTGAAAACGCAGGATGGCGTGAAGGGAACGCGCGTTGCCTTTTTACGAGAAGTACGGGGTCCGGCACAGACCAGAGAGGTCTTCGTCGCGATGGTAAAGCAAGCGCGTCAGGGGTAGGCTGGCTGGGCCTCGCGGTTAAGCTGACAGTTTCCTGAGCTAGGAAGTGTTCGTTCGTTGCACTTCGATTTCAGCCGCGCACCTAAGGTCTCGCAACGCGCGACATACTCGTGTTAGGCGCTTACAACGCCTCGTTCCAGCTCTCTCGAAAGGGAGCTTAGCGAAGCGTAATGGCCTGCGGCACTCCCGGCGGGGCTTGTCGACCGCCGGGACCTGGTTCGCATTGAGTGTGGCCGCATAAGTTCATCTTGCGATAAACTTCCCAACAACCTGGGCGGCTAGCTCTTTCACCCGGCTAACATGAGCGGCCATGCAGCAACTCCTGAAGGCAGTACTCTGCGCGAGCGGGGCGATGATCCCCACCAGCGTGGCGCCGCAGCTGCACGCCTACAGGAGCAGCACAATCGGCTTCAGCTCCTTCTCAAGCTGACGAACAGCATCACCTCGAACCTGACCTTAAGAGATGTGCTCCACACCGTGGCGGCGAACGTGCGCGAGGTGATGCGCTGCGATGCGGCGAACATTGCGTTGCCTGCGACTGAGCCGGGAGCGTTCCGCCTTCACGCTTTGGATTTTCCCGGCAGCAAGGGGTTCTTCAAGGAAGAGCAGATCATCACTCCGACCGACGATAGTCCGCCGAAGCGTGCATTGCGTACGTTGAAACCGGTGAGCGGGCCAGTGACTTCCACGCGCGCAGCCGCAGAAGGCCTGAAGACGGTCTGCTTCATTCCGCTGGTGAATCATGGCCGCGCATTGGGATACATGTCGCTTGCGCGCTTGAGCGAAGAGATGTTCACGCAGGACGAGATTGATTTCCTCAGCCAGGCGGCGGGACAAATTGCTATCGCCGTTGATAACGCGCTGGCATACGAAGAGATCCTCAAACTCAAGGACAAGCTCGCGCAGGAGAAGCTCTACCTCGAAGAGGAGGTCCGCAGCGAAATGGGCTTCGAGCAGATCGTGGGGAGCAGCTCGGCGCTCAAGCAGGTCCTGCAACTTGTCCAGACGGTAGCTCTAAGCGATTCGACCGTTCTGCTGCTGGGTGAAACCGGCACGGGCAAGGAACTGATCGCGCGTGCCATCCACGACCGTAGCCGGCGCAAGCAGCGAACTTTTGTGAAGCTCAACTGTGCCGCGATTCCCTCCGGCCTGCTCGAAAGCGAATTGTTCGGCCACGAAAAGGGTGCTTTCACAGGCGCCATTAGCCAGAAAATCGGGCGCATGGAACTAGCGGACCATGGCACCCTGTTCCTCGACGAAGTGGGCGACATTCCCATCGAAATCCAGCCGAAACTGTTGCGTGCGCTGCAGGAACGGGAATTTGAACGATTGGGAAGTACCCAGACGCGCAAAGTAGATGTACGGTTGATAGCTGCCACGAACCGCAACCTGGAACAGATGGTCGCCGACCGTGAATTCCGCAGCGACCTGTTCTATCGATTGAATGTCTTTCCCATCCGGATTCCGCCGCTGCGGGAGCGCCGCGAGGACATTCCCCTCCTGGTGAGCTATTTTGTCCAAAAGTTCGCGAACCGGATGCAGAAGAAGATCGACTCCATTCCTGTTGCCGTAATGAAATCCTTAACGGCTTGGGAATGGCCGGGCAACATCCGCGAGTTAGAGAATTTCACCGAGCGCGCGGTGATCTTGACACGCGGCAAGTCGCTTGAGGCACCTCTTGCAGAGCTGCGCAAGCCGAGCATCGAGAAAAAAGCTGCAACCGCACCGCTTTCCGCGCAGGACGACATTGCCCGAATTATCAAAGAGACGCTCAGCGCGCTGAGCGGCAAGAAAGATGTTGTCGACGACGAATTTACCCGCAAGCAACGCGAAGAGATCGTGCGCGCACTCACCGAAAGCAAAGGACGGGTTGGCGGGGCAGATGGCGCTGCCGCTCGCATGGGCATCAACCGCACGACCCTAATTGCGCGAATCAAGAAGCTCGGAATTGATCCGCGGCAGTATGCCTGACCATCATTTAACCCCAAGCAACTCCTCCTTAAGGCGGTTGACCTGTCAAAAACGTATTTGACAGCTTTGACTGTCGACCGAGCCTCTCTCGAAGCTCGGTTTCAACTCCATCATTTTGCAGGCGCTTGGGTTTGGCATACGCCTTGCGTCAGCGTTAGAAGGGACAGATGCCCAAGCGCGAAGACGTTGCATGTTGAGGATCTCCACAATCGACACTCCGAGCCGTCGAAGGTTGGTCGTCGAAGGCAAGCTCATCTCGCCTTGGGCGACTGAACTCAGAACTGCATATGACAAAGCCAAAGCGGACCTGGAAGGTCGTGACCTTGTTGTCGATCTGAAAGACCTGACGATCATCAGCCAGGAGGGCGAAGACCTCGTAACGGAGCTGATGAAGGAGGGGGTAAAGTTTCAGTGCTGTGGACTGTTCGCAAGGTTGCTGCTGCGGGAACTGGCGGATCGCGCCCGCGCGTTTAAGGAGAGTGGGGCTTGACGAGTTTTGTGCGGTTCGCTGGAATCAAATCCAAATTCCAAAACCATGGCCCCGCAGTCTTCCCATCGATGGCAAGCCCGCCTTCGTCGCCGAAGTGGTCAGCCAGAACCAGAATTTGTTTGGCCCATACCGATGTGCCCAAGTTGTTCATCAATGGTGAACCGGGCACGCTTGTCCGGGGCCGCCTCCGGGAGATCATCCGACAATGGCCTAACCAGACCGAGATCACGGTCAAGGGCCGCAAGTTATTGCAGGAGGATAGCCCCGACGAGATTGGGGCGGCGATCGCGGAATTTGTTACGAGAGTGAAAGAACACTGACAAACCTTCTGTACTGCGCTACCGAACTTCTTTACCGAATCGATAACTCGACATAGTCACGGTGCCGAAAAAATCATTCTGGTGATAGATGACAGCGGCCAGGTCTTCCTCGGCTGCGCCGACCGCAACATGCAGCGGAACCAAGTGGTCTTCCTGAGGATGAGCGGCACGTCCGTATGGCGTGCAGTTCCACTCGATCAAGCGTTCGGAGCGTTGCTCGGGTGTCGAATCGACGAGTGTTTGCCTCAGCCAGGCATCGAATTCCGCCGACTCCTTCTGCGGATCTTTGCCCGCCCGATTACCGACCAACGCACCGAGGTCGTGGTAGCTGCTCCCGCTTCCAATGATCAGAACGCCCTGCTCCCGCAGCGGAGCCAGTGCGCGGCCCAGGTTCAAGTGCGCTTCCGGATCGTAATCAGACCGAATCGAGACCTGAAGGACCGGAATGTCTGCTGCCGGGTGCGTCACCGCCAGAATTGCATAGGTACCATGATCGAAGCCGCGCTCCGTATCCAGGTGGGTGGGCAATCCCGCGGCCCGAATCAGGCTGTGGACTTGGCGAGCCAGCTCGGGCGAGCCCGGAGCGGATAGCGGATCGAATACATCTCCCGGGGAAAACCGCCGAAGTCGTACACCATGGGAGGAACTGGACTTGCCATTACGGCGAAGTCCTTCTCTTCCCAATGACCCGAGATGACGAGGATGGCTTTAGGTTTTATCTCGAGTTGCCGGGGCAATTCCTTGGCGTTGACTCAAGCTTGGCAAAGCGCTGACGCACCGGGCCCGCCATATAAGGCCACGGCCCGCCACCGTGACTCAGGTAGAACGTTGGTATTCGAGTTGCCATGATGTTCACCTTCTTCGGCACTCGGCAGTTGCAGTTGGCCCATTTTATGACCGATCTACGAGGGACCGCTGATCAGAAACTCCCTTCGTCATTCCTACGCAGCAGCTCATCGGCTGAGTGCTGACTGCTTCATGTCAGGCGGTCTTCAGCACTACCTTGCCCTTCGGCGACTCCTTTTCCAGGTACAGCAGTGCAGCCGATGCCTGATCGAGCGGAAAAGTCTTGTCGATGTGAACTTTCACGTCGCCCTGATCGACCAGCTTTGCCAAGTAGGCCAGTCTCTGGGTGGTGATGTGTGTAAACATAACCGAGGCTTCAACGCCATACTGCTTTCTCAGCTCTTCGCGTGGCTGTTCCAGTAACGAGACGATCCGTCCGCCCTTCTTCAAGACCTTAAATGAGCGCACGTACGTGTCTCCGCCCACAAGGTCGAGCACCGCATCGAAGCCGCTGACTGCGTCTTCAAAGTTCTGCTTCTTGTAGTCGATGACCTGGTCCGCGCCCGGCCACTTCACATAATCGACATTCTTTGTGCTGACTGTAGTGGCGACGTAGGCTCCAAGATGTTTTGCAATCTGGATAGCCATGCCGCCGATACCACCGGCACCGCCGTGAATCAGGATCTTATGACCATTCGCGAGACGAAGGTGCTCAGTCAATGCCTGCAGCGCGCTGACGCCCACAAGTGGTAGTGCGCCGGCTTCCGTGAAGTTGACCTTCCGGGGCTTGGCAGCGATGCTATCCGCCTTGGTAGTTGCGAACTGCGCGAACGATCCGGAACCGCCGTTGAAGAGGCCGGCGCCGCCATAAACTTCATCGTCAACCTTGAAGTCCTTCACGTCGGGGCCGACCGCTTCGATTACACCCGCAAAATCGCCGCCTAGTGTGACCGGCAGTTGCAAGGGCATGTGTTGCTGCAGGTACCCGGCGCGAATTTTCCAGTCCACCGGGTTCCCGCCGGCAGCATAGATTTTGACAAGAACTTCGCCCGTCTTAAGTTCGGGCAGCGAGACATCATCCACACGCACTGCTTCGGGTCCGCCATAGCTTTGAAGGCGTGCTGCCCTGGTTGTCTTGACTGCTGGATTTGCTGTTGCTGCGTTCATCAGGAATTCTCCCTCTACTGAATTGAAAGTTGTTAAAGCCAACGGCACGGCGCATAGTAATTCAGTGCGAGCGCCGTTTGTCGAGGCTGAGCGGTCCCGCGCCGTACTGCGTAATCAGAAGTGCGCCGCCGATTAGGGCGAGGTTCTTCATGAACATGGCCATCTGCATCTGGGCCGTCATAGGGTCCTTCACAGCCCAGAAGTTGTGCATCATCGGCGTGACGCCTGCCAGGAACAGGACGATCAACCAGGCACCGATTTTCGCGCGGTAGCCGAGAAGGATACTGAGTCCGCCTGCTATCGCAAGCAGGCCGGAAAGCGGCACGGCAATCGAGGCGAGCGGCACGCCCTGCGATGCGGCGTAAGCGATGGTTTGTTTCGAGAAATGCCCGGGCCCGAACATCAGGAAAATTGATGCAAACAGGAAGCGTCCGAGGAGGACCGCCAGTCCCTTGTGAACAGCGGCCGCCTCAGCGCGATACGGAACTGCTGTTGAGGTCGTTGCCATTATCTTCTCCTTTCGAATTACGAGGACTTCGGGTGGACGAGCGACTTCTTCAGCCGCCTCACCCGCAGTTGTCTGAAGGAAATGCAAGGCTGATGCCAACAGCAGCGTTCTTATAAGCGATTGAAAAAGCAGCACGTGAAACGCAGGGACACAAACCCTCAGGGTCAGCTGTCAATCGTGTTTTGACATTATTGACTGCCACCTTCCCTCTGTCAGTTCCTCGTTGAAACCTCACTACTTGCACGTTTGTTGGTTTGGCAACTCGCTTGCCTTTTATCACACTCGAGAGATGGCATCCTGAAGGCCTCCTGGTCGTGTGCGCTTTGAGCGACGCTCGTTTTCAACAACGCGACCTCATACGCCGTGCATGACTGGACCCAGCCGGATAAGGCAATCCATCCACGACTTCTTGAGGAAGGAAAGACTGAAATGAATACCGAGATAACTGTGCATCCCAAGCTGGCGCATTACGGACTCGTCACCGCCAACCTGGACGCGATGACCGAATGGTACGGAAAGGTGCTGGGCATGACGACCAATCATCGTTCGAAAATTCCTGCAATAGCACGCCTGACCCATCAAGGGCCTCCCTTTTCGGGCTTTGCATTCGTCAGCAACGACGAGATGGATCACCGGATCGTTTTCTTCGAGATACCTAAGGCGGTGGTCGATCCGGATAAACCTCGCCACACCGGTCTGCAACACATCGCTTTCGAATGCGACACACTCGACGATCTGCTGGGGACCTATCTTCGCCTCAAGAACCTGGGGATTACGCCGTTGTGGGCCGCCGATCACGGCGTTGGTACTTCGGTCTACTGGGAAGATCCTGACCGGAACGTGGTCGAAATTTATGTCAACAACTACGGCAGCCCGTGGACGGCGACTGAGTATTTGAGATCGGCACGTGCGGGAATGCCTGCTCAGGTTGACCTGGAGAAACTGGTCGCACAGCGTAAGGCTGGCGCCTCTCCTTGGGAATTGCACGAGCGCGCCCTGGCCGGGGAGTTCGCTCCCGCCGAGCCGTTCGATCCAAGGACACGCTTCTGACCACTTCACCGCCACGGCTGATACTGCTGAACTTAACAGGTCCGGGCGCAAACAACATCCTTCGCCAAGGCGCAAAAGTAGAGCTGTCTTGAGCTTTCTTGAGCACCCGGTGTAGTGGGAATGGCTGTCCTGTTCACCGCGATGTTTTCGGGCATCGAGCTGATTTGGGATCGGCAGTTTGGCTTTCGGAAGGAAACTCTCGTAGCTCCCGTACCTCGCATCCAGATCATGATAGGCAGGACGCGCCTGGTACTGCGCGACAGCGGCCTCGACACATCGAAGAAGTCAAATGGCTCGGCAGGAACCAGCGGCGAAACCGCCTTCCAGAGCACGTCGTTTTGCAGCATGGAGATGGCCCATAGCTTCCACCTCTCGCGCTCGACTCATATGGCCAACATCGATTGGGCGTAGACCGCTCTGTTCGAAAAGCTGCATTACCACACTCTTCGCTTCCAGATCATCGCCAGCGACGAAGACATCGCTCGTTTCTTGATCCGAGTCCTGCTGCCGCACGAAGGTGCCAGCGAACCTGGGGTGGAACGCCTTTACAACTCTGGCGCCGATACCCGCCTTCACGATCTCGTCCGCCGCTGAGCCCGCTTCGGGATGGATAGGTTCAAAGGTGTTGAGGTCCATCGGCGTGGTCACGTCGACGACGATCTTGCCACTGAGCTGTTTGCCATAGAAGTCCCGCGCATCCAGTACGCAGCTGTAGGGCATGGCTAGGAAAATCACGTTATCGGGGAGAGGATCACGTGGCCCGGCCGCCCTGGCAGAACCAATCTTTTTCACGAGCTCCTCCGCCTGTTCTCGATTGAATCCCACAATCGTAACGTTGTGCCCGGCTGCGACCGCCCAAGTCGCTAAGCCGCGTGCAAACATATCACTGGCGCCGATGATGGTCAGATTCATCGCTTTGTTCACTCGTTTCCCGGCCATTAACGTGTCACCGCCATGAGGTTTTCCATCTGCCCGACCGCTTTGGGAACCTCGTTCAAATATGGTGTAAGAAAGTCTTCAAGCGAGACTCGGCCTTGTGCAACGCTACCGGTTCCACCCGCTTGGATGAACTGTACGTCGGTGATGCCCATGTAACTGAATATGAATCGGAGATACGGCACTTCGTAATCCAAAGCGCTCAATCCAGAATCTTCGTTGTATTTGCCACCACTGGCAATGATCACGAGCACCTTCTTATTCATGCTTGCCAACAAGCCCTCCGGGGTGCCTGCAGCCGTGTAGCGAAACGTCTTCCCAACTCGGACGACGTGGTCGATCCAGGCCTTGAGCGCGGCGGGAACGGCGAAGTTATACATCGGCGTTCCAATGATGATTTCGTCGGCTGCGATCAGTTCGGAAACCAGTTCATCCGATAGTGCGAGCGCTCTCTTGTGGGCGTCGTTGTGCTGCTCGGGAGGGGTGAATGCACCCATGATCCAGTCCAGATCAACAAAGGTAAGCGGAGTCCTGGCCAAGTCGCGTTCGATGAGACGGCCGTCCGGATTGCGGCGTTTCCACGCCTCGACAGCAGCGCTGCTTAGCTGACGGGAAATGGAATAGCCTCCACGAGGACTGACGTTGATATGAAGCAGGGTGGACATCGCAAGCTCCTTAATTATAGTTCGATATCGATTATATCGATATCAATATACGTGATGCTGAGTATAATGATCGGGATTCAATCTTTATGCAAAAGCGAAAGAAACGCCCCGAGCCCATCCACACCTGGCTTATCATGCTCAAAACATTGCAGTCGCTTTCGTCGTATCTGCTGCCGCCGGTGCTCGCCGAGGGTTTAGGGGACTCTGATTTTCGAGTGCTGGACGTGCTGCTGCACAAGGGTCCGACCCCGGTTAACGCCATCGGCCCCAAGGTCAACCTCAATCCGGGATCGGTTAGTGTGGCGGTTGATCGCCTGTACAAGAAAGGGCTGGTCAGTCGTATAGAAGACGATTCTGATCGCCGCGTGCGAATGGTGTCTCTCACCGAGGAGGGGCGCAGGATATTTTTGCCCCTGTTTCGCCGGCACGCTGCTCTCATCAGCCGGGCCTTCCAGGATGTTTCGCCGGAAGAACAGAAGTACCTGGAAGACATCCTGAAGAGGATCGGCAAACGGGCCGAAGCTTTGGCCGAGGAGGCGATCACTTCATCGTCCGGGCGTCGAGTCTGAATGTCCCCCAGCAGCGGTGAGACAGGAATAAGGCCCCGCCGACAATGACATTCCCCATGAACATCGATCATTTCCATCTGCGCTAGCATCGGCATCGGCTCTCTGACCTTCCGCTCCATTCAATCGATAGTTTAAGAATCAGTGCATGGCCACATGGCCGCCCCTGCCCGGCTGGTTTTTCTTGAGTAAGAAGGAGCCGAAAAACATGGCGGTGGCGGCGAGAGCAAGTACCCAGTACGCATCCATGTAGGAAAGCGCCTGTGCTTGCGCCTGAAGCACTGCGTAGAGCCTGTCGAGCGCCTGGCGCTGAGCTTCGTGCAGGCTGAGTCCCTTAGCATGGAGTTGCGAGGCCAGCGCTGCCACCGCAGATTGAAAACGTTCCGTCGCCGTGTGCTCGGCCAGAACCGTTTGGTGATACTGGCTGCGTCGAGCAATGAGTGCGGTTACAGCAGAGGTTCCGATGCTCTGCCCCATGTTGCGCATGAAGTTCATCAGGCCGGCTGCCGCATTCGTTTTGTCGCCCGGCAGGCCTATATAGGCAGCAGCGGTCATCGGTACAAACAAGAACGGTAAGGGAACAGTCTGCAGAATGCGCAACCATGCAGAGGTCTTAAAGTTGACCAGCAGATCGGTGCCCCGAACCGACAGGTACATGCTGGCGGCCATGGCTATCCAGCCAGTGGCGATCAGGTGACGAGCCTGCACCTTCGTCGTGAGCTGGCCTACGAGCGGAAGTAAGAACAACATCACAACCGCGCCGGCCGAGAGCACCAGCCCAGCCTCTTCCGCCGTGTACCCCATTTGTGTCTGAAGAAACTGCGGCATCAGAACGGTAGCGCTGAAGAAAGTCGTTCCCAGCATTAAGAACATGATGTTGCTGGTCGCGAAATTGAAGTTCCTGAAAAGGCGAACGTCTACGATGGGATCCTTCTGTCGCCACTCCCATATCACCAACGACACCAGCCCGACCACCGCAATGATCGCCAGTGTTGTTATGAACCGCGATCCAAACCAATCGTCTTCTTGGCCTCGGTCAAGCATGACTTGCAGAGCGCCGACTCCAAGCGCCAGGAAAGAGAACCCCAGGTAATCGAACCTTGCGAGTCCCTTTCTGACACGCTTCAGGTACGGCGGATCTTCAAGGAGTTGCGATACCAGCACGAGTGCGAGCAAGCCGACTGGGACATTGATATAGAAGATCCAGCGCCACGAGTAATTGTCGGTAATCCACCCGCCCAGCGTTGGTCCGATAGCAGGAGCAATAACCGCGGTGACCCCGTAGAGGGAGAAAGCCAAGCCTTGTTGCTCAGGAGGAAAAGTATCGGCAAGGATGGCTTGCGCCATGGGCTGCAAGCCGCCGCCGAAGGCGCCCTGCACAATCCGAAAAAGGAGCAGAAATCCCAGGGTTGGAGCAATACCGCAGAGAAATGAGCTGGCGGCGAACAAGGCAATACAGGTCATGAAGAACCGCTTGCGGCCGAGCAGGTTCACCATGAATCCGCTGATCGGAAGCACGATCGCGTTGGCAACCAAATAGCTGGTCAGCACCCATGTGCTCTCGCTATTACTCGCGCCCAAATTTCCGGCGATGTGCGGCAGCGCGACGTTGGCAATGCTGGTGTCGAGCACCTCCATGAAAGCGGCGATCGAAACCACTACCCCGATCAGCCAGGGATTTACCTTGGGCCTCCAGACTGCCTGTTCAAGCACAAGGGCACTCGCCGTGCTCATCGCACCCTCACTCTCGGGTCCACTGATAAGCCCGGCTTAAGCAGACCATCAGCATTGAATTGCGCATCAGAGGAACGGTCGAAGTCGATGCGAACCGGCACTCGCTGCACCACTTTTACGTAGTTGCCAGTTGCGTTTTCAGGCGGAAGAAGGCTGAACACCGAACCGGTGCCGCCACCGAGATTGGTGACGTGGCCCTTCCAGGAGCGGCCATAGGCGTCCACATGGATCTCGACCGGCTGGCCGGGCTTCATGTTCTTAAGCTGTGTCTCTTTGAAGTTCGCGGTCACCCATATGTCGTTGAGCGGGACAACATCGATCAGTTCCTGTCCGACGCTGACGTTCTCGCCGACTTCAACGCTTCTCTTGCCGACTATTCCGGTGACCGGAGAACGGATAATTGTGTACCCGAGATTCAGCTGCGCCTGCTCCAGTTGCGCCTTGCGCTGCATTACCTGGGAGTCCAGTGACTCTGCTCGGGCGCGCATCATCGAGACCTGCTCTGGGGCAGTCTGCGCATTGCGCAGGCTCGCTTTGGCTTGTAACAAGCTCCCGCGCGCTTGCTGTACCTGTTGGCGCCCGGCCGCCACCACCGCCTCGGCCGACTTCACAGCAGCCTGGTTCGCACGGGCTGCTGCCACCGCCGAGTCGTATTGCTGCCGCGAAACGTCTTCCTTCTTCACGAGTTGCTCGTAGCGGGCCAGGTCGGAGTCGGTTTTGGCGGCATTGGCTTGTGCCTGCTGCAAGGCGGCTTCATTTGCCTGCAGGTTCTGCTCCGCTGCAGCCACCGCCGCTTCGGCATTTTTCACTGCGGTCCCCGCCGACTCGAGGCCAGTGAAGGCTGTGGCGGAGGCGATGGGCACATTGAAGTGCGAGGCGGTGGCACTCGCTTCAGCGTCTCGCAGGTTCGCCATTGCCTGATCCACCGCCACTTGGTAGTCCTTCGGGTCCAGGACGATCAGGATGTCGCCCGCGTGAACGAGCTGCCCCTCTATGACGTTGACTTTGCTCACCTGCCCGTTGATACGAGCACTCAGCTGCATGATGTGACCCTGCACTTGCGCGTCATCGGTGTCCTGGTACACGAACGCGTTGCGAGTGAAATACGCACCGACGCCCAGGATCAGCAGTGCGACAATAGATATCCCTACGAGCTTCGTCTTTCGTGAGAGACCTGGCCGTCGCTTCACCTCGGAAAGCTCCGCTGCGCTCGAGGTCTGCTCCGTCTCAATCACGGGAGCGGACTCCGCATATTCGAGGACAGCTGTCTGATTCGCTTCATTGGCGCTGTTCATGGTTCCCCCCACAGTCACTTGTCGTCTTAATGCACTGGGTTTGCCAAAGCGGCACTTTTCTAAGTGATTGAAATTGAGGGACGCCGGGCATGGGCTAAACGCGGTTAATGTTGACCTGTCAAAAGTGTCAACAAGCACAGCTAACAGTGCCGGGAGCCCAATCGTCCGCGCCGGGCCGCACCGGGAATTGGCGCAGGCTGGCTACAACCGGCTGCCTCATGGCCTTTGGTAGTGATTGCTCTTACTTCCCGGCGAGGTACTGGTTGTAGCTGGTCCGGGCCACTCCCAGAGCGCGCGCCAGCGAGAGCTTGGCAAGATTGTGGTTATAGAGGCTGGTGATGTACTGGTCGTTGGCGCTGGCGAGAGACTGTTCGGCCTGCACCACTTCCACGCTGTCCGTTACACCCGAGCTGAAGCGGTCCTTCGAACGAGCCAGGTTGTCGTTTGCGAGTTCCACATTTCGGCGCGCTACATCCACCTGCTCTTTCGCGGCGTTCAGGTTCAAGTACGCGGTGCGGACATCATAGTCAATTTGTCCACGCAGGTTTTCGGCCTCGGCCTTTCGCTGCCGCAGCGTAGCTTCGGCCTGTGTGATGTCACCCTTGATGCGGCCGCCAGTAAAGACTGGTACGGTGACTCCGCCGGTGAAGGTGAACGTTCCATGCGAGTGCGCGAACGTCGTGCCCACGTCACCGTAGTTGCCATTCATCGCAATCACCGGATAGCGCTCGCCCTTGGCTGCAGCCAGTGACTGAGCGGCTGATTTTTCATTGTTGATCGCTGCCCGAAAGTCGCTGCGCGAGGCGTACGCCGTACCCAGTGCGGATTCCAGGGTGGGAGGATTGATGTCGGCATAGGGAAGGGTGTCAGCCAGTTCAAGCTGTTGTCCGAGCGGCAGACCAATAGCGCGCCCCAGCGCGAGCTTAGCAACGGCGCAGTTATTGCGCGCAACGCTAAGGTTGTATTCCTCGGTGTGCATTTGCACTTCAGTGCGCGTGACGTCGATGCGTGGTGCCGTGCCCGCCTGGAACTGGTCCAGCGCCTGGTCGTACAGCGCCTTCGCATTTTTCACCTGTGCCTGTTGCGCGTCAATGTGTGACTGGTCCTGGATGACCTGCAGATAGGCGTTACCGACGGTCAGCGTGACTGCATCGAGAACGTCGTTGTAGCTGAGCCTGGCTGCTTCCTCTGCTGTACGCGCCGACTTGAAGTGCTGAATCGATTGATAGCTAAAGACGGTTGCGTTAATTGTTGCGGTCGCAGAGCTATAGCCGTAAGGGCCGATGATGGTAGGGACTCCCGGCAGCCCCTTTACCCCCAGCGTCGCAAGACTGAGCTGCTCCGCCGTCTCGCTAACTCCGGCACTGATTTGCGGCAGAAGCTGGCTTAAGGCGACGAATCGCTGACCACGCGCTATCTGGGCATTCTCGTTGTTTTCGATGGAACCAAGGTTGTACTTCAGCGCACGGTCGATCGCATCGCGAAGCGTCAAATGCAATACGTCGCTCGTTGCAGTGCCGCTGGGAACACTGCCGGTAAGGGGACCCTGCCCAAGCGAGGAACTGGGAGCCGTGGCGTACCCAGTGGTATTACCGATGCCGATACCGGCCTGGCCCGCCGCGGCGATCCCTAACAGAAGATTCGTTGCCACGACCGAACCCGCAAGGCGCAGAAACAAGTACAGAGTTGCTCGACGTTTCATTGGTGTGCTCCCTGGTGTGCGATCTGGTGGGGAGTTGCTACGCGCCGGCCTGCATGTGCCCACTGACGAGCGCCAGTTTTTGCCGTGGAAGTTGCGCAGTCCGAGTCTGGGAGGTCCCTCAAAGCCTCAATTCGGGTCTCGCGAATCCACGGCGTGATGAGCTTGCCTTCCACAACGAACCGGCAGCTGTTGTCGCTATCGTTCCTCGAGATCCTCAGCATTCGACATTTCCTTACGCCCGGAGGTAGGGCAACTCACATGCCAAAGGAAATGGCCCGCAAGTTATTCAAATGCCGATGAAACGCTGTGGAGCTCGGGTATGAAGTCAATAGTGTCAAAGCTCGTTGGACAGTGGGGATTGAGCCTTTGGAGGACCAGATCGATCTGGCCTGAACTACTTGGCCGCCACTTCCTTTACGGATGGCAGATGCCCAACATCCCAGCCTCCGCCCAGTGCCTCGATGAGCTGGACGTTGCTGGTCATCTGGTTTACTCGTAAGTCCACGTAGGTCTGCTGTTGCTGCAGCAGCGACGTCTGGGCTGTATACACGTCAAAGTAAGAGCCGATTCCAGTGCGGAATCGCACGTTCGGACTGTGCTGGAAGCGGATTTCCTGGTGTCGATGCCAAAAATAAAAACCCATCACTGGTCTGGCGTCACGCTTAGTATGAAGAACATGTTTGGCGTAGTTCCGGGCGCCAGATATGGATGGCCGAAAAACATTCTCCACTGGAATGTCATTCAGGAGAGCATCCTCGATCTGTGCGCCACGGTTCCGATTCGCTTCGTGATCGCCGATGGGGCCGTGGCTATGGAAGGAGGCGGGCCTCTCAACGGCACCGCCCGTCCTCTGGGGAAGATCGTGGTGAGTTTCGACACCTTTTTGCACTGTGAGCCACGCCTGCTTGTCCTGCGTCGCGAGTTGAGCTGGTTTGCCGAGCTCTTCGGAAGTAGCGGCAGGCACCGGACGGGATTGGTCGGGCACCTTGCCCCCAACGCTCACGATCATGACGCTTAATCACAACCGCTTCCCGATTTTCATTAGGAGGAAGTGCGATGCAAGAGACAAACCTTATCGAGCAGGAGCAGCCAGTTGGGGTCATAACAGCCCCGGTTCCCACTCCCGCGAGCTTTCGGCTGTCATGCACCGTCGGCCTGAGAGTCTTCGTTTGCGAGAACCTTGCCTTCCACGGGGAATACACACCTGGGACAATGTTTCCAAATCGCCAGATGCTTGGAGCACGAACTGCTCATCAAACCTCAACGACCCTAAAGGCACCTTCGGGAAGCCTTGTCATTATTGGATTTGGGCGGACCATTATAGAGTGTTGCTTTACTGCCGTGAAGAGGATATGTTTCGCACACCTTGATGGGACACTCCACCGAGATGTTCCGAGGGAGACTTCTCGCGGCTTCAGACCGAATGAGACACTAGAAGTAGATGTTGGTCGTCAGTCCAAACGCGTTCACGTGCGCGGGTGTGGCACCGGTATTGTTGTCGTGCTCATAGTAGGGCTCGAAAGTGAAACGCTTCCGGACCGGTATGTCTGCGCCAAACTGGTAGGTGGTTTTACTCCAGTTCTGCGTATTGCTGTAGTAGAAGACCTCTCCTTGTGCATATGGTGAAATCACGAAGCGATGGATCTTGAAAGTTCGTTGCGCACTTAGGCGATTGCGATAACGCCAGGAGAACGGACTCCCCGCTATGAAGCGCAGATCGAGCCGGTTGCGATCGCCTCCCTGAATCCGCCAAGGAAGGGGAAAACGTGGCGTGAAGTCCAGCTCGATCCGGTTCTCCGGGGCCTGATTGATGCCGGCAATATAACGGTACCCAATTCCGAAAACCAAGAAGTGATCGTTCGCCTGATTGTTAGTAGCGAGTACCGGTTTAACGAATCGTTTGGCGAAGATATTCAGCGTGGAGCCGACTTCGATTGAGTTATAGCTGGCCCCGTCAGTGGAGCGCGAACCCTCCACTCCCAGACGCAGCCGGGAGTTGAAGGAATAGAACCCTTGGAGTTCGGGCCAGAACTGGTCGCTGGTGGATTGGGCACAAGCAAGGGTGGAAAGTCCGGCGAAAACGATCACCCGCAATATCCAGCGGCTTGTGCGGAGGCGCGGTAAGTGCAATCGTCATCTCCATGCGCCCGACCCCGAGGGATCAAGTCCTGGGTCTGCCGTCGGGAGCCAACAATCCGACTGCTTTTCGATTTGGGTCATTTGCTCGCACACTTCTCCAGATGCATTCGTTCTACGGCTTTGGCGGCTTGGGTTTCGGGTCGGGCAGAGTCCACGCGAATCCGAACGTGAGCGTGTTTCCCAAGCTGGTGTTATAGGCTTTGTATTGCCAGTAGTACTTGAAAAACATGCTGAAATTCTTCGGCGGCAGAATGTAGTTGATCTGCAGGCCGGCTGCGTGCACGGAATAGAATGGCGCGTTCTTATCCAGGCCGGAGTTCGCAGTGACTTGCCACTGGTCGTATCCCACTCCGCCAAGCTGTAAGAGTTGCGAGAAGTTCTTCTTCAGTGGCAGGACCTGGCCGACTCCCCACTCATCGCTGAACGCCTGCCCCGGCGTGATGTTGGTTCCATTCTTGTTGCTGTGGACCTCCCAGTCGGTAAACAGGTTGGCACTGGTTCCCTTGTTCTTGGTGAGGTAAACCGTGGAGCCAGTGGTGAAATGGTTACCGAAGTAGCCATAGCCAACGTTGGTGCTCGATCCCGGGGTATATCGTCCGGTAGGTATCCACAGCGCGTCAGCAACAGTGATGTCCGCGCGCTTTAGGTGCCAACCTATGGTAAACGGTTGCAGCCAAGTGTCAGCCAGACCCATCCCGCCCGCGTTGGCGCCGTATGTCGGTAGCGCTAGATCGCCGTTCGCGAGTGTCGGAAACGCCACCATAAACCCCAAGTTCCCGCCCGCGACTTTGAAGCTGGGCACGTAATAGAAGATGTTCTCGATAGCCCACACGTTATACGAGCCGGTGACAGGAGTCGCGTTGCCGTTGGGGCCATTGAGTCTCGTAGAGTCGTAGTTGACGTTCATGTCAATGTAGGTAAATCCGGGACTAGGCAGGACTCCGGCGTTCAACCCATACTGCCCGGGCATGTATTGGCCGCGCTGCTGGGCCGTCAGCGGCGACAGGCAGAACGCAAGTACGCAAACGAATAGAACCAGCTTCAATGTCATCGAATCACCGCCCCTTCCTTGGCTGTGGATGCACAATGTGTCCTCATGACCGGGCCGCAAGGCGAGGCAAACCCCTCGGTCTGGGGACCTGCGCATAGCTGCAGCGCCTCACATCAGTGTTTTGAGCCCGCTGTTGAGATTGCCCGCTGAAATCCGTCTCTGTGCCAGCCAACGAAAAATATTTTCTCGAAATCACACAGGCGGTGGCACAAATCGCAGACCCGGCGGGCACTTGTTGACATCACGGCAAATGCTCTCTGGGAGAACCCTGATGAAGAGGCTTCTTTGGCTGTCTGTTACATGCTTGTTTGGAATGGCCGTCTGGGCCCAGGATGTTCCCAAGGTCGAAATCCCGATCGGGTTTTCGATGATCAACGTCCACCCCAACCTGACTCCCGTCACGAGTTTTAACGTCTTCGGAGGTGGCGGGCAGGTCGATTTCAACTTTGGAAGCGTGTGGGGCATCAAGGCCGACTTCATGGGTTATACCCAAGGGAGCGGGTTGAGGCAGAAACTTACCGACGCCGGCTATAAGGTCACGGGCAGTGTGGGGGGCAACCTGTTCACCTACATGTTCGGCCCTCAGATTAAGAAGCACTCCGGTACGGTCCAGCCATTTGCCGAGTTTCTGTTCGGTGCCGCGCATACCAATGCGTACTCCACCATCCTGATTGACGAAGGCAAGATTGCGCAGGGTAGCGGCAACAATAACGGATTTGCCATGGCACTGGGCGGAGGCATTGATCTGCGGGTGAACAGGCATTTTGCGATTCGTCCCGTCGAAGTTGACTACCTGCTGACTCGCTTCAGCGCCAATCACGTTGCAGGCTACACGGCCAACCAAAACAACTTCCGTTATGTTGGCGGCTTCAACTTCATGTTCGGCGGCGCCCCGCCAGTCCCCGTGAGCGCGAACTGTTCCGCCTCGCCGACTGAAGTTTGGTCGGGCGACCCGGTGAAAGTGACCGCGACGGGCGCCAACTTCGACCCGAAGCACACCCTTACCTACGGCTGGACCGGAAATGGCGGCCAGCTGTCGAGTGCGAGTGCCCAGGCGACGACGGTCGATACTACAGGTCTGGTGCCGGGAAATTATTCAGCTACAGCCACCATTACCGATCCCAAGGAGAAGAAAAACAACTCGGCTACATGCACGGCCAACTTCACCATCAAACAGCCGCAGCCGCCGGTGGTAAGCTGCTCGGCCAATCCGACCACGATTGCGATCGGCCAGCCGGCAACCATCACCATGACCGCAACGGACCCGCAAGGATGGCCGATGACCTACAGCTGGTCCGCCACCGGTGGTCAATTGAGCGGTAACGGCACTTCAGCCACGGTAACCGGGACCAATGCGGATGCGGGCAACACTATCACCGTTACCGGAACGGCGACCGACGCACGCGCCAACCTGAGTAGCAGTTGCACCGCGTCAGTGAACGTACCGCCGGTCCAGAAGTGCACCGTCATCGAGGATTGGGGCGAGTGTACCTTCGAGAAGAACCCCAAGAAACCATGGCGCGTGGACAACGATTGCAAAGACGTGCTCGACAAACTGTCTCTGCGGTTGCAGCAAATGCCTAACGGCAAGTTGAATGTCGTAGGCTACACCGATCGGACCCTGGAGGTGAACGAGCAGACCCTGGGTCCGCAGCGCTCCGTGAACGTCAAGTACTACCTGACAACGGACGGCCCAAATAAGGTTGATGCCACTCGCGTTCAGCCTCGTCAGGGCGGCGCCAAGGGTCAGGCCACCCACTTCTACTTCGTGCCCGAAGGCAACCTGTGCGGTGGGCAACTGGAAGAAGGTACGGTGGTTGACGAAACCCAGATACAGCCGCAGTCGCGTAATATGCCGGCACCAAAGACCAAGCACAAGAAGGCGCCGGGGGCTGCTCCGGCACAGTAGGCTGAGTCGAACCAATTTGCGCATGTGGTGGAGCTACGCTCACCGAGCCACCACCACATGCAGTGAGGAGAGACATACCATGAAACGTTATTCCCTGTTTGCCCTGACGTTAGGGTTGCTGTATGTCAGCGTCGGTAACGCGCAGCAGTACCCCATGATGGACATGGTCGCCAACAAAGTTATCCAGAAGTATCAGTCTTCGACCTGCGAACAGCTGTGGCAGGAGAAGGCGAAGAAAACCCCACCCTCACAGCAGGAGCAAAACGCCATTCAGATGCTGAAGAGCGATCCTCAGATGCGCCAGGCGTTTCTCAACAAGATTGCCGCTCCTATCGTCAACAAGATGTTTGAGTGCGGCATGATTCCGTAGGACGAGCTATACATACTCGCCTTGGAGGGTCAGCATGATGCTACTTAGCCGTTCAACACGGCTCTTTTTGCTCGCGATGATTACTCTTGCCTTGGCGGTAGCCGCGCATGGCCAAAGCAGGCCGCAGCAAGGGGCGAAAAAGAAAACGGCGCCGGCCAAGGCTGCTGCCGCCGAGAAGCTCACGTTGGAGCCGAAGGCGCTCGAGATCCTGAAAGCTGCCAGCGACAAACTGGCTGGTGCTCACACCCTGAGCTTTACAGCGATCGAGCTGTTCGAAAACCTGAGTCGTCAGGGAGCCCCTCTCGGCTACACGACCAAGTACGAGGTCACCCTGCAGCGACCGGACAAGCTGCGCGTTCTGATGCCGGCCGATGGCCCAGCGTCTGACTTTTACTACGATGGAAAGTCCATGGTAGCGTACGCGCCCGCTGAGAACCTCCTGGCCGTCGCTGACGCCCCAACCACCATCGACGCGACGCTGGAGAATGCGAATCACTTGGCAGCAATTTACTTTCCTTTCGACGACTTAATTGTCGCCAATCCTTACGGAGATATGGCGCCCGGGCTCAAGCATGCCTACTATGTCGGGCAATCGCAGGTTGTGGGACGAACGACGACCGACATAGTGGCCTATGTGGACAGCGGCGTGTTCATCCAGATGTGGCTTGGCGCGGAAGACAAATTGCCGCGATTGGTCAGGGCGATTTTCCTAGACGACCCGGAGCGATTACGGTACGAGCTGGCATTTTCCGACTGGAAACTGGATGAGATCGTTCCAGCGGACACATTTACGGCACCAAATGTCGCCACAGCAAAACGCATTCCATTTGCAAATCCTAACGCGGAACCAGCGGCCGGCGTCAAGCCCTTGGCAAAGCGCAAGTCAGCTAAAACGCAATAGAAGGAAAGAGGTGGGACAGATGAAGAACAAGATCATTCTCGGCGGCCTGAGTCTGGCAATCACGTTACTGCCGTTGGCTACGGCGTCCGCCTACTCACACTCGAACCGATATGGCGGCAGTACCTCGCATAGTTACGGATCCACCAGCCACACCAGCGCTACCGGCACCAGCACCTCGCACACCTACGGCCAGGGTACATCTCACACTAACTACTATGGTGGCAGTACTTCGCATAGCTACGGAGGAGGCACAACTCATACTAATACCTACGGGGGCACTACATCAGGAGGGTATGGTTATGGGGCCACCCACACTGGCTACTACGGGACAACCACCGCTTATCACGGTGCCTACTATCATCCCACGACGGTGAACTACTACGGGGCCGGATGCTATGACTGCGGATATCATCCGACCGGCGCGGGCGTGGTGGGTTTGGCGACCGGCGTTGCCATAGGAGCAGCAGCAGCTTCCTCATCGGGCGCTTCGGCCTCTCAGAATGCCTATGCTCAGGGCTACACAGCAGGCGCGACCAGCGCGAACACGGCTAACGCCAGTGCGGCGGCAGCCAATGCCAATGCGGCGGCCGCCAACGCCAATGCCGCCGCAGCCAATGCCAACATGGCGGCTGCGACCGCATCCACGAGTGCCGCTTACAGCATGGGCTCGATCCATTCCGTATTGCCTTCGGGTTGCATCACACCCTCGGTCTCCGGTGGCGGAACGTATTACCTGTGCGGCAACACCTGGTTCCAACCGTCCTACGGCGCCAATGGCGTGAACTACAAGGTGGTGCCAACGCCATAACGAAGTGTGCATCGTCGGAATCCTCAACCTGTTCCACTGAAGCTCAAATGCCACCAAGGAGAGTTCTAATGAAAGCAGACTCTGCAAAGATGTCCGGGAAGCAGGCTGTCGCCTGTACCCTTCTTCCCATCGGTAAACACTGGATGCTGATAGGCGCTGTGGTCCTCGCCGTCAGTTCCCTCGCTATCGCACAGAACAGTGAAATGCAGCAAAAGCTTGCAGGCGTGCAACAGTCGATCACCGACAATCAACAAAAGCTGCACCAATATCAATGGACCGAAACAACCCAGCTCACTCTAAAGGGAGACCCCAAGCCTCCAACGCAAGACTTGTGCCAGTACGGTCCTGACGGGAAGGTGCAGAAGACACCCATGGAGCCTCCGCCGCAACAACCCAGCGGTGGCCGAATGAAGCAGAAGATGATTGAGAAGAAGGAGGCGGAGATGAAGCAGTACATGGGGGAGGTGCAGCAGCTCCTCGGCATGTACGTGCCCCCGAATCCTCAGAAGATGGAACAGGCCAAAGAGGCCGGCAATGTCTCATTGAATCCCGCCGGGAGCGTGGTGAATTTGGTCTTCCGGAATTATGCCCAACCCGGAGATCAAATGACTCTCACCTTCGACCCGGCAGCGAAAAAGGTCGTAGGCTTGAGCGTCAACACTTACATGGGTCAAGAGAAAGACGCGGTGACGCTGCAAGTCCAGATGGCCAGCTTGCCCGATGGTACCAACTACGTGCAGCAGTCGGTTCTTAACGCCGCCGCCAAGAAGCTGGTAGTAACGACAACCAATTCCAATTATCAGAAACTCGGCGGGATGTGACACGCGGCGAACGGGAATGGCATTAAATATCCTGTGATTGTTTCGTCTGCGGCGCTGCTTTGCACACACGTTACGCCGCTTCTTGGGAGGACAGACTTCGAGCATGACTCCGATTGCAATCAGCTTGGTTGTGTGCGCGTTCGTGTTTAGCGGAGCTTTGCTCGGCGTCTTCCTCCACTCTCGTCTGGGAACCGACCACCTCAGTCCTGAGTCTAAAGAAGCTGTACGGCTCGGAATGGCACTGGTGGCGACCACGGTGGCGCTGGTGCTAGGGCTGCTCATAGCCTCGGCCAAGAATTTCTATGACACTGGCAATTCGGAAATGGTTCAACTCGCCGCAGACGTGGTGTTGATCGACCGCGCCCTCGCCCAGTACGGCCCGGAAACGCAAGAAGCCCGGGCGAAGCTACGCAGTTCGGTGGCTCGCGTGGTAGAGTTCACCGGCCCGGAAAGTTCGGCGAAAACCCGTTTTGATCCCCAGGCAGAGGAACCGGACACCCTCTATGTCAAAATACAGCAGCTATCTCCGAGCAATGAGAATCAACGGCGCATGCAGGCACAGGCATTGGATTTCGCAACCCAAATCGGCCACACTCGCTGGCTGATGTTCGTACAAAAAACCACTCCCATGCCGACGCTTTTGCTGGCCATGCTGGTGTTCTGGCTCACCACACTTTTCGTCAGCTTCGGAATGTTCGTTCGCGCCAATGTCGTGGTCGTCACCAGCCTGCTGATTTCTGCACTGGCGCTCACCGGAGCGATTTTCCTTATCCTCGAGATGTACCATCCCTACAGTGGATTGATGCATGTGTCCGATGCGCCCCTGCGAGCGGCACTAGAGCAACTCGGGCGGTAGCAGACCAGGAGGCAGTCTCACCTGAGGTGGGTATCGATCCAGTAGTACTGCCAGCCAACGGAAACTGCCTGGAAGCCGCCACCAAAGCGAACGTACGCACCATTGGCGTAAGCCAGTTTTAGCGACTGGTGCTTGGTGAAAGGGATAGCCACTGTGGCGCCGACGCGCGGTTTTTTTGCCGCGTTGTGGGACTTGGCTTACCGTTTATGCTGGTCTCACCTCCAAAATAGGAGTTGCCGTCCAGCGAGGGCCACATCCGCGGCTCGAAGTCATAGCTCAGGTGTCCTTCGAAGGCGCCCATCGGGGCCTGTGTTTGCAGGTTCGTGCCCGGGAAAGCCGGTTCTTCGAGAAGAACTCAGCGTTCTCGGTAAAGAACCATACCGCGGCGTAGGCGTCCAGCAACCAGTTGCCCCACTTTTGGGAATAGCCGAACTAGGGTTTGAAGGCCCAGTGATTGACGCCGATGTTGGGCAACTTGGTTTGGTCGTACTGGCCGGTCGGGACTTGCATGAAGAGGCTGACGCCCAGCAGCGTCTTTGCTTCCATTTTCTGAACTGCGGCATCTTCATCGCCGGGCCACCCTTCAAGTTCACGGACAAGCGGACAAAGCCGTCGCTGAGCCCTGAGCGGTAAGCAGTCTCTTTGTGGTCGATCACCAATCCCTGGAATGTCCCTACGGCATAAAGCAACCCAACTAAAAGGTTGGCTGAGCGCCGTCAGGAGCAGCACTGTTGCCAGGGACACTGTTACCTTGACGTAGCTGTCGCCAGTCTCCAGCGTGCTCGCCCTTCATCGACGTAGCTCTTGGTCTCCTGCGCAAGTTTTGCAGATACTTGCGCGTCTTCGTTCCGCGAATTAGCTCGCGAATGAGTTGGATCATGACATCAAGCCTTTGCTATGTGCTCAGAATAGCCTCCCAATTTGGAAGAAGAACTTATGATGCCCGGTATCGCCGTAGGCGTACGCCACTTCCACCGGCCCGAAAATTGTGTTGACGACCAAGCCCACCGCACCGTCGGTTGGGAAGCCCGAGGCCTTATTGATCATCGTGTGGGGCGGGCCGTAAACCTGCGCGGCCTCATAAACACCCAGGAAATAAACACCGCTACCCAGCAACGGCGGCAACTTCGCCAGTTGCCGTAGATACCCCACCTGAAACAGGAAGTACTCGTCCATCAGCAGTTCATTGATACCGTACGACACCAGACGTTGCGATCCTCCCAACGAAAACTGGGGCAGACCAGTGTTGTAGTAGTTGAAGGTCGTCCCGGCAAATCCGTTGAGAAAGACCGAGGACGGTACGTTCAGCCGGAAAAAATTCTGCGAGGCGATTTCCCCCACCGGAAACGGTTTGGGCGCCAGTGGACTGGTGTTCGTCCAGTAAAAATCGGCCTGGAGGTTTTGTCCGGAGCGAGGGATCACAGGATCGTCCACGCGAATCAGCTTGTATTGAATTCGCGCGTCGCCGTAGGCGCCGGAGAAAGTAGGCAGTTCGTTCTGATTTCCGATTTGCGGCGTGAGCCGTTTCCACCCGCCTTCGTAGCCGACGCGCAGTTCGCCCGTATTGCCGAACTGGTAGCCGAAATCGATGCCCCCACCAACGTTGGTTTGGCGATAGATCGCAGTCAGTTTGTTCTCGTTGTAGAGGTAAAAGGGAGCATTATCGGCCAGTCCCCGAGGCGCCACGAACCAGTGGGTCAACGGCGTGAACGGGTGGTAATACTCTGACCTCAGCCCATAATCGGAGAACAGGATGAAGTCATTACGCCATTCCGAGCGGTAGCCTCCAAAGTCGATCAGCGTGACTCTCGCTCCCAGACTGAAGGTAACGTTCTTCAAACTCGATCCGTCGACCAAGATGAGTGGCCTAATGACCGTCCTGCCAATAGGGTTTTCCTCGGCCTTCACCAAAACGCCCTGCTTGCCATCGCGCTCCACGAATTGATAGCTAAGGGAGGAGAATCGCCCAGTCCCCTTCAAGCGCATGATCTCCTGGTCCAACTGGTCGAAGTCGAGGGGTTTGCCCACCACGTCTGCCATCTGCTTTTGGACCCGCTCCGCAGTGTATCCATTGACCCCGGTGACCTCGACAAACGTGGGGACAGGATTGTCGCGTCGACGGGATGCACGATCGGCCAGGTATTGCTTCCACGTGGCGTCATCCACCGCAAGGGTCATGAGGACCTTCGCCTTTGCGGCAGCCGCGTCGTACCCGATCTTGATGATCTGGTCAGCCTTGTTAAAATCGAGAGCGCCATATTTCTGCAACGGCACCGAGACCAGGATGTCAGCGCTTTCGATGTTGTGCATTTCGTTGGCGTTGATCATGACCGAGAGCGAATCGCCCAGGACAGCAAATGACGAGAGACTGGCATCCGGAGTTGTCGGCGCCTCCGCCAGGCGGATCGCCAGCGTCAGATCGGCTCCCATCTCTTTCGCCACGTCCACCGGGATGTTATTGAGCAGTCCGCCGTCGGCGTAAATGGCATCTTTGGTCCGCACTGGGGTGAAGATTCCTGGCAGAGACATGGTGGACCGCAGCGCCAGGGCCAGTGACCCGTCGCGGAAGACTTTTTGCTTGCCGCTGACCAGGTCGCTTGCGACGCAGGCGAACGGAGTCGGGAGATCGTTGAAGCTCTTGATTTCCGAGTACGGAGCGGCAATTTTATCGAGGATCAGCGTAACCTGCTGGCCGGAGTTCAAGCCCTCGGGAAACTGGATACCTTTGCGTATTCCAAATTCGAGGCTGTTGGGATAATCGCGGGCGTCCTCCTTGCGACGGAAGGAGAGGTCCTGAAAGGGAGTTCGCGGAGACAGCACCTCGTCCCAGGGAATTCCCTGCACGATGTGGCGCATTTCAGTGGCATTGTGTCCGGTAGCGTAAACCCCGCCGACCAGGCCGCCCATGCTGGTTCCGGCCACGTAGTCCACGGGAATGTGATGTTCCTCCAGCCAGGTAATGACACCGACGTGGGCCAGTCCGAGCGCGCCGCCGCCTTGCAATACCAGACCGACCTTCGGGCGCTGTCCACCCTTAGTCGTTGGAGGGTTTTGGGCCAGGCCAAAGGTTGAGGCGGCACATACGAGGATAAGTGCCAGGAGACTTCTCAGTTGATATGTCATACCGCGACAAGCCCTTTCAGGATTGATGTGAGATCTGCTCAATGTCCACCAAAGCAATCGGTTTGAGTTGTATCAGGGCACGACTTCAGTCCTGCCGAACATGGCGTAACCAGGATCAGGGCTTAGCCCCTGCAAAATGTGCCTTGAGAGGCTAAAGCCCAAGTCCGTCAGGCCCGAATCACGACACGGCTGAAGCCATGCCCTGATACAAAGCGAGTTATAAAATGGGTTCATCGTTCCTTCTCAGAATCCGACTCGCCCGGCTCGAATTAGCGCAGACCAGTCAGGAGACCCGTCGGCCGCCTGGCCCGCGGCATTGATGTGCTCGCGCTCCTTCAACTCTGGGAACGGGAGCCCGCCCGTGACCAGGCGCCCCCGGTTGTACAGCAACTCATCCAGCGTGCCGTTCAGCAGGAGCTGGTAGTTCCAGGGTTGGGGATTCTTGACGTCGGCAGCGATCTTGGTATCCAGCGTCGTGGTGCAGTTTCGCGTCAACGCGTTATACCACTCCGGATGATCTCGCAATTGGTTCAAGTAATCCGCATAGATGAGGAATATCTTGCGCGCCTCGTCCGCTGTCACCGTGGTGCGGTACATAAAAACTTGCTCGTCATTGCGGAAGTTGGTGCGCAATCGAATGACATCGCGCTCGTCGGCCGTGATGAAGATCAGCTCGTATTGCCGAAAGAAACCGAGGATCGCCGAGTAGTCCTGGCCGACTTTATAGCGCGCCTCGATTGAGAACGCGATATGGTCGTTGTCGCCGAACTGGAAGCTGAGAATCGGGTGGCCGATATACTTTGGACCCCAAGTGGTGAAGAAAAGGTCTGCGTACCGCAGTTGCGACAGATATACCGTTCGGTCGCTCCAGCAGTTCGTGTAATCCTTCTTGGTGACGTAATCGCAGTTGCGCAGGTTGTGGATGGTAACCCGATCTCCGTTGATCTCGACCGAGGCGGTTCGCGCCGCGTCGGCTTGCCAGTCGCCCTCGTTCGACGGCTTCAGGCTGAGCCACCAAATCAACACAATGCAGAAGCCTGCGAAACAGAGCACCGCGGCCAAGAGCCGTCGTTTGACCTTGACCAGGATCACGATAATCGCGAGCGCGTAGATTACCGTCAGGGGGATGTGCAGTGCTGCAATCCGGAAGTCGATGTACAGCGCGGCAATCGCCCACAAGGTCATCAGGGCCAGGACGAACCACATAAGGGTAAGTCCCAGCGTACGCAGCGCCCGAAGCCAGATCGGCGATGGCGGGACACGTGGTTGGGCAGCGGTCCAATTCATTGCTTTACCAGAATTTCCTTGTTGGCCCCAGGTATGTCGGTCCGTGACTAACGCGAAGGGCTCTGCTGTCTGTAGGCGCTGACTAGCAACGCCACCGTGATCGCAACGTATAAAACGCCCGTAACCCCCTCCAGCGCAGCCAGCATGCGCACCTCGGGGTGCAGGGGGACAACATCGCCGTAGCCGATCGTCGAGAGAGTCACCAGGCTGAAGTACAGCAGCTCGCTGTGGCGGTCCGTCATCGCCGCATTGTTGTGCACGATCGCCCCGGGAAAGATGACATCAATCGCGCTGTAGAGGGCGAACCACTGCATTCCCAGCAACAGGTAAATGCTGATGGCGGTATACAGATGCGCATCGGTGACGCTGCGGGCATTCTTCAGGTAGGGGAAAAGGCCGGCAACGGTGAGCCCAAAAAATACCGTGAGCAGCCCCCATCTGGCGCCGATCAGCGCTGGATGGGGAACGAACGTGCTTGCCGCCGACACGATAAATGTGGCCGCCATCAGCAGGACTGTCGGCCACACCCAGCCCTTTCTCTCCGCCAGCCGAACGGTCGCCAGCAGGACCGGGACAAACATCAGTACACCCAGCAGGATTCGTCGAAAGTCACCGTGATTGAGCACGGGATACATCACGATGATGAGCAGCAGCGACAACAAGAGCAACAAGTCCGGCCGTGATTGCGCTTTTTCCAGCATCGGCACGCCATCCCCCTTGGCGCTACGTCCTGAGAATTCCTATGCCTCTCGGCATTTCGTGCAAGTGCAACTTTGGCCTGTCACTTTTTTGCTGTCGGCGAAGACGTTGGCACGACCTGCAAAATGATGATGCCTTTCGCGGTCAGGTAGTACGCGCGGCCTGCAAACCCTGGAGTAATCAAGTTGTTGAGACCCATTGGTTCAAAGAAGTCGGACTCCGCCAAAATCCGGCCGGTGGCGGCATCCCGCCAGGTGACCTGTTCTTTGTAGTTCTGCGTGGCCAGCATCGCCTTGAAAGGCAGGTCCGGTATGTTGCGCTTGACATTGGAAAGCAACAGCACCCTCTTGTCCGGTGGGCCGATCAGAGGTTGAAAACTGCTCGTTGCGTCGTCAAGAACAAATGCCGTCTTCAACTCTCCGGTTGCCTGGTCAAACTTGATCCCCGCCACTTTGCCCAGACTCCAGTCCGCCGAATAGATCATGTTGTTTTCGGGGTCAACTTCAGGTTTGGGCAGGCAAAAACTCATCTCTCCCGGCTTGAGCTGCCCGAAGGGGAAGATGCGTTTCAGATTGGACGCATCCTTCGCGTTTACGGCGACGATGGTGGAGGCCACCTTCTCGGTCAAGATACCGTCGGTTTGAAAGACGATCCAGTCACCCAGAATGCTCGGCGCGGCTGGAGTGGTCTGTCCTTCCAGCAAGACGTTCGGGACCCACGATTTGTCCTGGGAGAGCTTCTTCGTCTTCGGGTCCCAGAAGTAACGGAACCCGCCACTGTTGGCGCCAATGTAGATGGCGATCTTGCCTTCGAACATCGTGATGGTATGCGGCACCGAAGCTGGCTGCGGCAACTCAACTGCGTCGAGAATCTCCAGTGTGTCTGGATTCACCGCCACCAGTTCCGAATTGGGCTGCTTATATTCCGGTGGGCAAAACATGATCGCCAGGGTCCCCTGGAGTTTGCAGCCGGCGGGACGGGTCTGGTCCTTCAGGATCAACGTGCCATCCGGCGCCATAGTCACGTGTTTGAAATTCGCGTCGAGGGGGGCCGCTGCACCGCTCGGCAGTGTGTTCTCCTTCAGGATGAGGCCGGTGTTGCCGTCAAGAAGAACGATGTGCGTGGACCAGGACTCCACGATGTTGCCGTTCGGCAGGATGTTGAGATTGGTGTTGCCAATCCAGGCGTCGGAGGTGTTCCCGTTCCACAGATAGGTGCGCCAGATTTGTTTGCCCGAGGCCGAGTCAGCTTTGGCCACGAATGGTCCGACCGGCATGATTCCAGTGCTTGGCGGTGAGGAGCCCCCTACGATGTAGATTTCGCCTGGCTTGCGGTTGTTGAGGTACGCCGCCACCGGGTAGTCGTCCTCACCACGGTAGGCGAATACCTGATTGGGTCCGTCATAGGAGCCAGTGAACGTCGCACAGGGGAAGACGCCACTGCGTTGGGCGTCGGCTATCTCTGCGCCGTTGATGGACGGATAATAGCCGGCGTGCAGTTTCTGCTGGCAGGCCAGCTCCTTCAGGTACAAAGTCACATCGCCCGGAAGCGGGCCGTTGGCCGCCCTTTCATTGGACGTGAGGCCGATTTCTCCCACACGGTGCTCGACCTTGTGCGTGAGGATCGGCCACAACAGATAGGCCGCAGCCAGCAGCGCCACAATAATGATCAGTCCAACAACCTTGAATACTCCCGATCGGGTCATGCGAATTCCCCCTATTGATAAACTGCGCGTGTTGGCGCGGACCTCACAGGGCGGGTTCGTGTCACACGTTATTTTCTTGCTCCCTGGGCCTCAAAGCTGGCCTTATCCGTGTAGTAGCCACGCGGATAGTACGGCCCCATCACGGCTTCCTCCATGCCGGGCTTCGTCACATAGGCTGGGCTCTGTTTCCAGCTCTCATTGTTGTGCATGAAGCGCAACATCAACATTCCGAAGTCCGGACGGTTCTGCGATCCGTCGATACCTTCGCCGCGCGGACTCCATTCGATCCACGCCACGCCGTTTTCGAGCGTCGCATTCTTGGGCCGGTCCTCTTTGCGGCTGTATACGATGGTGTAGTTGCCGTCCTTGTCCAGGGGTACCGCCATGTCCGTCAGTCCGTCCACGATCTGCCCGGACGGCATTGACTCACAGCTGACCAGCGACCAGTACTGGGTCTGCGCTTCGGGCATTCTCTCGAGGCCCTTGCCACTCGCGCCCGCGTAGGTGTTGGGGAAGGTCGGCATTTTGCCTTGCATCACATACACGGGGCCGAACTTGCGCGACAAAACAACCAGCATGTATTGCGTGTATGGATCTCCTCCGCCCTCCATCGCGCCTTCGTAGGGTATTTTGGCCCGCTCCTCTGGCGACTTAAACATTCCGAGGAGGCTATAGCGATTGGTCCAGAATTTCTCCCATCGGGGATCCTTCCGCGCAGGAGCGGTAGCCGGATTGAGCGTGGGATCGTTGTCCTTCGAGTGCACCAGCATCTCCCACTGCTCGGCAGTGATAGGCTTCTTAACTGCACCCTCGATGGGTCGCCCAAACCGCTTCACCACCTCCTCTTGTGGCAGCTTTGTGCCGTCAGCGAGGGTCCCGTCGTATGTCGGGAAGCCTCTACCCCCGAACGAGTCCGAGGCCGGGCCCCAGCCCCCTCCGTCACTGCCCTGGTCGGAGAGGTAGAGGCGAATCACACTCTGGATTTCTCCCCCGCCTTTCCCGACATACAGTGTGTTGCGCGGACGGTCTTTTGCATCAGAAGGAGCGTCCTCAGCCAGAACTCGCAGGCTGAAATTGCGCGGCTCCGCGAGCCGGTTGGCGCCGACCCTAAACGGGTTGGTGGAACCCGGATCGGGCTCAATGTCTGGCCCCGACAGTGCTTCCTGCGCCACGAATGTGTTGCGCTCCCATTTGTAGAGCGCAAACTCGAGGTAGCGTGTGTGCGGGTAGGTGAAATGCAAGTTAAGGCTGCTGCCGGCGGGCATTGCCATGCGGCCGATGAAATACGTGGATTGCCAGTCAGGCCACAGGTTTGGATTCTGGATCGGCTTGGGATACTCGAGGTAGTTCCAGTACCCCCAGCCGCGCGGCCCTTGGAACAAGCCGTCGTGGCCGTAGCGCTCGTCGGTGCGAATGAAATTCTCCACCGACTTGTCGCCGTAATGCCTCACGTCCAGCGCGTTCAGATTGCGTACCGGCACGACGCCAGGAGGAGCCCACGTCCCTTTATCAAGCGGATAAACTGAGGGAGGGTCCGTCTTCGGCCAGTAGAGGCGCATCACGACGAACATCGGGCCATCCGGTGCGGGAAGCCAGTTGGACTCCAGGTCCTTGTCGGGTGCATCCTTCTGGATATAGATCGTGAGTGAGCCATCGGGGTTTTTCTTCAACTGCGGCAGCATCGGCGAGTTGATGAGATAACGGTTGATCGGGTTCTCGATCAGAAGCTGGGTGCGCCCGTCGTACATGGTGATCGACCAGAAAGCGTTCACCGGCGGCAACTGCCCTGCGGGAAATGTCATCAGGTAGGTGTGCTTGCTGCCGTCGAGCGCGATGCTGTTTACGTCACTGCGGGTGAACGGATACACGGCTTCCGCCTCGCTGTTGCCGTAGATGCCCAGCTTGGCCGCGGCGGCGCGCAGGGCCCAGTTGCCGTGATAGAACTCGCGGCTGCCGGCTGCCGCTCCAATATTCCAGCCGTTGACAGTCGATCCGACCGATTCGGAAGTCTGCTCAATCTTGGCGAACGCCGCCTTGACACCGTCGCTTATCGCCGCCTTCAACTCCGGACTGACGGGCTTGGATTCGGCCTTGTGGGCCACACCGATACCGAGTTTGGCGAATTTCTCCCGCAGTGGGACTTCCACTGCCGCAGTCCCGGTTGGCGGGCAGAACTGCAAAAGAAAGTTCAGGTAATCGGCGAAGCCCGTGGTGAATGCCGCTTGCTCGAACTTCGGCCAGTTGATCGCCGGCGCGGCGGGCGGCGCTGGCTTGCCGAGGAACGCTGACAGCGGCTGCACTTTGTAGCCCGCCTGGATCTTCTTCACGTTGTCCATGTCAGCGGGGTCGAACAACTGGGTGCGATAGATCACGAGGCTGAACTGAGTCTCGCTGCGAAAGACCTTGGCGACGCCCTTGGGGGTCTCCCCCTTCCAATTCGGGCCGGCAACCATATAGCATCCCGCCCCATTGCCGGTGGTGCGGCTGCCCATGTACCCGTAGTTGTCGGAGTACATGTCCACGAGCTGCACGTCGTAATAGCGGGTCTTTTCGATCTCGGGCATGCACAGCACCATGGGCTCAGCCCGAAGATCGAGCTGCGCGACCGAGTACGGCGTGTCGCTGTTCGGCGTGCTGATGGCGGTGTCTTTGTAGGTATAAACGCGCGCTTCGTTCGAAATCTGATTGAATGGCGCCTTGAATTGGCCTGAGTTGCGGTCGATGTTGTACTCGTACATGACCTTGTAGCCAACGATCATCGGGAAGCCGTAAAGGTACGCTTCCTCTGCGATGGCCTGGACCTCGCTAAGGTCGGGCTTGCCTTGGGCCACGGAAGGACGGGATGCAATCAATGTGACCATGGCGATGGCCAGCATCGCCCCCCTCAGCGTTGTCGTTTGCATTTGTATCTCCCTGATCCGTAAACACTTGGAGCGTGGAAGCGCGGCCGCGGCACAAGGCCATCGCCGCGAGTCTCAACGAGTTGCTTTTGTTCCCACATCGAGATATGCCCCATGCAGCGTTCGTTTGTGCCAGCGGGAACACAAGAAATGTCCAAGAAATGAGACTCGGGCACAAATTACGCCTCAATCCACCCCGCACGTCGCCTAACGGAGCGGGATCGATCCCGCGGATCAGGAATTTCCGGTAGGTCCTGTTGGTGTATTGCCGCTGGTTGGAGGGATTGTTTTGTGCTTCGTTTATGAGCCGGCCAATCATTGGCCGATGGGGGCCGCCCGTCTCGGTGGTTGCATGATTCGGTTCTTCAAATCATGGTCATAACGTATATTTAACTATCTCAAGGTACTTCGGACTCCCAGAGCACACAGCGTCACAGAAATGCGACAGCACCCCCCTGCGATAGCGCAACTGCCGAGCGCCCTAAGCGCTGCCGAACTCAGGCACCTGAGTGACGAGCAAGCTATGGCCGAGTTGCGGGCTGGAAACGGCGACGCCCTTGCGGTCCTTTACGATCGCTATCATCGCCTGGTGTACAGCATTGCGCTGAAGATCGTTCGTGATGCTGCCGAGGCCGAAGACGTGACGCAAAGTGTTTTTCTCGAAATTTATCGTTCGGCGGCACAATTCGACCCTCTCAAGGGCACTTGTAAGGTATGGCTGCTCCACTATGCATACCATCGCGCTATCAACTGCAGGCGGCAGCTGAACGCCAGGAATTTTTACGATCTGGCCAGCATGGAGGATGCCGAAAACGCCGTGGCTAAGAAGCAAGCGGGCTTTGGGCGGTTCACACAATCAGAACTCCAGCATCTGATGCGAAAAGGTTTAGCCGGCTTGAATGCCGCCCAAAAGCGAGTCATTGAGCTTGCTTCCTACCAGGGTCTGACCATGCAGGAGATCTCGGTACAAACCGGAGAATCACTGGTCAACGTAAGGCATCATTACTACAGAGGACTGAAGAAGCTCAGGTCGATCGTTGAAGAGGGAAACACGATGCAGAAGGGGGATGTTGGTGACATCGGCTGAACACTCCCGCTATGAGGAACTCGCTGCCCTTTGTGCGGGCGGTTATCTCTCAGCAGAGGAGCTCAAGGAATTTCGCGAGCATGCTTTGACCTGCGCGGAATGCCGGCAAAGCGAAGAGGATTTCGCAGAAATCGTAGAATGCGGGCTTCCTCTGACTCAGGGCCCGATCCGGGAGTTTTACGACAAGATAAAGTTCAAGCCGAGCGAGGCTGCGCGCGAGCGCTTCCTGCAGCGGGCGAGAAGCGAGGGGATTCGATTCTCCCCGCAGATAGAGCGGCCGCTCCCCAGTCCCGGGAAGCGTGTCGGCTTTCTTGTAGCTGTAGCAGGCGCTTCTGCGCTGGCGGCAGCCGTCGCGGTGATGGCCCTCTACCCAAAATTCGCTCGCCCTATACCGGAGCTGGCGCCATCCCAGTCGCAGGCCCAGGTGGAGGGTCTCGAGCGCGAGAATGCAGAACTGAAGGCAAGGTTGGCACTACAACAGCCGAGTGCCGGCCCGGGACAGCAGGAACTGCAGAGCCTTCGCGACCAGCTCCAGGCCGCGGTCAAGGCGGCGGAGAGCAATGCACAATCCGCTGATCAATTGCGCGCGCAGGCTCTGCGGGAAGCTCAACACAACCAGCAATTGCTTGCGGATCTTCAGGCCCGGGAGAAGTCGCTTGGGGACGTCAAGTCCGAATTGGCACTCCTGAACCAGCAGCGTAACGAAGATCAGGCCGCGACCGTGGCGATGAGAGTCCAAGTCAATGAGCTTTCGGAGCAGTTGCGCATCGCCAACAAGAACCTCGATCTTGATCGGCAGTTGCTCGCCCAAAGTAAGGACGTTCGCGACCTGATGGGCGCTCGCCAGTTGCACGTGGTTGACGTTCGAGACACGGACCCTACGGGAAAAGCTGGGAAGGCATTCGGCCGGGTCTTCCTTACCGAAGGGAAATCACTGATTTTTTACGCCTTCGATCTTAACGAAACCAAGCTCGCCGATGCGAAACACACCTTCCAAGTGTGGGGACAAGAAGAGGGGAAAACTGGATCCGTCCGCAGCCTCGGCTTTCTCTATGCCGACGACAAGGCCAAACGCCGCTGGGCATTGAAGGTGGAGGACCCCCGCCTTGTAAGCGAAATTGACTCGGTGTTCGTCACCATAGAACCGATGGGTGGAGCCAAGAAGCCCAGTGGCCAGCGCATGATGTATGCATACCTTGGGGAAGCCAATCATCCCTAACCCTTCGGGCATGTGTCGGCGGTCACTGCCGGTATACAATCTAGCCCGCCCGCAATAGAACATGGCCATGGCTCGCCGGTTGGCAATCGTCGCGCTTTTCGTGTCGTCGGTCCCTTCCTCCGTCCTGGCTCAGAGCAATGTTGCGACTATCTCAGGAAGAATCACAGCCCAAGACGGCGTGCCGCTCGCTGGAGCACAGGTCAGCGCTGTCAGTCTGGAAACTGACACCAGATCTCGAGGATCGAGCAACGAAGACGGCGTATACGTTCTCCGTAGTCTTCGTCCGGGACAGTATCGGCTGGTCGTGGACAAGGAGGGTTACCGCCAGATTGTCCTCGCCGGATTGGTCCTTAGCGTACAGGACTCCGTCAGCAGAAACTTTGTGATGGAAATCGGCTCGGTGGTCCAGTCTGTCACATTGGTAGCAGGCGGCTCGGAAATCAACTCGTCCCCCGCCGTAAGCACCGTGGTAAATCAGCAGTTTGTGCAGAACACACCCCTCAACGGCCGTAACTTCCAAGCTCTCCTGTACTTGATACCCGGAGCGGTCGTCGCGCCTTACCAGTATGCCCCCGCCCAGTTCAGCGTTAATGGTCAGAGTCCCACCGCGAACTATTCCGTGGTGGACGGCGTAAGCGGATACTCCGGGGCGATACCGGTTCTTGCCCTGAATCACACGGTAGGCCTCACGCTTACCGGACTTCACATCAGCGGCGGCAAGGGCACTACTCTGCCAGTGGACGCCATGCAAGAGTTCCGAGTGCAATCTTCGACCTACGCACCGGAGTACGGGCGAACGCCCGGGGCCCAGGTCTCGGTCGTTACCAAATCCGGGACCAACGAATTCCACGGCACCCTCAGTGACTACATCCGGAACGAGGTCTTCGACGCCCGGAATTACTTTGACCGGCCACCGCTGCCCAAGGCCCAACTCAGGCAGAATGATTTTGGGGTGACAGTCGGCGGCCCTATCGTAAGAAACCGTACCTTCTTCTTCTTCGCGTATGAGGACCTTCGTCTGGAGCTTCCCGAGACACAAACCGGCGACTTCTACACGGCCAGCGCCCGGCAGAATGTTGCGCCGAGCTATGCGCCGTTGCTCGCGGCATTCCCGTTACCGAACGGGCCTGTAAATCCTGATGTGTTGACCGCGCCGCTCACGGTGGCCTATTCCGACCCCAGCAACTTTGACAGCTTCAACGTTCGCGTCGATCACACCTTCAACCAGAACGCGACCATCTTTATTCGTTACGATCACGCGCCCCTGACGCAGTGGAGCCGTTATTGGTCAGAGAACGACCGTTTCACCGCAGATACCGATGTCGTAACTTTGGGCATGGCGATGACGTTCGGTAGTAATAAAGTAAATAACTTTGGCGCGAATTGGGGGCAGGCGACTAGCAATCTTTCAGCGGTAATGGATAACTTCTATGGCGCTGTGCCGCCGGCGGATGCCGCAATGTTCCCCGCTGGCTACAACAGCAAGAACAGCCAGTTCGCTATGACGCTCGCGCCGGCCTTGGACGGAGAAGTCCGCCAGGGTCCACTCATCAGTAATATCCAACGAGTCTTCAATCTCGTGGACACCTTTTCCATGAGCGCGGGAACGCACCAGCTGAAATTCGGGTTGGACTATCGCCGTCTGACTCCGACCAACGGCGCGCCCGCCTATAGCTTGGGGGTCGTGCCCGGCAGTTATGCGAACCTGCAGAATGGGATCGCAAACTCCGTTTCCACTCTAGGTAACGCCACTATCACCACCAGAACCACCAACTATTCAATATTCGGGCAGGACACTTGGCAGGCGTCTCCGCGCCTGACCCTGACCTACGGCCTGCGTTGGGAGATCAACACGCCTCCGGCGTCCGCCAATGCAGCGCAACCTTTGTACGCGGTGAATGGGATATTCAATTCTCAGCCTTTCAGTCTCGCGCCTGCCGGAACACCGCTCTATCACACAACATTCTCAAACGTCGCGCCTCGCATAGGAGCTGCCTATCGACTGAAAAGCTACATGCTGCTGCGGGGTGGATTCGGTTTGTTCTACGACCTTGGATTCGGCAGCGGTGTCGCGGGAATTGTTCCTACGTTTCCTTACGCAAGGAGCGCGTTCACCTCCGGGGCAATCCCGTTCGATTTCACCGGTCCAGCTTTTCAGGCTCCCCCGTTCACCTTGGCGCCCAACCAAAGTACCTCGTATCTGTACGCCGTCGATCCAAACTTGGCGCTCCCTCTAACATACGAATGGAACGTGGCGTACGAGTTGGCTTTGGGCGCAAACCAGTCGTTTTCGGCAACCTATGTTGGGGCCTACGGGCAGCGGTTGCTGCGGCAGGACAACATCCAGCTCTCGTCTTCGGGATTTCCGTTGGTCTTCGCGAACCATAACGCAGGGTGGTCACATTACAACGCCATGCAGTTGCAGTTCCAGCGCCGCATGGCGAATGGCTGGCAGGCTCTCGTTTCCTACACTTTGGCAAAAGCCACGGATACCTCGTCAGGCATTCAGTGCCTGTGCGGCCCAAGCGGCAGCACCAGCGGCAGTATCAATAGCGTTGACGTGGCGGCTGACTACGGGCCTTCCGACTTCGACGTCCGCAATTCGCTCGCCGGGGCTGTGTCCTACCAGTTTCCCGCTCCACACTGGGGAAGCGCGGTCAACGCGCTCCTCCGAGGTTGGCAGCTTGACGGAATCGTACGAATCAGTTCAGCTCCTCCGTACAATCCACTGGCACAGGCATTCTCCCCTGCGTTTGGTCCGTACTACACGCGCCCCAATGTTGTGCCGGGCGTGCCTTTCTATGTTGCCGATCCAACGCAGCCCGGTGGCCAGAGACTGAACCCTGCGGCTTTTTCAGTTCCCGCGAACGGGCAGCAGGGCAACCTTCCACGCAATTACTTCCGTGCATTCCCTATCGACCAGACCGATGTCGCGCTAAGCCGCCGGATCAATCTCACGGAGCGGGCGAGTCTTTATCTGCGCATGGAATATTTCAACATCTTCAACCACCCGATGTTCACGCCGTACAACAACATCTATGTCGGAAGCCCAGATTTCGGCACAATCACCCACACGCTGAATCAAAGCTTGAGCGGGTTAAATCCGCTTTACCAAATTGGCGGACCACGCTCCGGTCAGCTGACCGTCAAGTTACAGTTCTGAAGGACCGCGGATTCCCCGGACGAACGTGTGTTACATGCGGCAGTTCTTTCTTGCATATCGGGAAAAAATCCAGACGCTGCCTGAATTTTCAGGCTATTGAATTGACGGGTAAGGCCGACGGGAGACCCTTCCATGTTGGAATCAGGTCCGCGCCGGGCAGGGCCTCGATCATCAGCGGCAGAAAATGCCGAGTGCCAGCCCCGCAGCCGGATCAACACTAGGGCTACAACAAGGTCGAGCACGCGTCGGCCGGGAACAGCGTAAACACCGCAGTCGTAGCGTGTCAGCTCCCAGGGCAACCAACCCAGGCCAGCCGCTCTTCGCGGCGTTTCAGCGAACGGAAGAAATCGCCAAACATCGCCGCTTTAATCGTGCGTCTCTGATGCGGGCGACTTGTCGGGGCCTTCTGGAGTGCGACTTCGCACTTTTTCGCAGCACCCGCACTGGCACCCGCTCAAACACCCGTCTACCACGTATTTTCAGGTACTTGGCAGTCCCCGTTAGCCTTCTAAGTTGTTGAAAGTATTGAATAGGAGAGAATTGGCAAGGTCGCACTCTACCACTGAGTTACTCCCGCTCGAAGCTTTGATTATAGCGAAAGTTTCGACTGCTAGTACACTCCGCCATGTCCGGTTGCGTCCTGTGCGTTGACGTGTTTGGTGATTTCGTTGCGCACGTCCCACAGCGCTTTGTACAGCGGATATTCCATGCGCTGCTTCAATACTTCGACCGGCGTACCCATGGTCCCGACCACGCCGCCGCCGATGATGCGCTGGGCCAGCTTCAGGTGAGCATAGCGAAAAAGCTGGATATGCTCATCGTAGTCAACCAGTTCTTCGGCAACGTCGTGCAGCTCGAAGAATTCCGCGTGGCGGCGGTACAGCTCTTCCAGGGTTAGGCCGGCCTTGTGGACCTGCTCAAAGAAGGCTTCGCCAAGCCGCGGCGCGATGTGCAGCAGGGCGAGGAAGCCTGGCGAGTCCAGACCGCTGCCGTGCCCCAGTCCGGCGCGGATGACGTGATACTCGTAGGGGGTAATGCCCTCGAGCAGAGCGAGCATGCGCAGCGGGTGATCGAGCATCTTGTTGGCCCGCCGCAGCAGCCGCGCCGCATTGCGATAGTCGCCATCATGCAGACACTGCTTGGCCCGCTCCAGCTCCCAGGCCGCCCCCTTCATCAGCAGCTCCGACGCCTGATGCGTCACCTGAAAAGTAAGCTCGTCGGGATGCAGCATCTCCTGAGGCGTTTTCTGCAGGGCAAGCAGTTCGTCGGTGTGGAGATAGCGTTCGTAGTCAGAGGCGGCGGTCCCCGGCAGGATGGGTGTGCGGAGGTCTTCAGTCATGGGAGTGACTCCACTGCGGATCTCTCTCGGGCGGCACGATTGAACCGTCACGCATATGGATGATGCGGTCGCCGTACTCGGCGGCTTCCGGATTGTGGGTGATCATCAGAACGGTCTGGCCCAGCTCCTTGTTGGATTGCCGCAGCATGTTCAGCACGATTTCAGAGTTCTCCGAGTCGAGGTTGCCCGTCGGCTCGTCTGCCAGCACGATAGCGGGCTGGTTGCTCAGGGCGCGGGCCAACGCTACACGCTGCTGCTCGCCTCCGCTCAATTCCGAGGGACGGTGGTGGAGGCGATTTTCGATCCCCAACAGCCGGAAGATGTGCTGGATGTATTCGTGCTCGGCGGCGCCATCGTTCTTGCCTGCGATGTCGCGGGCGATGGTGATGTTGCCCTCCGCGCTCAGGGTGGGCAGCAGATTGAATTTCTGGAAGACGAAGCCGATTTTCGCTTTGCGCATGCGGGTGCGGGCCGCATCCGACAGGCTGGTGAAGTCCACACCATCGATGAGCACGCGGCCCGAGTCGGCACGCGTGAGCCCGCCAAGAATATAGAACAGTGTTGACTTTCCGCTGCCGGAGGGGCCAACAAGGCTGACGAACTCGCCTTTCTCCACCGCAATCGAAACGCCGCGCAACGCCGGCACATCCACTTTTCCGATGTGGTACGTCTTGTGTACGTTCTCAGCTTCAATCATCGACGCCATGCGAATTCTTGATCTTACACGAACGGGATTGTGCTGCGTTCCAGGGCAGAACTCTCCTCCAAAATGGATGGACAAAAGAAGTTACACCTGGGGCTCAAAGCGATAGGCCCGTGCACTGCGTCGCGAGGCGCGGACGGTGGACCAACGCGCCACTTAACCATGATTGCGGCTACATACTTCAGGTAAGTCGCACAGGCCCCAGCCTACGGCGGGCAGGTCTGACCGAGGCCATCGACCGGGCTTCGGCTCACGAACTCCATCTTCCCGTTCTTCTCCTCTCGTACCGTCCGCAGCCATCCGCAACCTCCGGGAAGCTGCAGACCCAGGTCCGCAGGCGCTACCGACTCTTCGCGGACGGGTACCAATTGTCCCTTTGACCAGCGGTAGGTTTCCTGGCGATAACAAGGTGGACATTCACCTTTGGAGTAGGAGGTCACGGTTTTGGTCTTGGGATCAGGGCGGGGATTGGTGAGTTGCGACAACTGCGGCGAGGCCACAAAACGCTTGGTCTTCGGATCGAACAGCCATATGCAATAGGACGTATTCCCTTGCTTGAAAGCAGTCTCCAATAAAAGATCGCCATATCCGTCGAAGTTGAAGTCAGCGGTATCGAGGGTTCCGACCGGACTTTCATGCGCTACCGGTTCGGGAGTACACACTTTCAACGTCTGCAACTGCTTCGCCCCGTGGTACACCAGAAGCTCCAAAATCTTCCCATTCGTGGGGTCGAGACCCAGCTCGACACCGTATCCCGCCAGACCGGGTATGGGATAGCCGGTCACTGTTGGAGGCGCTGCGGGCGGCGCCGCAGATGCGTCTGCCGCCAGGAGAGCGGTCGCTAACAGCAACTCCGCGGCAAGTACGATCGCGATTCGACGCATTTTGGTCAGCACTCTCTTTCGACTCCGTGGTTAGAATTGTCGGCTGCGTCGCACCGAGAAACAAGCTATTTTTCTCTGCGCTCGATTTGGGTAGAATCCTTCCCCGCTCCTCGGCTGATACTCCCCACTCAGCCAGGTTTCCGCTACAACAGCAGCATGGGACAAGCGTCGGCGGCGAAACATGCGCAATTGGTGGCCCGCGCAGTGGAGTGGCTGCGTTGCAAGTACGGATGCGGCATCGTCCTGTCGGAACAGTACTGCGCCAGCGGAGAAGTGCCCGACGTGATTGGATGGAAGGGCTTCTGCCAGTCGGTGCTGGTGGAGTGCAAAGTCTCGCGCAGCGATTTTCTGGCCGATGCTAACAAACCGTTCCGCCTGCACCCGGAAGAAGGCCTGGGCAGCAAGCGGTTCTACATAGCGCCGGCTGGGATGGTTGCCCGCGAGGAACTGCCGAAGCATTGGGGATTGCTGGAGTGCAAGGGTCACGATGTCGTCATGGCGGTGAAGCCGGGCCGCCAGGATCTGCGCACTACCGCCGGCCTGATGAAGGAGATGAATTTATTGCTGGCGAGTCTGCGGCGGGTGGAAGTGCGTATCGAGCCGCAGACCATCACCGATTTTCTCAAGTGGAAGAACCGCATGGCTGAATACAACGGCGGTCGGTTGCCGGAGGGCATCCTGCCAACGGAACAGGAACCAAACATTTATCGGTTTGACTAGAAGCTATCTGGCTACCGCATAAGTCGCTCTGTGTCAGGGCACGTCTTCAGACGTGCCGTAACTGACCCGGAAGGTCCGGGCTTTAGCCCCTGAGGGCGCGCTTTTGCAGGGCAAAAGCGCAACTCTCTAAAGCGCCTGGTTTCGGCACGACTGGCAAGTCGTGCCCTGACACGCCCCGAACGATTTATGACATGGCCTCGAAGTATCACGCTGTGCCGGCGCCTCGGGCGGCCCGCTCATATTCTCTTTCCGACTCGGCAGGCAACAGGACCCAGAGGCTGTAAATGCCGAGCGCGGTTCCGAATGGAATGTTGAACAGCGCCAGAAACGACAGAATGATGGTCAACATGCGCGCCCAGGGCTCGCGCTGTAGCAGTCCCCAGCCGGCAAAGAAGCCGCAAGCAGCCTTGGCCAGAATCAAGACCCCTATGGTGCTCAACAGCGGACGCAGGAAATCGACAGGCGCCCGCGGCGGCGCTCCCATCTCGCGTATGTGCGCGAAAATCGTATGGGCGACAATCCACAGCACGGCGCCTCCCACGGCATTCAGAGACGACAGCGCCAGCCATAGGATGCCCAACAGTCGAATGTGCTCCTGCACGCGGTTCGCCCGCGGATACGCAACGCTGATAGCCCCGGAGAATTCCTTGCCGCAGCGGCCGCAGAAGCGCTGGTCCGGCTCCACAGACGCACCGCATCGATCGCAGAACATAAGCGCTCCTTAACTTCGCTCCGGGGTACGAACTACCAGGTCAACCGCGTCCACACCCTCATTCCGTTACTGGGCGCTAGGGCTGCACGGCCACCCTTCGACGGGGGTGTCCCTTGGCTGCAAACAGCAGGATATACAGATAGCAAATCACCGGCAGAATGAAGGCGTGATGGATCCCGATGCGATCAGCGATGAACCCCTGCGCCAGAGGAATGATTGCGCCTCCCACGATCGCCGTGTTCAGAAGTCCTGAACCCTCTCCGGTGAGCGGTCCCATTCCCTCGATGCCCAAGGTAAAGATCGTCGGGAACATGATGGAGTTGAAGAAGCCGACCAGCAGCATGGCGCCCATCGCGAAATGCCCAGTCGTCAGCATCGACAGGCAAACCAGGGCAGCACAGGTTAGCGCATTAAAGCCGAGCACCCTGCGGGCCGGGATCCGCTGCAGCACCGCCGATCCGAGGAAGCGGCCGACCATGGCGCCACCCCAATAAACCGTAAGGAACTTGGCGGCGGTTTCGAGGGTGAGATTTCCGATCTCGGCTTCGTGCATGTAATTCACCAGGAAACTGCCGATCGCGACCTCGGCCCCCACGTAGGAGAAGATGCCGATCGCTCCCATGACGAGGTTACGGTGCCTCCATATGCTGTCGTGGGCACCGGCCTCCACATGGTGCCCGCCTTCGGCTTCGGGAATGTGAGGCAGCTTGAACTTGCCGATCACAATCGCGAGCAGCACCAGAGTAATCGCAATCATGATGTAAGGCAGCTTCACGGATGATGCTTGCTCGATCCGGTAGGCCTGCAGCGCGGCGGGATTCATTGCCGCAATCTCCGCTGCCGTCTTGGGAGTGGTGGCGAGGATCAGGATGCCGCCGAACACCGGCGCAATGAAGGTACCGAACGAATTAAAGGCCTGGGTCAACGTGAGGCGACTGGAGGCCGTTCTTGCCGGGCCCAGCAGCGCAACATAAGGGTTGGCGGAAACCTGCAGCGCGGTGATTCCTGCCGCCAGAATGATGAGCGCGGCCAGGAAAAGCGGGAAGGACGGAGCGCTCGCGGCCGGAACAAACAGCGCCGCGCCCAGGCCCATGGTTAAGAGTCCGGCCACCATCATCCACTGGTAGCCTATGCGCTCGATGATGAACCCCGAAGGAATGGAGAAGACCGCGTAGGCTCCGAAGAAGGCCAACTGGACCAGCATCACCTGCGCATAGTTCAGCTCGAAGATCGCCTTCAAGTGCGGTATCAGAATGTCGTTCAGGCAGGTGAGGAATCCCCACATGAAGAACAGCGTCGTGACCATCGCCAGCGGGGCGCGGTAATTCACGCTGGTATCAGGAGCGCTGACCGTGGTCATGCTGGTCGGTTGTGATAATGCCATTGCTCACCTTCGGACTCGATGTAGGAACGCCCCGGGAGTCTCGCTGATTGCCGTGCGCAACCAACCTGGGCGGGATACAAATGCCGAACCCCACTTCGGCGGAATGATTATAGTGCCCCCGCGCAACCGCGTCGTTTTCAGCATAACAACAGGAAGGCGCTTCTTGCTAAAATCCACCTATGCTAGATCCTGAGCTGTTGCAAATCCTGGCCTGCCCGGTATGCCGCAAGCCGCTGGTGATGCGCGGAGAAGACGCCCTGAAGTGCAACGAGTGCAAGCGCCTGTATCCCATCCGCAACGGGATTCCTATCCTGATGGAGCCGGAAGCCACCATCGAGGAGTTCTAATCCGGCTGTATTCTCCCTGCGCGATCTGCCACTTGGTTTCGCAGCCGCGCAAGCGAAGAGATGCGGTGCCCATTTTGGTCAAAACACCCATCCTTCCCGATATAAAACCCACAGCCTCTGGGTGAAAGGGCACTTTCCCTCCCCACTTCCGCAACTTCTTGCAGACGGGCCGCAGACCCGGGAGGTTTTGTGTTCGACTGCAAACTCGCGAAGTGCTTACTCTGATGACGGTTTGCAACTCGATGGGCGCCGATGGGTTCTATATATCAAGGGTTTCCGGATGTGGGTGTGCCAGAACAAACTTCGGCAACCAAATTGCCTGTAACCTTACAGGCACTTGAGAGTCTAACTACCCAAAGCCCGGAAGGGTCGGAGGTGAAAACGATGGCAGAGAAGTTTTCCGTCCCGGAATTGACGGCGCTTAGGAGTGAGCTACTCCAGGGATTTGACTCCAAGGCCAGCACCGAGCTGATCCAGATGTTTCTGGCAGGACACGGGTACGGTGTTTCGGCGGAGGAAGCCCGCAATGCAGTGGCGCGAGTCGGGCTTGCAGGATGCACGCTGGAAGCGTTTCAGCGGGAACTGGAGAGTATCGCGCTGGTGATGTAAAACCCCTGGAAGCACTGTAGAGCCGGCGAATGCGGTGACAAAAGTTCGCTTAACTGCTCACGGAGCGCTCCCACGCCAGAACCTGGACGTTGGGTAGCGCAAACCAAAGCGAAGAGTGACAAGCCCGGACAAAACGGTCCGGGCTTTCCTGTTCTATTCCCATAGGGACCACGTTCTTCAGGCAACAGCGAGAGACGCAATCCCCCTCGATTCGCAGCGCTATAATCATCCTGTCTGGGGGTCCAAGATCATGAGTGCAGACAACGGCAGCAAGAATGATGGCGGAGGCGTGCCCAAACCGCGCGCAGAGTGGATCACGAAGCGCCGCGAAGAAGCCGCGCCTACGGGAGACACCAACATGTCGCAGATGCATTTCGCGCGCAAAGGCCTGCTAACCGAGGAGATGCTCTTCGTCGCCGAGCGCGAGCAGCTTGCGCCCGAGCTGGTGCGCGAAGAAGTTGCTGCCGGCCGCATGATTATCCCAGCCAATATCAATCATCCAGAGCTGGAGCCGATGTGCATTGGCGTTGCGTCGAAGTGCAAGATCAACTCCAACATCGGCAACTCGTCGGTCACCAGCAACGTTGACGAAGAGCTGAAGAAGCTGCACACCTCCGTACACTACGGCGCTGACACCGTAATGGACCTCTCCACCGGCGGCGGCATCCACGAAATTCGCGAAGCCATCCTGCGGCACTCCCCCGTGCCCATTGGCACCGTACCCATCTACGAGGCGGTCGCGCGCGTGAAGCGTATTGAGGACCTCACCGCCGACCTCATGCTGGAAGTCATCGAAGAACAGGCCGAGCAGGGCGTGGACTACATGACAATCCACGCGGGCGTGCTGGTGGAGTACCTGCCGCTCATCACCAAGCGCATCACCGGCATCGTGAGCCGTGGTGGCGCGATTCTGGCGCAGTGGATGGCGCACCATCACAAGCAGAACTTCCTCTACGACCGCTTCGATGACATCACCAAGATCATGGCGAAGTATGACGTGAGCTACTCGCTGGGCGATGGGCTGCGGCCGGGCTGCATTGCCGACGCCAGCGACGACGCACAGTTCGCCGAACTCAAAACGCTGGGCGAATTGACCAAGAAGGCCTGGGAACGCGATGTGCAGGTCATGATCGAAGGGCCGGGCCATGTGCCGCTCGACAAGATCAAGGAGCAGGTGGACAAGGAAGTTGAGATGTGCCACGGCGCGCCGTTCTACACGCTGGGCCCCTTAGTGATTGACATCGCCCCCGGCTACGACCACATTACGTCAGCCATTGGCGCGGCCATGATCGGTTGGCATGGTGCGGCCATGCTGTGCTACGTCACTCCCAAAGAACACCTCGGGTTGCCCAACGACAAAGATGTGAAAGACGGCATCATCGCCTACAAGATTGCAGCCCACGCCGCCGACGTCGCGCGCCACCGTCCTGGAGCCCGCGACCGCGACGACGCCATCAGCTATGCGCGCTACACCTTCGATTGGGACAAACAGTTTGCCTTGTCGCTCGATCCCGAAACCGCGCGCAGCATGCACGACGAGACGCTGCCCGATGCCTACTACAAAGAAGCGGCGTTCTGCTCGATGTGCGGCCCGAAGTTCTGCTCCATGAACTACTCGGCCAAGGTGGACGAGTACAACCGCCAGGTTCACGGCGTGGAGAAGAAAGACTATTCGGAGCTGATGAACAAGCTGGTGGCGATTAAGTAGCAGGGGCCAAGGGTGTTGGTGCACACTCGGTTAAGCAGGGATCGCGTTGATTTCTGGCGCGACCGAAAGTATCCAATCGGATTCATGCAACAGCATCCCGTCAGATTCACCAAACAAACGAACTTTGACTCGCGCCCGGGACAATCCAGCCGATATAGGTTGCGGATAAGTCGGATTGCCAGAAAAGTTCTCGTGTGCGTGAATAAACTGCCTCGCAGTCAGTGGGTAATAGGGCTTTCTTGTGTTTTCTAGGCACCAGAGTGCCCCGTTCACGCTCATCCGAAGCACAAGGTGATGTGTGTCACCGACCTCGAATTTCACACTTCGAAACGATGAGTTGAGCCAGGAGGCAGTGATTCTCCGTCGCTCTTGACCCGTGGGATCAAGGTAAATCAACTGAGACCGAACTCTCACAGGGCTTAACCTCTCCGCCCCGTGAGGTTCATAGCTGAAGGAAAGAGCGACAGCCTCATAGCCGCCGGTCCCTGACAACCAGGTATCAGCTATCGGGTCGTGTTCAATGTGGTGTCGATACGGGGAAACTAATGTAAAGGAAGGCGTAGACCGTATCGGGCCACTTGCTTTCTCGTCCTCACGAACCGCAACGGTCTGTTTGTCCGGCAAGGCCGCTACGTAAACTAACCAAATAAGACCTAACAGTAAAAGCACAGTACTGCCGGTGGGGGAACTGATGAAAACCCAAGTTCTTGAGAATGCTGGGGCATGTTTAAAGACAAATTCTCGACCTGCATCAACGGTCAAAAAAAACTCCGCAATCCGCCAGAGTATTGGTACCCAGCCGAACACGGCAATCGGGCGGAGAAGCCTTTTTCGAATCTTCGACCACCGCGCGTTGTACAGTAAGGGCATCCCCCTATGTGAGGTCGGTCAAGCTCCAGATAGACTCTAATTCAGCCTTCTTGATGCGGCCAACTGCGCCGACCGATTTGATCTGCCTTGGGCACTCAGGGCACAGAATACCACCGTGAAATAACCTTTTGCCGCATCGGTCTGACGCGAAGCAAACTGGTAGGCGTGGTAATGCCTCGAATCGCCGCCACTGACCACTAGCCACTAGCCACTCGTACCGCTACACTCGAAACCGTGAGCCGAATCCGCCCGAACGCCTGGGTGCTCGCCTGCGTCTCGGGCGTGCTGCAGGTACTCATCTTCCCCAGGCCAGCGTTCTACATCCTGAGCTGGGTTGCGCTTGCGCCACTGATTTATGCCATCCTTCGATGCCGCGAGCAGGATGCCACGCTCGTCCTCGATGACGGCGGCCAGTTCCTCGGCCCTGCGACAGCGTGGCAGGGATTTCTGCTCGGGTATGTGAGCGGCGTCATCTGGTATCTCGGCAGCAATTACTGGATCTTCTACGTGATGCACGTGTACGGCGGCATTAGCGTTCCGATGTCTGTCGTCCTGCAGTTGATGTACGCGCTATATCTCGCGCTTTATCACGGGCTGTTTGGGCTTCTTCTCGCGCTCATCGCGGCGCGGCGCAACGGATTCAGCCTGCGCGCACTGGTGTTCACGCCCTTCGTTTGGATCGCGGTGGAACTGGCGCGGACCTACGTCACCGGCTTTCCATGGGACCTGCTGGGCACAACACAGATTGACAACATACCGCTCTCGCGCGTGGCGACAGTGACCGGCGTGTATGGGATTTCCTTTGAGATTGTGCTGGTGAACACCGCAGTTGCGGCGGCATTTCTGGTACCACGCGAGGGACGCAGGGTCTTGCTCGCGGCATCGCTGGCGGCGGCCGTCGCGCTACATGCGGGGACGCTGGTGCATCCTCCGCCGGTGCCAGTCACCCAGGGCGCCACGCTGGTGCAGGCGAATGTTCCCATCCTCGATTCTGGCGACTGGACGCCGGAATATGAGACGCAGACACTCGATTCGCTGGCGGCGCTGAGTGTCCGTCCTGAGAGCAGTGCTCCTGACACGACCGGGCTGATCGTGTGGCCGGAATCGCCGGCACCGTTTTTTGCCACTGACTTGCACGTGCGCCACACGCTGGCCGAAGTCGCGCGCCATACGGACTCTTACATCATCGCCGGGACGCTGGGCATCGAGCATGCGGGTGATCCGGCGCGCCAGCCCGACATATACAATTCGGCGTCCGTGATCGCACCGAGCGGCGCGTGGACGGCACGTTACGACAAAATTCATCTCGTGCCCTTCGGTGAGTACGTGCCGTTCGAGCGGATGTTCAGCTTTGCGAGCGGCCTCACCCGCCAGATCGGAACGTTTGCCCGCGGACAGTCGCGGCAACCATTGCAGCTGGGGACTGCGAAGGTCGGTGCCTTCATCTGCTACGAGGCAATTTTCCCCGACGAAGTTCGCCAGTTCGCGAAGAACGGCGCTGACGTGTTCGTCAACATCTCGAACGACGGCTGGTATGGTGAGGGCGGCGCGCCCTGGCAGCACCTAAACCAGGCGCGCATGCGCTCGGTGGAGAACCATCGCTGGCTGCTGCGCGACACGAACACCGGCATCACGGCAGTCATCGATCCGTATGGGCGCGTGGTGGACGAGGCTCCGCGTAACCAGCGTACACAGTTGCAGGCGGCGTATTCGCTCGAGCACGGCACCACCTTCTACACCCGCCACGGCGATTGGTTCCCGCTCCTGTGTGCGATAATCACCTTGTTAGGCTTACTTTTGCGCATGGTTGCCCCGGATGTCTTGGCACAAAGCGCTTAAACCACAGAGTCACAGAGGCACAGAGGAGATCAAAAGCAACCGCGGATTTCGAGGATGAACGCGGATCCAAGGCAAAGTGAAGAGCGAAAAGCCAAGAGCGAAAAGCGAAAATGGTCGAAGAGTTAGAACAGGAATATTCAGCGCTCCGCGACAAGGTCCACGACCTACAGGAGTATCTTTGACGCGCCCAAGCTGCGCAAGAAGCTGAGCGAGATCGAAAAACAGACCGCTGATCCCACGCTCTGGTCGAACCCTGAAAAATCCCAGCAGGTGATGCGCGAGAAGAAGCGCCTGGAGACCGCGCTCGCCACTCACGATGACCTGGAACGCCGCGCGGCGGACATCAGTGCCTATTTTGATCTGGCGCACGAAGGCGAGGATGTCTCTGCCGATCTGCGGCGCGAAGTGGACGAGTTGCGGGCGCTGGTGGACAAGCTCGAAACTGAGACGCTGCTCTCGGGCGAGAACGACGACCGCAACGCCATCGTGACGATTCATCCCGGCGCCGGCGGCACCGAGTCGCAGGACTGGGCCGAGATGCTGCTGCGCATGTATTTGCGCTGGGCCGAGCGACAGGGTTTCTCGACCTCGCTGTATGAGTATCAGGCGGGCGACGAGGCGGGCATCAAGTCGGCGACCTTCGGTGTGAACGGCGAGCACGCCTACGGGCTGCTCACCAGCGAGATCGGAGTACATCGCCTGGTGCGCATCTCGCCCTTCGATCAGGCCAAGCGCCGGCACACCTCGTTTGCCAGCGTCTTCGTCTCGCCGGAAATTGACGAGAGCATCGTGATCGACATCAAGCCGGAAGACATTCGCACCGATACGTACCGCTCCGGCGGCCGCGGCGGACAGCACGTCAACACCACCGATTCCGCAGTGCGCATCACGCACATCCCTACGGGAATCGTGGCCGCATGCCAGAACGAGCGCTCGCAGCACAAGAACCGCGAGAAGGCGATGAGCATTCTGCGTTCGCGGCTGTATGAGTACGAGCTGGAAAAGAAGCGCGAGGAGACCAAGCAAATCGAGGAATCGAAGCTCGACATCGACTTCGGCTCGCAGATCCGATCCTACGTCTTGCAGCCTTATCGCATGGTGAAGGACCTGCGCACACGCGTGGAGATCGGCGACGTGGACCGCGTGCTGGATGGCGACCTGAACGAGCTGATACGGGGATATCTGCAAGCGAGGAGAAAGGAACAGAGAGGATAGCTCATCGCGTCGTGGTCAGGACGTGTCGCGTTCAGCCTTAATCAGTGCAGAGATGCTCCCGGATTCCATCCAAGTAGCTCGCCATACGCTTTGCAGGCCAATTCGAACGCACCCAAGACAAGAGACATTTGATCAATTGGCGTCCAGGGTAATTTGTTCGGCATCAACGGTCTGGAATTCTTCACTTGTTCGAAGTCATAAACACTATGTTTCTTGGGGTTTATTTGATCGGCGAGAATGGAGAACGCCTTCTTTCGGCAATATGAGCGATTGTCCCATTCTACGAACTGGGAGAGCATGTCTCCAAAGAAAGACAGTTTCGAATTGAAGCTACAAGAGGCTAGGCGTGTCTTGGCATCTGGCCTTGCTTTTGAATCAAACGGAGGCCAACGCCCTTTCTTCGTCTTTTTTATAGTTGGTAAACACCCACACTTGCACGTCACCGCCCCGAATAGTATGACCGATCTTTCCGCCGCCCAGATCAGCCGCTGGAAGCCGGCGTTGAAGTAAATCCCCGATAAGTAATTCTTGAGCGCTTCCGTATCGGAAGATTTTCGTCCTTGGGCGACCTCTGACACCAGGTTCACTGCGAGACTGAATACCTATTGGTAGTAGTCATCTGTGGATCGACTCGTAAACTCCAACTCATCGGCCTTAAGCAGTGCGTATGCAGAGGAAACGAGCTGATCAAAGGGTCCAAGCCATACGCTCTCTCTGGAGGGAGGCGTCGTCAGCGAATTCAAGGCGGTCAGCAACTGGGCGCGAACACTCATCGTTCATACCTCAAGGAAGACATTGTTTGGGTGATCTCGGAAGGGTTATCGCCTGTGTCGCTCGCATGTTCGCTCGGCGCCTCACGAGCGCCGTAGGCGCGGAAGGAGTTAGCCCAGCGCTTCAGCGCTGGGAAAGCGTTAGCTAAAGGTGAGTCCCGTAGGGACGACAGGTTTTTCGAACCTCGGGTCTGCCGTGCCTACGGCACTCACAACTATTCTTGACCGATAACCCAGCCCTGAAGGGCTGGGCTAAGCTCTTTCGCGCCTACGGCGCTGGTCACGAGTTTCCCTTGTGTCTAACCGGTCGTGCTGTCGCGTCAAAATAATGCGCCCGCCATGCATCACGACTTCCAAAGGGTCGCCGGGCTGGATTTCCAGTTGACGCCTGATTGAGATGGGCACCGTAACCCTACCCCTCGTTGAAAGCGTAATTTTCATCGTGACTCCATCTTATCGCGACAGCAACTAGCAACGTGCCTTTCCCGAACGAAAATGGCTGTGTTCGTCTAAGATGTCCAGATGAACGACAACTGCCTCTTTTGCAAAATCATCGCGGGCAAGATTCCGTCGAAGAAGGTGTACGAAGACGACAAGGTGTACGTCTTCGAAGACATCAGCCCGAAAGCTCCGACGCACGTGCTTATCGTCCCTAAGCGACATCTTGCCGGACTGAAGGAAGCCACTCCGGAGGACGCTGAGATCATCGGTTACTGCCAGCTCATCGCCGCCAAGATCGGACGCGAGTGCGGCATCGAGGACGGATATCGCACTGTGTACAACGTCGGGCCGCGCTCGGGGCAGTCAGTGTTCCATCTTCACCTGCATTTGCTCGGCGGCCGCGACCTGACCTGGCCCCCGGGTTAGGAAACCAGTGGCTAGTGGTTAGTGGTCAGTAAGAACCATCACAGACTCTCTCGCTCTGGCAGGCGTAAAATTGCCTGTCTTCAGATTGCACTGATTTTTCCGGGGAGGCTTCATGGGCAAGCATTCCAAGAAGGACAAGAAGAGCAAAAAGAACTCCGGCGCTGAGACAGCGAGCCCTGCCGCCGGCAAAGGCGCCGTCCCGGAGAAGATGAAAAACAAGGAGTACGAGCCCGAGATTTTCAAGCTGCAAATCGAGCTGGTCAAAATGCAGGACTGGGTGAAGCACAGTGGCGCACGCATCGTGGTTCTGTTCGAAGGCCGCGATGCCGCCGGCAAGGGCGGCATCATCAAGCGCATCATGGAGCGCGTGAGCCCGCGCGTGTTTCGCCTGGTCGCGCTGCCCGCCCCCACCGAGCGCGAGAAGACACAGCTCTACGTACAGCGCTACATCGCGCACATGCCCGCAGCGGGAGAAGTCGTCATCTTCGACCGTAGCTGGTACAACCGGGCCGGGGTCGAGCATGTGATGGGCTTTTGCAGTGAAGAGGAGTACAAGAAGTTTCTTAAGAACTGCCCGGCTTTCGAAAATGTTCTGGTCAACAATGGGATCATCCTGCTCAAGTATTGGTTCGACGTTTCCGAGAAGGAGCAGCACAAGCGTTTTCTCGCTCGCATCGAGGATCCGACGAAGCGCTGGAAGCTGAGTCCGATGGACCTGGAATCGCACCGCCGCTGGTACGACTACTCGCGCGCCCGCGACGCCATGCTGGCCGCCACGGATAGCGAAGCCGCGCCGTGGTACATCGTGCCTTCGGATGACAAGAAACGCGCGCGGCTGAACTGCATCGCGCACTTGCTCAGTTGCATTCCCTACGAGGAGGTTCCGTATAAGCCACCCAAGCTGCCGGACCGCCAGAAGCGCAAGGGCTACACCGAGCCGCCGATGAAACACCAGGTGGTACCGCAGCGGTGGTGAGCAACAACGTTCCCGGTCAAGAACTGACGACCTCGTACGGTCGCATCATTTCGTTGTCCTCGTGCTCGAGGATGTGGCAGTGCCAGACGTAACGGCCGGTGAAGCCTTCGAAGGGAACGATGATGCGGGTGACCATCTTCCCGTCCGCCCGCACCGTGTCCTTCCATCCTGCCTCGCCCGGCGCTGGCGGCTCGGGAGGACCGAGGAACTTCAGTTCGTTCTTTGTCTGATAGGTCCACGGTTCGTAGTGCTGCCGGTCGAGAATCTGGAAGCGCACCAGGTGGAGATGGATGGGATGCGAGTCGTCGGTGGGGTTGATGAAGCTCCAGATTTCGGTGGAGTTCAGGGCGGGCTTTTCGGTAATCGGCTGGTGCCAGTAGGTGCCGTTCAGCAGTAGCAGGATGGGCTCGGCCACGGCGTTTGTGTATTCGTCAAGTGTGAAGACGCGCGTTCTCACGGCCTGCGCTTCCGGAATCCTGGGCACAGATCGCAACATCGCCGGCAGGGAACTGTGGTCTACTACTTTGTTCGCTGAGACTCGGAATTGAATGACGATGAAGGCGTCGTTCTTGAGCACAATTTGCTCGCCTCGGTGCTCGGAGAAATCCACGATGAGGTCTGCGCGTTCGGCGGGCGCCAGCAATAGGCTCTTAAGCGGAACTGGCGCTGGAAGCAGTCCCTGGTCGGTGCCGATCTGGTGAAAGCTGAGTCCGTTCTGAAAACTAAGGTGATAGAAGCGTCCATTGGAGGCGTTAAGCACGCGAAACCGATATTTGCGCGGCTCAACCTCCAGATAGGGGAAGAGCTTCCCGTTCACAAGGATGGCGTCGCCGAAGACTTCAGGGACCCACGGAGCCTCGGGCTTGTCGGAGACGGGATAGTAAAGCTGGCCGTCCGGAGTTAGCAGACGGTCGAAGAGCGCCAGCGGGACTTCATATTTTCCGCCGGGTAGATGAAGTGCTTCCTCCGCAGCGTCACGGACGAAAAATGACCCGAACAGGCCCGCATAAATGTTCAAGCGATTGATGCCCATGGAGTGGTCGTGATACCAGAGCATCGCCGCATCCTGCTGGTTGGGATAGTGATAGAGCGCTGACTTGCCGGGCACGATCCAGTCTTCCGGATAGCCGTCGCTTTCCGGAGGCACCTTCGCTCCGTGCAAGTGCGCCACGGTCCGCACCGGCGGCTTGTCGCGTTCGGCGCCGTGAAGCCTGTAGTCAATAGGCAGGAAGTGTTGTTGCGGCAACTCGTTTGCCCACTCGATGAGCAGTCCGTTCCCGCTGTGGGTTTCTAAAGTCGGTCCTGGAACGGACCCACCATAGGACCAGAAACGTGCCGGTTTGAGGTCGCGGTGGACCTTCATCTCCATCGCTTGTGCGGCGAGGCGATAAAAGGGCAGCTTGATCTTCGGAGCGGAGGGTAGCGATCTTGTCCCTGATGGCTTTGCAACCGGTGGCAGAGGCAGCGGGTCCACAAACGGCGTCAGGGTCGTGACGTTCAGAGTGTTCGCTGTTGTCCCCAGGTTGTGGCTCATCGCTGGAAGAGCCTTCGACCCGCGCAAGAGCATGCCGCCAGCAACCAGGGAAGATTTCGTAAGGAAGGTTCGACGTGAGGTCAGCGGGGTACCCTATCGTCCGATAATCAGAAGCCCAATATAGCAACTGAGCGCGTGCCGGAACGCCGTCTTCCTGACAAGTTATCGAAAATTAACATTGCGACAACTGGGCCAACGCCGATAGGGAACGCATGTCCGTCTGGCCGCTGACGCAACTGTGGCCGCTTGACGACTACCCGCGGACCGCTTCTTCCTGAACGGCAGCCGCAAACGTTGCCATGCGCTCCAAAGTGGCGTCAGGCTGATCGCGATGCGGCGAGTGCTTGCAATTAGGCAGGATCACGATTTGGGTACCAGGCACGCGTGCCTTGATGGCCTCAACTTGCGCAATCGTGCCGTATTCATCGCCCTCGCCCTGAATGCAGAGGATGGGACAGCGGAGGGTCGGCAGATACTCTTCGATGTTCCAGGAGCGAAACTCGGGATCAAGCCAGACATCGTTCCATCCCCAGAAGGTTGCGTCTGGGTGAGCATGGTGACGCCCCAGCTTTTCTGGCAGGTTGGTCGTCCGGTAGTTCACTTTGGCCTGGGCAATGCTGGCGACGCTGAGGTGCTCGACGAAGACGTGCGGCGCTTCCAGAATCAGCGCTCGTGGCCGCTCGGGAAATCTGCCCGCGAAGATGAGCGAGATCGAACCGCCGTCGCTATGCCCCAGCAGGATGGGCCGCGCAAGGCCAAGTTTGTCGAGCAGTTCCGGCAGCACCACTTCGCCTTCGTGGTGCATGAACTCGACCGGACGTCTCTCCATTAGCTTGTCGGAACGGCCGTGTCCGTAGCGCGAATAAACGAGAACTGGGCAACCCGTGCGTGCCGCCAGCTTCCGCGGAAAATCCTTCCACAGCGCGATGGAGCCCAGCCCCTCGTGCAGCATGACAATCGTCGGCCCGTTCGCCTTCTGGGGGGTGATCGACAGCGTCTCCAGGCGCTTGCCATCGACTACGACTTCGCCATGTTGTTGCGTGAGGTGCAAGGGCTATTCCGCCGACGGGTCCGCCGCCTGGGCAACGAGCGCCGCCAACGTCGTTGCCGAGCCTTGCATGGCCACGCGCTGGTGATAGAACCACAGCCCGTGTAATCCGCCCAATTCCGCGCCTCCACCCGCGCGGCCCGGCCCGCCGTGCATGAGAGATGGCAGCACGATCCCGTGTCCTGTGTGGCTGTCGCCGATGGAAGGATCGACCAGCAGCAGGCGGCCGTGCGTTGGGCCCAGCGCCGTGGCTGTTTCAGCGAGAAAGGCTGTGTCGCTACTGAAGACCGAGGCAGCCAGAGATCCACCTCCGCGACGCGCCAGACCGAAGGCGTCCTGCTTGTCGCGATAGGGAACGACCGTCGCGACTGGGCCGAAGACTTCAAGTTCGTTCACGATCTCGCCGTCCGAGCTGCTGTTCAGCGTGAGCAAGGTCGGGGGAACGAACGCGCCCTGTTCGAGGTTCGCGTCCACAGGCGAAAACGAGTTCGGCTGATATGCGATCTGCGCCTGCTGGCTGAGCTTCTGGATTCCTTCCTCCACGGATTGTCGCTGCGCCACGTTGACCACCGGCCCCATCGTTACCGTAGGATTTGCCGGATTGCCGACGACAACTTTGGCCAGTGCCGCCCCGATCGCATCGGTTGCTGCTACGGCGTGCTCCGCCGGAACCAGCACGCGCCGGATGGCAGTACACTTCTGCCCGGCTTTCGAGGTCATCTCGCGTACGACCTCACGGGCGAAGAAATCGAAGGATTGTGAGCCTGGTGCCGCATCTGGCCCGAGCAGCGCCGCGTTCAGGCTATCGGCTTCGATGTTGACGCGCACGTCCTGGCCAAGGCGCTTGCGGATAGCCAGACCAGTGTCTGCCGAGCCAGTGAACGCAACCAAGTCGCCTAGCCTTAAGTAGTCAAGCAGATCATTCGGCGAGCCGCAAAGGATCGACAGCGCTCCCGGCGGCAGAATGCCCGCCTCAATCACGGCATTGACCATCTCTTGGGCCAGCCATGCCGTCGAGGTAGCTGGCTTGGTGAGCACGGGCACGCCCGCCAGCAGGCTGACAGCAGCCTTCTCCCACAGGCCCCACGCCGGGAAGTTGAAGGCGTTGATGTGAACGGCCACTCCCTCGAGCGGCACCCCCACGTGCAGGCCCTGGAAGTTCTGGTCCTTCGCCAGCCGAATGGGAGAGCCATCACGCAGCCTGCCGGCATCGCCGAGCTTCGCGCCGGCCTTGGCGAAATACTTCAGAGTAAAGATGGCGCCATCGATGTCAATGGCGGCATCGGCCTTGGTGTTGCCCGAGTTCTTGCGTGCAATCTCATACCACGCGTCGCGGCGAGTGCCCAGCAGATCGGCGATCCTTCCCAGCAATTCTGCGCGTTGCGCATAGGTGAGCTTGCGCAGTTCGGGACCTCCCACCTCGCGCGCGTGTTCGAGCGCCCCCGCCAAATCGAGGCCCTTAGAGCCTGCCCACGCCAACACGGTTCCGTCGCAAGGATTCACCAGAGGAGCGCCGCGCTCCTCACCCAGTTGCCACTTGCCTCCAAGATAGCTGCGCAGCGCTTTGGCGTCCGTGGCAATCCGATGTTCCATAGTCGTTGATGTCGTCATGTAATCTCCCACGAAGATGCGACATACAGCTCGACCCAGGGCACAACCCACTGGGCCGCCACCTCTTCCGGCAAAGTGCCCGAGCTGGCGTCATGCGTCAGAATCTCGCCCGCGCGTCGAGCACCGAGTTCCGTCATGAGCTTGTCAAAGCGGATGCCGCCGTGACAGTAGGTGTCTTTGTAGGTGCGATCGCCGAGCGCGATCACGCCATAGGTCACGCCCACGAGGCTGGGCTTGTTCGCTTCGAGGCTGTTGTAAAGCGCCTGGGCATTGTCGGGCACATCACCCTGGCCATAGGTGGAAGTGCAGATTAGGAATATGCCGCCACCCTGAAAGACGCCGGCGTCGAGGCCGTCCATCATCCGAATCGCCGCCTGATGGCCCGCCGCTTCCAGCGCTTGTTGCACCTCTTGCGCCACCATCTCGGCCGTCCCGGTCATGGTTCCAACCAGGACCGTGATGTCCAGCCCCATGCCTTTCTCCTCACCCTCCAACTATAATGCATCTATCTGCGTGAGGATTCGCGTCCGCCCTTCCGGCGCCGCCTTGAGGAGACTTCACACTAAATGCCAACCGTAAACGAAAAGGAACTGGTCACGTTCGATGTGACGCCGGGAGAATATCGCCATTGGCGGCTCGCCATGGACGGCCGCGTGGCGACGCTGGCCATGGACGTAAACGAAGAGGCCAGCTTGAAGCCCGGCTACAAGCTCAAGCTCAACTCCTATGACCTGGGAGTTGACATGGAGCTGCATGACATCCTGCAGCGCGTCCGCTTTGAGCATCCCGAGGTGGCGTGCGTGGTGCTCACCAGCGCGCGCGAGCGCATGTTCTGCGCCGGGGCCAACATCTACATGCTGGGTACGTCGTCTCATGCCTGGAAGGTGAACTTCTGCAAATTCACCAACGAGACCCGCGACGGCATGGAGGACTCCAGCCGCCATGATGGATTGAAGTTTCTTGCGGCTATCAACGGCACCTGCGCCGGCGGCGGTTACGAGCTTGCCCTGGCCTGCGACGAGATCCTCCTCATCGACGACCGATCCAGTGCCATCAGTCTTCCCGAAGTTCCGCTGCTGGGCGTACTGCCCGGCACCGGTGGCCTGACACGCGTAGTGGACAAACGTAAAGTTCGCCGCGACCTCGCCGACATGTTCTGCACCAACCCTGACGGCGTGAAGGCGGAGCGCGCTAGGGAGTGGGGATTGGTGGACGACATCGCGGTGCCCGCGAAATTCCAGGACCTCGTGCGGGTCCGCGCGCAGGCCCTGGTGAACGATTCAACACGTCCCGTGAGTGCAAAGGGCATCACGCTAACACCGCTGCATCGCCAGGTTGACGACGACGGGTATCACTACCGGTACGTGGACGTTACCTTTGACCGCGCGGCGCGCACGGCCACGCTCGCGGTTCGTGGGCCGGAAGGTGACCAGCCGGGAACGGCCGAGGCGATCCACGCCATGGGTGACCAGTGGTGGCCGCTGGCCATGGCGCGCGAACTTGACGACGCGATTCTGATGCTGCGGGTCAACGAGCTGGAGCTTGGGCTGCTGCTGCTGAAGACAACGGGCGATGGCGAAGCGGTGCTCGCGTCTGATGCCGTGATGCTCGCGCACCGTAATGATTGGCTGGTGCGCGAGACCATCGGACTGTTGCGTCGCACCCTGGCGCGGCTGGATGTGTCTTCGCGCAGCATGTACGCCATCATCGAGCCGGGCTCGTGCTTTGCGGGCTTGCTTTTTGAGCTTGCGTTGGCTGCGGACCGCAGCTACATGCTGGCCCTTCCTGAACGGGAAGGAGGTTCCCCGAAGATTGCGGTGGACGAAGTCAACTTTGGTTTGCTGCCCGCTGTGAACGGCCGCGGCCGGCTTGAAACTCGCTTCAACGGTAACGCGCGGGCGATGGCGGGGGCTGTGGAAGCCAAGGGCAGGCTGCTCGGCCCGGAAGAAGCCCTTCGACTTGGCCTCATTACGGTCGCGCCAGACGATCTCGACTGGGAAGACGAAGTTCGTGTGGCCATTGAAGAGCGGGCCGCACTCTCGCCCGATGCGCTAACCGGCATGGAAGCCAGTCTGCGCTTTCCCGGCGACGAGACCATGGAGACGAAAATCTTCGGGCGGCTGTCGGCGTGGCAAAACTGGGTCTTCATCCGGCCGAACTCGACCGGAGAGCACGGTGCGCTCAAATTGTTCGGCACGGGATCGAAGGCGCGGTTTAATTGGGAGAGGGTCTAATGTCGATCAACTATCAGGACCGCATTCCTAACAACGTTGACCTTGGTTCCAACCGGACGCTGCAGCGTGCGCTGGAGCACTGGCAGCCGGAGTTCCTCAACTGGTGGCAGGAACTTGGCCCGAAGGACTTTCAGGTCGCCGACGTGTACCTTCGCACTGCGACCTCTGTGGACGCCAAAGGCTGGGCCACCTACGGCTTCGTTCGCATGCCGGAATATCGTTGGGGCATCTTCCTCGCCGACCGCAATCCAGAACGCAAGATCGGCTTCGGCGACTTCTACGGGCAGGAAGTCTGGCAGCAGATCCCCGGCGAATACCGCTCCATCCTGCGCCGCCTTATCGTCACCCAGGGCGATACAGAACCGGCGTCGGTCGAGCAGCAGCGAATGCTAGGCCACACAGCGCCGTCGCTCTATGACTTGCGCAACGTATTCCAGGTGAATGTCGAAGAGGGTCGACATCTCTGGGCCATGGTGTATCTGCTGCACGCCTATTTCGGGCGCGATGGCCGCGAAGAGGCGGAGGAGCTGCTGGAGCGCCACTCCGGCGACGCCAACAAACCGCGCATTCTCGGTACCTTTAACGAGCCCATTCGCGACTGGCTCAGCTTTTTTATGTTCACCTACTTCACCGACCGTGATGGCAAGTTCCAGCTGAAGTCGCTGGCAGAGTCCAGCTTCGATCCGCTGGCGCGTACCTGCTCGTTCATGCTGACCGAGGAAGCACATCACATGTTTGTAGGCGATACCGGCATCAATCGTGTCGTGCGGCGCACGCTGGAAGTCATGAAGGAGCTGAACAGCGAAGATCCGGTGGCCATCCGTAACGCTGGCGCCATCGACCTGCCGACGGTGCAGAAGTATCTCAACTTCTGGTTTAGCTCGTCCCTCGATCTGTTTGGCTCCGAGACGTCATCGAACGCCGCGTCGTATTTTGCGAATGGGCTGAAGGGGCGTCCCGACGAGGCGAACTACGAGGACCACGTTGCCGCAGACCAGTCCTATGAACTGGATGTTCCCGACGGCCAGGGTGCGGTCAAGAAGGAGCAAATCCCGATGCGCAATGCGATGAACGAGGTCACGCGCGGCTCCTATGTGAACGATTGCGAGCTGGGGGTAAAGCGCTGGAACCGGCTGATCGAAAAAGCAAGATATCCTTTCCGGCTGTCGCTGCCTAGCACGCGCTTCCGTCGCAACATCGGGAGTTGGGCCGGTGTTCCGACTGACACGACCGGCCGGCCGATTACACGAGAGGAATTCACTGCGCGCATTGGCCAGTGGCTGCCGAGCGAGAGCGACCAGGCCTACATCCTGAGCCTGATGCATGGCGTCCACGAACCGGGCAAGATGGCGGCGTGGATCGCGCCTCCCGACCGTGGCATCAATAACAACCCGGTGGATTACGAGTACGTGCGTCTGCACTAGCTGTGGACGCAGCTTTTGCTCGGGCTCTTCGCTCCTGGCCTTTAGCCACTGGCAAGCGCAGGTGGTCGCGAAACGACTTGCTGGCATAACGAACAAAAATGTGGGCTCCGTTTGCTAAGAGCTAAAGGCTAACGGCTAAGAGCTGTTTCATGCTTCGCATCGCCATCATCGGCAGCGGTCCGGCGGGTTGTTATCTCGCGGATCAGCTGCTGAGGCTGCTTCCCAATTCATCCATTGACGTGCTGGAGCGGCTGCCCGTCCCGTTCGGACTTGTTCGCTACGGCGTCGCACCGGATCATCAGGGAACCAAGGCGATCGCACGAGTGCTTGATCGTGCCCTCTCGCGGGATGGCGTCGGGTTCTTTGGCAATGTCGAAGTTGGGCGCGACGTTCGGCTTGACGAACTGATGTCGCTCCACGATGCTGTCGTGCTGGCCACCGGAGCAACCAGCGACCGGAGGCTTGGGATTCCCGGTGAAGAGTTGCCTGGCGTCGTTGGCTCCAGCGCGTTCACCGGTTGGTACAACGGTCGTCCTGAATCTCAGCCGCCGCCGGCGCACGGTGTGCGCTCGGCAGTCATCATCGGCAATGGCAATGTTGCAATTGACGTGGTCCGCGTTCTCGCCAAGTGTCCAGCCGAGCTGGCGGGTTCCGATCTGTCGTCTGAGGCAACGGCGTGGCTGCAAGCACAACCAATCGAGACCATTCACATGGTTGGCCGGCGCGGGGCCGCCGACGCCAGGTTCACCGGACACGAGATCGACAAGCTTGGAACGTTGCAGCGAGCGGGGCCCTTTGTAGTTGATCCTGCAGGGTTGGTGGGAGAAAGCGCAGTTCTGGAAACTCTCCGCCGTTTTGCCTCCGAAAATCGCACAACTCCTGTCACGATCAACTTCCACTTCAATCTCACGCCAACCGCGTTCCTCGGCGACGGGCCGCTTCGCGCGGTGCAATTCCGCTCGGCGGAAGAAGGCGTGGTCGAGTTACCGGCGGAGCTTGCCATCACCTGCATTGGTTATGAAGCCGTGGCCTGCTGCGACGTCACCACGCAGAATGGAGTATTTCCGAACCAGGATGGCAAAATCAGGGACCGCCTGTACGTGGTTGGCTGGGCGAAGCGCGGGCCCTCGGGCACCATCCCGACCAATCGTGTGGAGGCGCAACAAGTGGCGCAGAAAATCGCGCAGGAAGTCAACACTTCGAATCGTGTGGGCGGGTCGGGGCTTCGCCAACTGCTGGATCAACGACAGGTTAGGTGGGTGGACTACGCCGCCTGGCACCATATTGACGCAGCTGAACTGGCTCGTGCCGGTGAGGGGCGCAGCCGACAGAAGTTCGTCACCGTGGCCGCCATGCTCGAAGCAGCACAACTGTTGCCACTCCGGAGGGCCTGAGGCCGGCCGTGGTGCGCGCCGTCAATGGTGTCTAACAATTGGTCCGCCGCCGTAGTGACAGTCCAACAAACCACTGAGGCAGCGAAGAGGCATGTCTGATAAGCTTACGCTGACATGGGCGCCCTCGAAGCACCTCAGGGCATGAACCGCATCGCCACTGGAACCCACGCTCACTCATCACGCAGCCACTCCCATAAGGGCGGTTTGCGGATGGTCGCCGTGTTTGAAGCTTTGAAGGGGGCCCTCGCTTTGGCCAGCGGCTACGTCCTGGTTCATATGATCCGGCGCGACGTAAATTTCCAGGACGCGGCAGCGCATATTCTGTTTTCCCTGCATATCAGTCCCAATAATCACTGGTCGCGCGAACTCCTGCACGCCGCCAACACCATCTCCGGCACAAGCATTGCGATGATTGCCGCTATCGCCTTCAGCTACGCGGTGTTGCGATTTGCTGAGGGCTATGGCTTGTGGAAGCAGCGCGCCTGGGCCGAGTGGCTGGCCATCGTTTCGGGATGTATTTACCTTCCATTCGAAATCTACAAAGTGATTCGAAGGCCCAATCAACTCCACTGGGCCATCCTGGGCATTAACGTCCTGGTGGTCCTGTACATCGGCTGGGTGCGCTGGGACGAGATCAAAGCTGCGAGGGAACGGATTACGCCATCTACCGCCGAACGTGCCTAGGATCTTTGGACCGTCTGCACGGTCTCTTCTTCCAGAAGCTCCAGCACACCGCGACGTGCAGCCTCACTCTCGGCGCCGAATGCCGGCGGCGCAATGTCTTCGTAGAATCGCTCTGCGCTGTGGGCAGGCTGGGGATTGCCGAGCCTGTGCGCGTCGCCTGCTGCTTCGCACAGTAGAGCAAAACCAAAGCTCTGGCTGAGACGATGCAGGAGCTTTCGCGCGTAACGCTGGGCACTTGCCTCGTCCCGCATCGTGATTGTTGCCGCATCGCTGTCGTCGCGCAGGCGTGCCTGCAGCGCCGCAGACAAATTGCCCACAGTATGAGGAAGCCGCTCGAGGATCTTCTGCATTCGTTCGTTGTATTGCTCCCATCCGCCATAGCGCGGCGTCAACAGGCGCAACAGCTCCAGCGCCTGAATGTTGGCCGGGCCTTCCCACACGGTGAGCACCTGCGCGTCGCGCAGCAGTCGCGCCACAGAATAATCGCTGGTGTAACCGTTCCCCCCGATCAGCTCCAGAGCCGCGCGCGGCGCCGCGATGGCATGTTCGGCCGTCAGATATTTTGCCAGCGCGGTAACCAGGCGCAACCAAGTACGGCGCTCAGCGTTCTGCTGCGTCTCATCGAATGCGATGGCCGCTTCAAAGGCCAGCAAAGCGCCGGCCTCAAACTGCACGCGCATGCGCAGCAGCTCATCTTGCACCATCGGGTAGTCGCTGAGTAGGTGGCCAAAGGCGCGACGTGTATTTGTCCAGGCCAGCGCTTCGCGCAGCGCCCTGCGCTGAACTCCGGCAGACCCGACTGCGTTGTGCACGCGGCTGTATTCCAGTGCTTCCATCATCAGTTTGAAGCCCTCGGGGGGAGGAGCAATCTCGACAGCCTCCGCGCCCAGCAAGTCGATCTCGCCAGTCGGCAGGCCCTTCGTACCCAACTTGTCCTTGAGCTTGCGGATGCGATAGTGGTTCGGCCGTCCATCGTCAAGATGGCTCGGCACGAGGTAAAGCCCCAGTCCAGGCGAGCCGGGTGGCGCTCCCTCGGGACGGGCGGTAGCCACGGCCAATCCACTATTTGCGTTGCTGGCAAACCACTTCAAACCATGCAGTACGAAGTGATCGCCACTGGCAACGGCTATCGTGGTTGTTGCTCCTACATCACTGCCGCCATGCTGCTCGGTCGCCCAGGTGCCGCCAGTCTTGGCCAAGCCATCCATGCGTACCACGTCATGCAAAAAACGCTGGCGCAAGGCATCCGGCGCATGCGTGCCGAGGACATACGCCACCGCACCGGTCAAAGTAACGGGGCAATGCAGGCTGATGTCGGCCTGCGCGAGTAGGTAGCCCATAGTGAAGGTCAGCAGGTGCGGCGCTTTTTCCGCGTAGGGCAGTCCAATAATTCCGCGGCGATAGAGCTCCTGGTGCTGTTCGTCATACCAGCGGTTCAGCACAAGGTGGTTTACCACCTCGCCGTTGCGATCGTAGGTCTCCAGTGCCGGAGGCGCGTAGCGGTCGGTGTAGTTGGCCTGTGCATCCACCTCGGTGTAAACCCAGTAGCGAAAGTCGGCGAGTATCTGGCTGTAGTCGGCCAGGCGAGGCACGCGGGCGGTGAGCCAAGGCTCGAGATACTGATCGAAGCTGGCGGTGTCGCTCATGGTCCCCTCCGCGGCGTTGCGAAAGTTAGCTAGTCTGAGATTAAACCTTGGTCACTGTTCTCAACAGCACGATTTTCTGCTTGCATTTCACCGCCAAGCTGTGGCAAGGTACAGTCTCCGTCAAGGAAAACGCCTGATGATCAGTAGCACACACATGTCGGTGTATAGGGAATCGGCGCCAGATTTGGCGCTCGATGGCTGCCGGGCGTGGTCTGTCTTTCTCAGTTAACCTCCGGCGTCCAGCGCTAATCCATCGCACGCTAAATACTCGGTTCAAGTTTGAAGGCTGTCATCCTGAGCGAAGCGCTCGCTTGGATTTTCCGACCCGCTGTTCTTGCGGGTCGGGCGAGCGCGGAGCCGAAGGACCTGCAGTTTTCTCCGGAGATTAACGCAACCAACGGCGAACTGCAGGTTCCCTGGCGGGCTGAAGCCCGCTCGGGATGACAAGGGTGACGGCTTGGTCGGCGCGACTAAAGTCGTGCCCTGGTACAAAGCAGGCGACGAAACATGCTTGGGCAAAGCGAACGCCAGCATGGGTCTGCAAATTCAGGGAACGATTTCGTTCTGTTGATATCCATGGGGTGCGCAGTTTGCAGAATTGAGGTGAGCCATGTTGACCTTGAACATTTTGGCCAACGCCAAGAGCCGCGAGGCCTTGTGCACTACGTGTGTCTACGTAGTGACCAACAAGGGCTTCAAGGGCGAGGTGCTCACCTTCTGTAACTACGGAAGCGAGCTGCGCGAGCTGAAGTTCGTGGTGTGCGAGTGCACCGTGTATACCGACAAGCGCATTAGCAAGCCCGACAAGGCCATCGGCTTTGTAACGCCTGGAGAAGCAGCCAGGACCAAGCTGACCATAGTCAAGATCGCCTAGGGTCCTACATCAACCAAACCGGCCGGAAGTCAGAGAATCACCGGGCGGTGCAACCCTCGGTCACCGTGCCGATTAGAAAGCAGCGAATG
>Ga0335083_10000347_pt1 | contig 72328 bp, 65 predicted proteins | sample Lox_Sample_42_FD_206716 | JGI IMG/M metagenome (GOLD analysis project Ga0335083, IMG submission 206716) | Soil microbial communities from Loxahatchee National Wildlife Refuge, Florida, United States - Lox_Sample_4.2 | ecosystem: Environmental > Terrestrial > Soil > Wetlands | place: USA...
TGCTGCAGCGAGTGAGCGAGGCGCTGGTCGCGCTGGCCGAGCCGTTCCGCACGACGGTGATCCGCCGCTACCTCGACGGCGCGAGCGCGGCCCAGATCGCGCGCGAGCAAGGCGTGCCCGCCGGCACCGTGCGCTGGCGGCTCAAGACCGGGCTCGAGCGCCTGCGGGCCGCGCTCGACGACGCCGAGCCGGCCCGCTGGCGGCGCGTGCTCGTGCCGGCGACCGCCCTGCGATTCGCACAAGGAGGGTTGCTCGTGACCGCGAAGACGAAGATCGCGCTCGTGCTCGTCGCGCTCGTGGTGGCGCTGTTAAGCGTCTGGCGGTTCGCGCCGGTGGCGCGGCCGCCAGACCCGGACACCACGCTTCAGGCTTCAGGCTCGAGGTTTCCGGAACTACCCCCGCGACCCGAGGCCCGAAGCGTGAAGCCGGAAGCCCGCCTGCCCCGCCACTCCCTCGTCGAGCCCGCATCGGCACCCACGCTGTCCGGGCGCGTCGTCAACTGGTCGACCGGTGACGGCGTCGACGGTGCCGAGCTCACGTTCGACGGCGAAGACGGCGCGATCGCGTTGCGCACCGACGCGCAGGGCGACTTCGAGCTGGTCGCGCCGCATGCCGGCGCGTTCACGCTCGTCACGATCGCGGCGACCGGCTTCTTGCCGTACGCGCCCGAGTATCTGCACTCGCCGGTGCGCGTCGAGCTGGCCGCCGGCCGCGCGATCCGCGGCATGCAGCTGTTCCTGTATCCCGCGCTCGATTATCACGGGCACGTCGTCGATGTCGCCGGCGCGCCGGTCGAAGGCGCGCACGTCCGGCTGCTCGGCACGCCGGAGCAGCAGATCTACAAGCTCGCGACCGAGTGGGCGAGCGATCGCGCCGGTGCGTTCGTGTTTCACGCGCCCGACGGCGCGGTGCTCGAAGCGACCGCCGGCGCGCGGCGCGGCTGGGCCGTGCTCGACGGCAAGGTCGCGATCGACAAGCAGCTGACGATCGTCGTCGGCGAGGCCGCGGCGCGCGACCAGTCGATCGGCGGACGCGTCGTCGACGATCACGGCCAGCCGATCGCCGACGTGCTGGTCAGCGCCGAGCCCGAGGACACGCGCGGCGGCTCGACGCGGGTCGGCGCGAGCGCGACGACCGGCAGCGACGGCGCGTTCCGGCTCGACCACCTCGATCGCGACTCCTACGGGCTCGCCGGCGAGGCCGAAGGGTTCGCGACTGCGATCGCGCACGCGCGCGGCGGCGCGCGCGACGTCGAGCTCGTGCTGTCGGCGGGCCAGGTGATCGCGGGCGCGGTCGTGACGGCGGCGGGCGAGCCGGTGCCCGCGTTCACGCTGCTCGCGTTCCGCCGCGACGGTGCGCTGCGCATTCCCGCCGCGACGCGCTCGATCGCCGACGCGAGCGGGCACTTCGAGCTGCGCGTGCTGCCCGGCAAGTACGACCTCGTCGCGGCGGCGAACGGCTGGGCGCCGAGCCCGACGACGACGGCCGAAGCCGGCGCGACCGACGTCAAGCTCGTCGTCTCGGCCGGCGCGATCGTGCGCGGCAGCGTGCACTCGGCAGCGGACGGCTCGCCGGTTCCGTACGCGCGCGTGATGCGCGAGGCGATCTCCGGTGGCGCGAGCGCCGAGCCCGCGAACGCCGGCACGGTGACCCGACGCGACGGCACGTTCGAGCTGTCCGGCGTGCCCGCCGGCTCGCTGTCGCTGTCGATCGGCGCCGACGGTTTTCACGAGCGCATCGAATCCGGGCTCTCGGCGCGCGACGGCGGCGAGGTCGGCCCGGTCGATCTCGTGCTGACACCGCTCGCGCCGGGCGAGACGCCGAACATCGAGCTCGTCGGCATCGGCGTGCAGCTCGCGGCCGATCACGACGGCCTGCGCGTCGATCGCGTGATCGACGGCAGCGGCGCACAAGCGGCCGGCATCGTGGTCGGCGATCACATCGTGCAGATCGACGGCGCCGACGTCACCGAGCTCGGCATGGCCGGCTCGATCGCGAAGATCCGCGGCGCGGTCGGCACGACCGTCGCGGTCACGCTGGCGCGAACCGGCGGCAACGTGACGTTGAACGTCGAGCGCCGCAAGCTGCGGGCGTGACTAGACATGATCCCGTTGGTCGATGGCCAATGCTGACTCGGCGACGCGCTTCGAGATGCGTGCACGTGATACAGGAGTCCGGTGTCATCAGCCGGACGCGGCAAGCGAGCGGCCCACATGATCCGTCGGCCGACGCTCATCGAAACCGTGCAAGTCCGCGCCTTGGTCCAGGCTGTCGTGGACGAGATCTATGGCGGCATGTGGGCGCCGGCGCCGTTGCCGATCGGCGACGACGACTGGACGCAGGGGTGGATCGCGATAGTTGACGGCGCGATCGTCGGCGTGACGTTGACGACCCACGACTTTCTCGACGATCTGTGGGTCGCGCACGGTCATCGCGACCGGGGAATCGGCGCTGCGCTGCTCGCGGTCGCCGAGCGCGAGATCATCGAGCGTGGTCATCGCAGTGCGCGCCTCAATGTGATCGCAGCGAACGCCCGTGCACGTCGGTTCTACGCTCATCACGGTTGGAGTGAAGTACGCCCATTCACGGACGAGCGAATTGCCGTCGACAAGATCGAGATGGCGAAGGTCTTTGGGGTGCCGCGTTCTACCGAGGTGGAACGAGTTGACACGTGATCGCGAGAGGATCATCGTGCGCCGATCGAGCCCGGCCGCACGAGCTGGCTCGCGGCTAACCGCCACGTGATCGATGACCGACCACGACTACCCCTCGGGCTTGCCCTGGACCTCGCGCAGGAATGCCTCCTCGGTCGCGCTCAGCGGGCGGCCTTTGAGGCGCTCGAGCTCGTCGCGCGAGAGGCCGCCGACCTTCTGGCGGTGGCGCGCCATCGCGACGTGCGCGCGCGCGATCGAGGCGGTCACGTCGTCGAGCGTCTCGAAGTGGACGGGCGCGCGCTCGGGATGCTGACGGACGAGCTCGGTGACGCGCTTCTCGTGGCGCGCGACGACCTCGAGCACGGGTGTCGCGAGCGGCAGGCGCTCGACCTTGGCCTCGGGCGGCGGCTCGAGCCGGTCCACGCCGTGCGTGTTGCTCGTGACCAGGAACTTGCCCTGCATCTCGGTCACGAGCTCGATCACGCGCAGGTGGCGCGGATACAGCTGCACGAGCTGGAGCAGTGACACCACGACGCCGCGCGGATGCAGGTGATACGCGCTCGCGCGGATCATCCGGCCGGCGTCGACGAACAGGCGCAGGAACGTGCGGTTGTGCGGATAGATCCGCGACAGCGTGAGATCCTCGACGTCGGCGAGAAACGTGTAGCCCTTGCCCAGCAGCTCCTTGCGCGCGCGATCGTAGAAGTCGAGGTCGGCCTCGGGAAACGCCGACGGTTCGACGCGCACGAGCTCGTGCGGCTCGCCGTACACCGCGTCGAGGCGCGCGCGCAGCGCCGCACCGCCGAGCCCGCGCGGCCGCCGCATGCCGAGCGCGACCGCGATGACGAGCCACAGCCCCATCATGAGGAAGAACACTTCCACACGGCGATTGTGCCCCGGAGCGGCTGGAATCGCACGTACAGTCGCGGCGTGACGATCGCGTTCGACGACATCCTCGCGGCACGGCAGCGCATCGCCGCCCATATCTCGCCCACTCCGCTGCGCCGCTACGCCGAGCTCGATGCCGCGGTCGGCCACGGCATCCGCGTGCTCGTCAAGCACGAGAACCATCTGCCGACGAACGCGTTCAAGGTGCGCAACGCGCTGTCGTTCATGACCGCGCTCGCGCCCGACCAGCGGGCGCGGGGCGTGGTCGCGGCCACCCGCGGCAATCACGGCGCGGGCCTCGCGTGGGCGGGCGCCGAGCTCGGCGTGCCGGTCGTGATCTGCGTGCCGCTCGGCAACAACCCCGAGAAGAACGCCGCGATGCGCGGGCTCGGCGCCGAGCTGATCGAATCCGGCCGCGACTACGACGAAGCGGTCGAGGTCGCGCGCCGGCTCGTCGACGCGCGCGGGCTCGTGATGGCGCACTCGACCAACGATCGCCACGTGATCGCGGGCGCCGGCACGATGGGCGCGGAGCTGTGCGAGCAAGCCGAGCACCTCGACGCGATCGTCGTCGCCGTCGGCGGCGGCTCGCAGGCGGTCGGCGCGATGGTCGCGGCGCGCGCGCTCCGGCCGGACGTGCGGATCTACGGCGTGCAGGCCGCCGGCGCGGCGGTGATCCACGACTCGTGGCACGCGAAGCAGCGCCTCGTGCGCGACCGCGCCGACACGTTCGCCGACGGGCTCGCGACGCGCGCGACGTACGACCTGACCTGGGACGCGCTGCTCGAAGGGCTCGCCGGCTTCGTCGCGGCCCCCGATGCGGCGATCGCCGAGGCGATCCGCGTGCTCCTGCGCACGACGCACAACCTCGCCGAGGGCGCGGGCGCAGCCGGGCTCGCCGGGCTGTTCGCACTGCGCGAACAGCTCGCAGGTCAGACCGTCGCGATCGTGCTATCGGGTGCGAACATCGACGAGGCGACGCTGCGCCGCGTGGTCACGCGCGAGCTCTAGCCGAGCGCCGCGAGGCGTCCAGCCGGCGCGCGCGGGCCGGCACGCAGCTTGCGATGCATCGGGGCATGAAGCTTCACAATCTGCTCGGAGTGACGGCGATCGGCGGTCTCGTGTACCTGCATCGCAAGCGCGGCGGTGAGTGGACGCTCGAGAGCTTTCAGGACAGCTTGCGCCAGCTCTGGAAGGGCGTGCAGAACGCGGCCGACCAGGCGCGCGCCGAAGGCAAGCGCGAGCTGCACGAGATGCGCGAGCGCGTCGAGAACGCGGCCGGTACGAACGGCCGGCTCTGACGTCACGATCCGGGTTCGATATCCGCGATCACCTTGTCGCGCAACAGCCGCTGCAACACTGGCCGCATCGCATCGATCTCCTCGTCGGCGAACGTGCGCTGATCCATCGGCGGCTCGGTGCGCTCGGTCTTGTTCATGATGCTGATCGCGTACGACGAATGCGGCAGGCCGAAGAAGTGGCCGAGCTCGTGGGCGAGCGTGCGCTCGAGCGCCTGCGCCGACACGATCAGGTACTTGCGATCGTCGCGATGCTGATGCCACGTCACGCCCCAGGCGACCGCGCCGTCGACGTCGACGTCGTCGAGCTGACCGACGACGAACACGTGGACGAGCTTGCCGCCGAGCCCGCCGCTCGCGAGCTCGTCGCGATCGCTGCGCGTCTCGACGTGCACGGCCGATGCCGGCAGCGCATCGACGCCGGCGAGCTGGAAGCCGATGTCGAGCCGCGCGAAGTGGCGGTTCGCGGTCGCGACCTGCGCCGCGACCCAGTCGGGCGTGACGACGAGCCCGCGCGCGTCGGCCGCGACGTGGAGCGCGAGCCCGAAGCAGTGCGCGCGCGTCTTGTCGCAACCGGCGGCCGCGCGCCGCACGGCGGCGAGCTCGTCGGGGGTGTCGGCGCGCGCGATGCTCGCGAGCGCGATCACTCCGGCCAGCGCGGCGAGACGCGACCGAGGGCGATGGATCGTGCGCGTGCGAAGCACGAGCTACCGTGGCCCGAGGAAGTGTCGCGAAGCGACCACGGTTCCATCTTAACCGGTCAACGCAGGCGTGCCATCGCTATCCGACGAGCCGCAAGCCTTCGAGCAGCAGCGCGCCGAGCGCGAACGCGAGCCGCGCACACAGCGGCAGCGTCGTGCGGCGGCCGCCGGCGACGTACAGCGCGCCGAGCCCGATGCCGAACACGGCCGCGCCGGCACGCGCCGCGAGCCCACCGTCGGTGACGAGCGCCTCGGCGAGGCCGCCGGCCGCGACCGCGAGCGCGTTCGCCGCGACGCCGGGTCGCACCAGCTCGAGCACGCGCTCGACGATCCAGCCGCGCGCCGCGAGCTCCATCGCGCCCTCGGCCGCGAGCACGAGCACGGCGACCGCGCACAGCTGCGGGATGCTGCCGCGCACGATCGGAAACGTCGACCACTGCACGGCCTGCGCGGTGACCGCCTCGACGACCGGCGTGCCGACCACGAGCGCGAGCACGAGCGCGACGACGCCGATCGCGGCGCCGCGGCCGGCGTGGCCATCGGGCGCGTCGAACGTCTCGGCCCACGATCGGCCGCGCACCCACCGCGACAGGCTCGCGGCCGCGAACAGCGGCACGACGCGCGGCACCGGCATCGGCACGAGCCCGATCGCGAGCACGGCCGCGATCTCGACCGGCACGAGCCGCGACACCGCCCGCGGTTTGCCTCTTGGCTGCAAGTCGTTCAAACCTTTTCCATCACTCGTACGTTTGTCGACAGGATGAGGTTACCGCTCGCGCTCGCGTGCTGTATCGCCTTCTCCAGCTACCGGGCTGCCGCCGAGCCCACACCGTCCGAGCTCGAGGACCGCGCCGCGGCGCTGCGCGTCAAGCTCAAGGGCCAGGGCTACACGATCCTGATCGAGGCGCCGTTCGTCGTGGTCGGCGACGGCACGCCGGCCGCGGTCAAGCACATCGCGACCGGCTTCCTGCGCGACAAGGTGAAGATGCTCGAGAAGGACTTCTTCCCGAAGCGGCCGGAGGCGCTGATCGAGGTCTGGCTATTCCGGAACGAACGTTCGTTCCGCGCCGGCGCGAAGAAGTTCTTCGGCGAAGGACCCGACACGCCATACGGCTACTACTCGCCCGACAAGCACGCGCTGGTCATGAACGTGTCGGGGCTCGGCACGCTGTCGCACGAGCTCGTGCATCCGTACATGGAGGCCAACTTCCCCGACGTGCCGTCGTGGTTCAACGAGGGGCTGGCGTCGCTGTTCGAGTACCCCGGCGAGCGCAAAGGCCACATCATCGGTCAGATCAACTGGCGCCTGCCCAATCTGCAGAAGGAGATCCGCGCGAAGACGCTGCCGGACCTGACGAAGCTCCTGCACACCACGAACGACGGCTTCTACGACGCGGGCTGGGACTCGTACGCGCAGGCGCGCTACCTCGTCTACTACCTGCAGGAGCACGGCAAGCTGCACGAGTTCTACGACAAGTTCCACGACGACACGAAGGATCGCAGCGGCCAGGCCGCGCTCGAAGCCGTGCTCGGCGAGAGCCTCGAGACGTTCGAGCCGAAGTGGCGCAAGTGGGTGCTCGCGCTCCATTACGAGCGGTAGCCAGCGACTGCTATTCCCCGGGATGCGAGAGCGCGACAGCCACCATGCCGATCAGGATCACTGCCACGCCCGCCTCGACGCCGCCGATCACCGCGCCTGGCGTTCCTTCGAATCCGATGCCGCCGAGCACGCCGACCTCGAAGTACTTCGACCCCGACAAGTTGTCTCCCGTCACGGCCAGGGCATCGAGCTCGACATAAACCGCGTCCTTCATGTGCAGGCGTGGGCCGAAGCTGAGCATGTCGCCACTTCCGACCACGGCTTCCGAGACCGTCTCGCGACCGAGTCGGAGTCCGAGCCAGAGGTCGTCGGCGATTCTACGAGAAACCTCGGCCTCGAAGCCGGCGCCGTCGCTATGCTCTGACACGTAGGCCGTCACGCCGAGGCGCACGTGAAGTCGTGCACGGCCGGCGTCGTCGCAGTTGCGCACGACCACGCCGAGCGCGATCCGATCGAGGACCTCGCCGGTCGACACGCCGCCTACCAGCAGTGACGGCTCGAGATAGGGCCCCACATTACAACGGTCGTGCGCGATCGGCCGAGCTGTGGCCGGCTCTGCCGCACCGGGCTGAGCCAACGCCACACGTCCGACGGCAACCACGACCACCGCAGCGATGATCCGCATGCAGCGAGCATGCTCGCGGTCGACGTGAGCGCACCTGGGTCTGCGCGTGAGCTTCGCGTGATCGAGCCGGAGCTATGCCAGCCGCTCGGGCGCCGCGAACAGGTCGCCGAGCTGCGCCGCGAACCGGCCGGCGGCGGCGCCGTCGATGAGGCGGTGATCGAACGTCGCGCACAGGCGCAGCACCGGGCGAACCTCGACGCGATCGCCGACCGCCCACGGGCGCGGGCGAACCTCGGGCACGAGGATCAGCATCGGGCAGCGCGCGAGCGGCACGAACGGCGCGAACGCCGAGTCGATCCCGAACATGCCGACGCTGGTCACGATCGCCGAGCCGAACGGATCGCGCGGCATGCCCTGCGCTGCGAGATCGACGTGCAGCTCGTTGACGAGCACGTCCGACAGCCACGTCGCGGGCCGCGCGAGCCACCACGGCGTGCGCGCGAGCAGCGCCTTGCTCTTGCGATAGCTCGGATCGGCGCCCCGGCGGATCTGCCCGGCACGTGCCGCGATCTCGCGCGCGAGCTCGACGAGCGACTTCTCGTCGGCGCGCTCGATGCGCGCGCCCGAGAGATCGCGCGCGCCTTCGGTCGCGACGGTGACGAACACGTCGACCGTCGCGCGCTGCTCGAGCCGGCCCCAGAACCGGACCTTGCCGTTCAGCTCGGGCTGGGCGCGCAGCGCGAGCGCGACCGCGCGCGCGACCAGGTGCGTGATCGTGATCTTCACCGGCTGATCGCGCTGCGCCGCGAGGAACGCCAGCGCCGCGGTCGCGTCGAGATCCATGCTGCCGTAGATCGACGGATCGCGCGGCCGCTGCCACATCGCGGCCGCCATGCGTCGAAACGTCGACACGTCCTCGAAGGGCTTGAAGCTGGTCACGACGCGCTCCCGCGCGCGATCGTCGCGTGATGAAACCCGAGTCGCGTGTCGGCGAAGCGACCGAGGTGCTTGTAGAACGCGCGCATCGGCGGAAACGCGACGCGCGCGTGGATCTCGAGCGACGGATAGCGATACACGATCACCTCGTTGAGCCCGCGATGCGCGGATAACAAGAACCGACGATCGGGCGCGAGCCCGAGGCCGTAGCTGCCGTCGAGCGCGCTGCCGCCGGCGATGCGCATCGCCTTGAGGAACCAGTGCGTCGCGTCGGGCAGGTTCACGCGCGACAGGATCTCGACGAGGTTGCCGACGCCGGCGCGCCAGTTGCGCAGCTGCTCGCGCGGCCGCGGCCGCTCGTTGACCCACGTGACGTGCGCGAAGTCGTCGAGCCGGACGCGCGCGAGCACGCCCGACGCGCAGCAGTTGTAGATGACCTCGTCCTCGGTGACGACGACGTCGCTCGTCAGCGCGCCCGGCATGTCCTTCGGGATCGCGAGGTGGCGCACCACGCGCGCGCTCGCAGCGTCGATCTCGAACAGGTAGTTCTTGAAGTGCGCGATCGCGTACTCGGTGAAGTCGCCGTCCTGCGGGATGCAGCGCTGGGTCGGCACGTAGCAGACGTCGCGCGTCGGGTGCACGCCGAGGTGCCACGCGGTCGCCGGCAGCGGGACGACGCGCGCGCTGCCCGCCTGCAGATCGAAGATGCCGAGCTGGTTCGCGTACGTGCCGTCGACGTCCATCGCGCCGTACATCAGGTAGCGGCCCGACGGCGAGCGCTTGATCGCGTGCGGCAGCGTCACGCCGTGCGCGCCGATCGGCTCGGGATGCTCGAGATCGCGCAGCGCGAACCGCCAGAATTCACCGCCGATCGCGGCGACGAAGTGGTCGTCGTCGAGCCACACCACGTGGGTCTGGCTCTCGTAGAACAGCTTCGGCGCGCGAAACCGCAGGGTCGAGAACCGCGCGACCTCGGCGAGCGTGCGCGGATCGAAGAACAACAGCTGCTGCGACAGGTTGCCGAGAAAGCCGATCGAGCCGCCGGGCGAGAGCTGGGTCGCGTGGCCGCCCGCGATGCCGTCGTAGAACTTCACCTCGGGGTCCCAGCGGTCGGCATCGGGGTCGCAGCGCAGCCGCGCGATCCCCGCGAAGCCCTCGAATCCGTTGAGGCCGTGACCGTCGAGCGCGATGAAGAAGTCGAACGGGCTGCCCGCCATGGGTCATTGCGTAGCGCGCGGCGCGCCGCGCCGCTCCCACCTGCGCGCCAACCACTTACATTTTCGCGCCAACCGCGCTAACACCGCAGCATGCGCGCCGCTCGCGATGCCGATGCCTACGCCGCCGCGCCGCGCGGCGCGTACGTCGCGCTCCCGCGCGCGCTCGCGTACTGCGCGCGCGACTCGTTGTGGGGATTCGCGTTGTGGGGCAAGCCGACGGAGGCCGACACGCGCCGGCTCGTGCCGGTGCTCGCGCTCGAGCTGGCGCCGCGCGTCGCGCCGCACGCGTCGCTCGTCGACGTGAGCCGGCTCGAGGCCGCCGATCCGCGGGCGTTCGCGGTGCTCGCACGCTACCTGCGCGATCACTTCGAGCGCTTTCGCACGCAGGTCACGCGGCTCGCGCTCGTGCGCCCGCCCGGCGTGCTCGGCGCCACCGTCGCCGGCTTCTACCAGGTCGCCGGCGCGCCGTATCCGGTGCGCGTGTTCGGCGAGCTCGCCGCCGCCGCGCGCTGGGTGCGCGCACGCACGATCGCGACGGAGATCGCGGCGGCGATCGCGGCCGCGAGCGCGACGCCCGCGTGGCTCGCCGAGCTACGCGCGTGGCTCGACGCACACCTCGCCGACGCGTCGCTCGCGCGCGCGGCCCGTGCCTCGTCGCGCGCACCGCGCAGCTTGCAGCGCGACCTCGCCGCGGTATCGAGCTCGTTCCAGCACGAGCTCGACGCCGCGCGCGTGCGGCTCGCGCAGCGGCTGCTCGTCGAGTCGGACTCCCCGCTCACCGAGATCGCGTACGACATCGGCTGTGCATCTCCGCAGCATTTCAGTACGTTGTTCCGGCGCGTCGTCGGCTGCGCCCCGTCGACGTGGCGATTTCGCGCGACCGTGCGCGGGCCCGCGGCTCGATCCTCGTAGTGCTATTCGCCGCCTTCGCAGGGATCGCCGCCGGTCTTGGCCTTCTTCTGTGGCGCGCGCGTGCGACGCACGCCCTGCTGCTGGTCGGCGGCACCGCCGGGCGCGCCGGCGCCGGCGGCATCGCCCTTCTGCGCCGCCCATGGATCCGCCGCGGCCTTCGGTGCGGGAAACGCGCTGCGCTGCGCGTCGGTGAGCTTGGTCTTGCAGCCGTTGACCTCGTCGTCGGACTGCGCGGTCGCGAGGCAGCTGCGCGCGTCGTCGCTCCACTTGTCGCTCGTGCAGCGCTGCCGCAACGTTTCGTTCGCGCTGGCATCCTGCGTCGGATCGCGGTCGGCGAGCGTCGCGAGGTGCACGGTGACGTCCTTGCAGCTCGGCCCCGCGGTCTGCGGGATCGGATCCGGAGTGGGCGGCGGCGCCGCGGGCTTTTGACTACCTCCGCAAGCCGCTACCGCCGAGAGCACGAGCGCGAAGAGCTTCATGTGTTATCACCGTACACCATGCGTTCGGGGACGTGGGTCGTCTTGCTGCTCGTCGCGTGGTGCACGGCCGCGCTTGCTGGCCCGCCACACGGCAAGCCGCCCGCGAAGCCACCGATCTCGGCGGCCGACCAGGCCGAGCTGCTCCGGCTGCAAAACGAAGTCACGCAGCTGCAGATCAAGCAGCAGTACCTCCCCGCCATCAAGCTCGCGCGCCAGCTGTTGGACCTGCAGATCAAGGTGTCCGGCAAGGATGATCGACAGGTCGGCTATCGCAAGCAGAATCTGGCGACGCTGCTGTCGTTCGCCGGCAACTACAGCGAGGCGATCAAGCTCTACAAGGAGCTGGTCGCCGCAGCCGAGAAGGATCACGGCCCCGAGTCGCGCGAGGTGCTGTACGCGCTCATGGCGCTGACCGGCCCGTACATCCAGCAGAGCTTGTGGGAGGAGGTCGATCCGCTGCACCAGCGCATGCTCGCGATCGTCAAGAAACTGAACGGCGAGAACAGCAAGGAGTACGCGAGCCAGCTCGTGCAGTACGGCGGCATCCTCTACACCCACAACGAGTACACCGCCGCCGAGCGCGCGTACGAACAGGCGCTGAAGATCGACGAGGCCGTCGCGCCGAGCGACACGATGATCCAGAGCGAGGAGCAGATGCTCGGCTCGTTGTACTGGGTCACGAACCAGCGCCCGAAGGCGATCGCGATGTTCGATCGCGCGGTCGACGCCGCGAAGCACGCGAAGGGCGCGACGCCGTACTCGATCGGCTCCGAGATGTGGGCGGTCGCGTCGCAGTACCACTTCGGCGGCCGCGACGACCTCGCGAAGCCGATGATGAAGCGCGTGCTCGACATCTACGACCAGGAGGCCGCGCGGCTCGAGAAGGACAAGCCCGACGACTACCAGCTGCCGATGGTGCTCGGCATGGGTGGCTACGTCACGCAAAGCATGGGCGACTTCCCCGGCGCCGAGCAACGCCTGCTGCACGCGATCGCGGTCGACGAGAAGAACCCGACGCGCGCCGGGTTCTCGTCGTGGACGTCGATGCTCGCCGAGGTCTATCGCCAGGAAGGCAAGGGTAAAGAAGCGCTCGCGCTGCTCGAGAAGGCGCAGGCCGCGATGACGAAGCTCTCGCCGGTCGGCGCGCACGCGTACGACATGTCGATCGCGTTGATCTTGCGCCAGACCGGCGACTTCAAGCGTGCCGAGAAGCTGCTCGCCGATTACGCGGCGTTCGCCGAGAAGCAGTACGGCCGCAAGTCCGTCGTGTTTGCGGCGACCGAGGTCCAGCTCGGGCTCGTCTACATGTCCGCCGGCGATTACGCGAAAGCCGATCCGGTGTTCGCCGACGCGCTCGAGCTGCAGGAGAAGCAGCTGCAGAGCGTGCTCAAGACCGGCACCGAAGCCGACCACACCGCGTTCTTCGCGCAGAACAACTACATGCTCGACGTGATGGTCAACTACAACCAGCAGCTGGCACCGAAGCGCGTCACCACGACGAAGCTCGCGCTGACCACGCTGTTGCGCCGCAAGGGCCGCGCGCTCGACGCGGCGGCGTCGTCGCTGGCTGCGATCCGCGCCAAGCTGTCGCTCGAGGACAAGCAGCTCCTCGACGACCTCGCGAGCGCGCGCACGCAGCTCGCGAAGCTCACGGTCGCAGGCCCCGCCGCGATCGGCGATCCGGCCGAGTACGCGAAGGAGGTCGCGGCGCTCGAGGATCAGGTCGCCAAGCTCGAGCTCGCGATCGGCAAGAAGAGCGCGGCGTATCGCGCGACCAGTCTCGCGATCGATCTGCCCGCGATCCAGAAGCTCGTGCCGCGCGACGCGCGCCTGGTCGAGATCGTCAATTACAAGGCCGGCGACTTGAAGACGCCGATCTGGGTCGCGACCGACAAGCGGCGCTACGGCGCGTACGTGCTGGGCTCGACCGGCGATCCGGTGTTCGTCGACCTCGCCGAGGCCGACGCGATCGACGACGCGGTCGCGAAGTTCCGCAAGGCCGTGTCGAATCCCGACGACGATCGCGCGCCCGAGCTCGGCCGCGCGCTGTACGACCTCACGATCGCGAAGCTCCAGCCCGCGCTCGGCAAGTCGACCGAGATCCTGATCGCGCCCGACGGCACGCTCAACGTCGTGCCGTTCTCGGCGCTCGTCGACGAAAAGGGCGACTTCTTGATCAAGAAGTACACGTTCACGTACCTGACGTCGGGCCGCGACCTCCTGCGCATCGCGGTGCGCACGAAGGCGAGGGGCGGCGGCGTGATCTTCGCGAACCCGACGTTTGACAACGGCGGCAAGCCCGGCTCGGCCGGAAGCGGAGACGCCGGCGCGCAGTCGCGCGGCCAGCGCTCGGCCGATCTCGCGTCGCTGGCGTGGCCGCCGCTGCCCGGCACCGGCAAGGAAGCCGACGCCGTGGCCAAGACGATGCACGGGCTCAAGGAGTTCCTCGGCAGCGACGCGACCGAGTCCGCGGTCAAGGCCGTGCACGGGCCGAAGATCCTCCACCTCGCGACCCACGGCTTCTTCCTGCCCGACGAGCCGCCGCCACCGCCGCCCGCGAACGACAACGCGATCGCGGCGCCGGCCGCGATGATGCCGGGCGCCGGCGCCGCGCCGATGCCGACCGAGTCGTCGGAGAACCCGCTTTTGCGCTCGGGCCTCGCGCTCGCCGGCGCGAACAAGCTGTCGTCGGGCGAGGAGGACGGCATCCTGACCGCGCTCGAAGCCTCCGGCCTCGACCTCGAGGGCACCAAGCTCGTCGTGCTCTCGGCCTGCGAGACCGGCGTCGGCAAGGTCACCAACGGCGACGGCGTGTACGGTCTGCGCCGCGCGCTCGTCGTCGCCGGCGCCGAGAGCCTCGTGATGTCGCTGTGGCAGGTCGACGACGAGGCGACCAAGCAGATGATGGTCGGCTACTACGAACGGCTCGCGAAGGGCGAGAAGCGCAGCTCGGCGCTGCGCGATATCCAGCTCCAGCTCGGCAAGTCCGAGAAGTTCAAGCATCCGTATTACTGGGCGAGCTTTTTGCCCGCCGGTGACAACTCTCCGATCAAGGAATGACCATGCAGCTCCGCCGTCTCGCCGCCTCTGCCTTCGTCGCCGCGCTCGCGTCGTTCCCTTCCGGCGCGTTCGCCGGCCCGCCGAAGCACGATCCGCCGTACGGCCCGGCGAAGCCGAACAAGAAGCAGGTCGAGATCGAGAAGCACGAGTGGATGGCCGAGTACTACGTGATGAAGGCCAACGATCTCGACGGCGCCGCGAAGGAGTACAAAGCGATCCTCGCGCTCGATGCCGACAACGCGCACGCGACGTTCGCGCTCGCGTCGATCTACATGCGCGGCGGCAAGGGCAAGCTCGCGGTCGACGTCGTCTCCAAGCTGACGAAGAAGAACCCGAAGAACACCGACGCGTGGCTGTCGCTCGCCGAGCTCCAGAAGCAAGCGAACGACGACAAGGGCATGAAGGCGTCGCTCGACAAGGTGCTCGCGATCGATCCCGGGAACGAGCACGCATACGAGCTCGTGTTCTTCCGCGCCGAGGACAAGGTGAAGGCCGGCGACGACAGCGCGAAGCCCGAGGCGCTCGACGCGGCGCGCAAGCTGAAGATGCTGAACCGGCCCGACAGCTACATGCGCAAGCTCGCCGAGCGCGCGGTCGTCGAGCTATCGGGCGATCCGATGGAGCTCACGATCTTCGACGCGAAGGCGTCGTACAACGCGGCGTTCGAGGGTTCGGGCTGGATCGCGGATATCAACGAGAAGATGGCGAAGGCGCGCACCGGCTTCGAGGAGTGCACGCGCAGCCAGCCCAAGAACGAGGATTGCCACTACTACCTCGGGCTCGTGTACTCGTCGGTCAAGGCGTCGGCCTCGTACGATCCGAAGAAGGCGCTGGCCGAGTTTGCCGCGGCGCCGAGCATGCCGCTCGCGTTCGTCGAGCAGGCGAAGCTGTATCGCGCGAGCGACGACAACGCGTCGGCGCGCACCGCGCTCGGCAAGGCGCTCGGCCTCGACAAGACTTCGGCGGCCGCGCACGTCGAGCTCGGCATCCTCGACAAGCTCGACGGCAAGACCGAGTCCGCGGTGACGCACTTCACCTCGGCGATCGATGCCGATCCGTACGGCCCGCTCGGCGATCGCGCGCTGGCCGAGCTGTCCAAGGTCGATCCGAAGAACCCGTACGTGCTGCAGGGCATGATGGCGGGCAAGACCAGCGGCGACATCTTCTCGAGCGATCGCTACCAGGCGGTGATCCCGCTGCTCGAGGCGCAGCTCGGCGGCGTCGACGACGGCGCGCCCGAGAAGGCGGTCGTCGAGGACATCGTGCACAGGCTCGCCGAGGCGAGCAACGTCCACATCACGTTCAAGGTCGCGATCGTGAAGACGCCGATGGTGAACGCGATGGCGCTCGCCGACGGCCGCGTCTACGTCACGCGCGGATTGATCGACATGCTGAAGAAGAAGTTCCCGAAGCGCGCGATCGACGCGAACAACGACATCCTCGGCCACATCCTCGGTCACGAGCTTTCGCACGTGATCCGCCGCCACACCGTCAACAGCGCCGTGTTCCAGGAGGCGTTCAAGGACACGTCGCACCCGCTCGATCCGAGCGTGCTGACGAGCATGACCCGGCTGCAGGAGATGGACGCCGATCGCCAGGGCATGGTGATGGCGTTCCTCGCCGGCTATCACCCGCGCGGCGGCATCGAGTTCATGGAGATCATGGGCCAGGAGCAGGAGATCCCGCAGCACCTCGATCACCCGACGTTCCAGGAGCGCGTCGAGTACCTGACCGACTACTGGACGAACGACGTCCGCTACGCGTTCGTGTCGTTCAAGCTCGGCGTCGCCGCGATGGACAAGGGCGGCAAGCTCGAGAGCTCCGACATGAGCGGCGCGATCAAGGCGTACGAGGAAGCGGTCGAGGACTTCAAGCGCTACCGCGCGATGCTGCCGTCGCTCAAGGAGGCGATGAACGACCTCGGGATCGCGTACGCGAAGATCGGCGTGCTCGCGATGGCCGACGGCTCGCCGCTCGTGCACTGGCAGACGCGGTTCTCGCTCGAGCGCGAGTCGGCGGTGAAGTACAAGGGCCTCGCGCGCGACGACTCCGAAGGCGTGTCGCGCGGCGCGCCCGGCGGCGCCGTGCGGCTGCCGTGGCAGCTGCGCGAGTCGATCGCGCAGTTCAAGGAGGCGCTCGCGACCGACGAGAACTACGCGAAGGCGCGCCTCAACCTCGCGACCGCCTACCTGGCGGCGAACCAGCTCGACAACGCGAAGGACGCGCTCGCCAAGGCCGAGGCCAAGGACGGCATCCAGCCCGGCGACATCGAGCTCATCCGCGGCATCGTGCTCGCCGAATCGCACGACTACGCCGGCGCGAAGGCGTCGTTCGACAAGGCGATCGGCTCGCAAGCGTCGAAGCGCGCCGCGTCGTTCAACCTCGCGCGCGCGCTCGAGCTCGGCGGCGACAAGGCGAACGCGAAGCGCGCGTACCAGCAGTACTCGAAGCTGTTCCCGGGCGGCCCGTGGGCCGCCGCGGCCGACGCGGCGGCGAGCAAGCTCTAACTTGCGTCCGTCGGCGCGTAGGCCGATCCTGAGCAGGTGGTCGCAGCGACGCGTCTCGTAGCCATTGCAGCCGTGATGATGGCGTGTGGCCGCCTCAGGTTCTCGCCGCGCGATCAATCGGGCGATGGCGGCGCCACGACTGACTCCGGCAGCGCGGACGCGGCCGTGCCGATCTGCACGACGCTCGGGTTCGTCCCCGGTGCGACGCTGGCCGCCGGAAACAGCCCCAGCGCGATCGCGACCGCGGACCTCGACGGGGACGGCCTGCTCGATCTCGTCGTCACGAACTACAACAGCCTGACGCTGAGCGTGTTCCTCGGCCAAGGCGCTGGTGCGTTCTCCACCGAGCACACGTACTCGGTCGGCAACACCGCCGCCGCGTCGCTCGTGATCGCCGACCTCAACGACGACGGCCAGCTCGATGCTGCGGCGTGCGATGCGAACGGCGGGAACGTGATCGTGTTGCTCGGAACCGGTGGCGGCGCGCTCGCAGCGCCCGTCACCTACGCAGTCGGCATGGACCCCCAGACGATCGCCGTCGCCGACTTCAACGGCGACGGCAAATTGGATCTCGCGGCCACGAGCTTCGCGAGCAATTCGGCGGCCGTGCTGAGCAACATGGGTGGAGGCGCGTTCGCCGTAACAGCAACGCTGGCGACGCAGAACAACCCGACCGGCATCGCGGCCGGAGACCTCGACGGCGACGGCAAGCCCGACCTCGTCGTCACCAGCACCAATAGCAGCACGATGAGCGTCTACATCAACAACGGCACGGCGACGTTCAACACGATGCCGACGGTCTACGCGACTGGGAGCCTTCCCGACCGGCTCGCGATCGCGGATCTCGACGGCGACGGCAAGCGCGACGTCGTGGTCGCCAACTCGAACGGCAACACGCTCGGCGTGTACCTCAACATGGGCGGCGGCATGTTGACCTCGCCGACAACCTACGCGACCGGCATGCAACCAGTCGCAGTTGCGGTCGGCGACCTCGACCGCGACGGCCTCGTCGATCTCGTCGTCCCCGAGCCGATGAGTGGAACGGTCGGCGTACTGCGTGGCATCGGCGGGGGCGCGTTCGCCGCGCGAGAGCCGTATGCGGCCGGAACCGGTCCGTCGTCGGTCGCGCTCGGGGACTTCAACGGCGACGGTCTGCTCGACATCGCCGTCGGCGACGGCAGCGTCACCAGCGTGCAGCTGTTGCTGGCCAGCTGCCAGTGACCAGGAACGCTAGCGGCCCGCCGCGCGGAAGTTGAACGGGTAGTTCACGGTCACGCCGCCGTTGCCGTTCGGGCGCGGGAACTCGATGGCCTTGACGACACCCGCGACGCAGCTCGCGACCTCGTGATCGAAGCCGCTCGCGTTCGACTGGCCGACCGTGCCGTCGGGCTGGATGAAGAACTGCACCGTGATCGTGCCCGCGAGCTCCGGCTTCGCCAGCAGCTCGTGCTCGTAGCAGTACGTGATCTTCTCGAGGTTGCGCTTGATGTAGCGGCGGATGATCGACTTGTCGAGATCGCCGAGCACCTGGCCTTCGGTGATCGCGACCGTCGGCACGGCGGGACGGCGATGACCGGGGCCCGTGCCGATGCCGTGACCCGGACCGAAGCCGTCGCCGCCGCTGCCACCGCAACCGCGCGCGTCGCCGCGGCAGATCACGCCGTAGCGACCCGAGCCGATCGTGCCCCAGCCGCCGCCACCCGGACCGAAACCGTCGCGGCCGTAACCGAAGCCGTACGTGTCGGTCGCGCCGTCCGCGCCGTAGATCGGGCCATGGACGTTCTGGGTGTCGAAGCCGCTCGAGAAGTCGGCATCGGACGTCGTCGACGCGATCGCGCCGGTCAGCGCGTAGCTGCCGAGCAAGCCGGCCTCGCGCGCCTTCTCGACCGCGTCCCTGCGCGCGAACTGCAGATCGACGTCGGCGTTGTGCTTGACCTGGAGGCGGTTCTGCTCCGCGGTGCCGGTCTCCTTGCCGGCCTTGCCCTCGGGCATCTTCATCGCGACCGCGGCTTGCGAGCCTTGGTCGCCGTCGTTGCCTTCGGTCGGGTCCGGCTTCTTCGACGGATCTTCCTGGTCGGTGATCGACGCGCGCAGCGACGCGTCCTCGTACATCCCGAGCTCGACCTGCGGAGCGCCACCGTCGACGGGAATCTGCGCGAGCACCGCCCACACCAGCAGGTGCGCGGCGAGCGAGCCGCCGAAGTACTTGAGCGCGCGGCCTTCGACCATCAGCGACGCCGTGGCCTGGCGAGCCGGGCGCGGGACCGACGTGACGAGGAACGTGGTCTTGCCGGCGCGAGCGCGGATGCGTGCGCCGTGCGGGATCGGCAGCGCGAACACGCCGAACGCCGACGGCACCGGCTGCGCGTGGCCGATGCGCACGAGCTCGGTGAGCGGCACCGGGTTCGGTGCGCGCTTGTCGAGCAGCTCGGCCTCGATGCCGGGCGCGAACTGGAACACGAACGCGTTGCCGGCGGGCGCGACCAGCGGAAAGCTCGGGGCCGGCGCGCCCTCGCACGGCTGCTCGACCTCGGGCGCGGTGCCGATGCGGTAGTACGGGCTGCGCCGCTCGCCGCGCCAGCGCACGAGCGCGTAGGCGAGCGCACCGACCGCGATCGCGAAGCCGCCGAACGCGAGCCAGTCCCACGCGAACGACAGCCGCTCGGCGCGGAACGCCGACGCCGGGCGGTGCAGCACGTGCGTCCACGTCGCGAGCGCACGCTCGTTCGCGGCCGCGGTCGCCACCGACACCGCGAACGCGATCGCGGCCATGACGAGCGCGCCCGCGCCGATCCCGACCAGCGCCCACGTACCCCGCGAGATCCGCCCGCTCTTCGGATCGATGCAGTGCTTCACGCCCACGACGGAGTCGCCGAGCATCGCGGCGACCTCGATGGCGTGCGGGACGTTGGATTCCATGACCTGTGCGTTCTCGATACCCGACATGTAGACAAGCCTCCGGCGCTACGCGTGCACGCGCTCCCGACCGGGCAGCGCGTTCGTTTCGCGACATGCATTCCGACAACGGGTCCTCGCGCAGGTTCCTGGTTTTGCGGGTGCAACCGGCGGCAAGCGTGCGTGTCGCCGGCCCCCGTGTCATCGGCCCCGGGTTAACGTCCACGCAGGGCCGCTTCGCGGCACTTCTTCGGCTCAAGGAGGCTCGTGCTTCGCACTCGCTCGATCGCTACGCCTCAGTCGTCAACGAGCGCGCTCGCGGTGCGCGGCCTGCGCGTCGCGCTGCCCGACGGTCGCGTGCTCATCGACGGCGCCGATCTCGAGGTCGGCGCCGGTGAGGTCGTCGTGTTGCTCGGCGGATCGGGCGCCGGCAAATCGACGTTCGCGCGCGTGCTGTTCGAGCGCGCCGAGCTCGAGGCGGCCGGCTTCGACGTCGTCGCGGCGCGGCTCGATCTCGATCGCGCGGAGCTCGGCTTGGTCCCGCAGCGCGGCGCGCTGTTCGATCACCTCGACGTCCGCGGCAACGTCGAGCTCGCGATGCGGCACGCGCCGCGCGGCGGGGATGGCGATCCCGCGGAGTGGCTGCGGCGCGTCGGCCTCGAGCCCGAGCTCGCGGCGCGCGGCACGCCGGTCACGCGCCTGTCGGGCGGGCAAGCGCAGCGCGTCGCGGTCGCGCGCGTGCTCGCGAGCAACCGCAAGCTGCTGTTCCTCGACGAGCCGTCGGTCGGGCTCGATCCGCATCGCGTGCGCATGCTCGCGCGGTTGATCCGCGAGCAGGTGACCGCGCTCGGGATCTCGGCGATCGTCGTCACGCACGATGTCGCGCTCGCCGCCGGTGTCGCGGATCGGCTGTTCCTGCTGTCGGGCGAGCACCGCAAGCTCGAGCCGCTATTCGCCGACCGCTGGCCGGGCCCGCTCGAGCGCGACGGCGTGTCGGCCGAAGATCGCGGCAAGTGGCTGGTCGAGCTCGAGGCCGCGCTCGTCGCGCATCTGGCGCAACACGGCGATCGACCGCCACCCGCGGGCGTGCCGCGTGCGCGATCGATCGTCGCCCGCGCCACCCGTGTGCTCGATCCACTCGTCGCGCCGTTCCGCGTCGCCGCGATCGCGGCCGCGCGTGCGCCGCTGCAGCTCGTGCGCCGGCCGGGCGACTTCGCGGTGATCGCGCGGCGGGTGGTGGCCCAGACCCTGCTCCGCCCGCTCGTGTTCTACGCGATCGTGTCGACGCTCGTCGGCTACACGGTCTTGCTCGTGATCAGCAAGGTCGGCGGCGCCGGCGTGCGACCCGACGCGCTCGTGCGGCAGATCGGCGGCAGCTATGTCGTCGCGCTCGCGCCGGCGCTGTCGGCGCTGCTGTTCGTCGCGGCATCGGGCAGCGCGACGAACGCGTGGCTCGGCGCGATGGGCCTGACCAAGCAGACGCTCGCGCTCGACGCGCTCGGCGTCGACCGCCGGTCGTACCTGTGGGCGCCGGCGTGGCTATCGATCGCGCTCGCGTACCTCGCGGTCGCCGCGCTGTTCGCGCTCGGGATGATCGCCGGCGGGCTCGTCGTGTGCCGCACGTACGGCGTGCACGACGCGTGGCAGCTGCTCACGGCGGACCTTCTCGACCCCCGGCCCGAGCGCCTGCGCTACGCCGTGCGCGCCGGGTTCCTCGTGTGGATCTACGCGTGGGGGATCGCGAGCGATGTCGTCGCGAAGGGCGGTGCCGCGAAGCCCGAGGCCGACGCGGTGACGCGCGGGATGACCGCGAGCGTCGTCGCGTGCACGCTGTGGGTCGTCGGCTGGGAGCTCGCGACGGTGCTCGTCGTCCTGTGAGGGTCGTGATCGGTATCGCGCTCGTCGCCGTGAACGTGGCCGCGTTCGTCGCGCTCGCCGCGCGCTCGACCGGCCACGAGCTCGTCGTCGAGCTGAAATCGCCGCGCGGGATCGACGGCAGCGCGAACGACGCACGCGCGGTGGTCGCGACCGATGGCGCGGGCCTCGCGCACCGCACGTGGACGACGACGTACCGCGGCGGCTTCTCGCGCGCCGTCGGCGCGAGTGCGCTCGTCGGACCGGCGCAAGATCCGGCGGCGCCGCCGTGCAGCGGGCGCGTCGTGGTCGGCCAGCGCCTGCTCGACGACCTCGCGCGCGTGGTCGGCGCGACGATCGACGACGAGCTGCACGGCGAGACGATCTTTCCGATCGGCGATTACCTGCGCATCGACGACGTCACCCTGCGGTGGTCGCGCGACGACGTGCGCGCGCTGCTCGGCGACGCCGGCGCGCCGAACGGCTACGTCCGCGCCAGCGCGACCATCGTGTTCCAGCGCGCGCGCGTACCGCTCGTGATCGCGCTCGTGCCGGAGCGCGCCGGCGCCGCGATTCACTTTCGCATCGCCGCGCACGCCGACCTCGCGTTCGACAACCGCGTCGCGCAGTGGCTCGGCGACAAGCTCGGCGCGGGCGCGCTTGCGAGCCGGTTCGCGCGCCACGAGATCGACACCTTGCTCGTCACGACGTTCGCGCCGCCGCCGCCGTTCGATCTCGGCGACGGCCAGACGCTCGCGTTCACGACGTGCGACGCGCCGATCGAGATCGTCGACGGCGCGTTCGGCGCCATCCCGTTCGGGGTCGCGATCGGCCACGTGCCGTCCGCACCCGACATCCTGCCGCCGCGCTTCGCGACCACACCGCTGGCGGTGCCGGCCGCGACCACGCGTCTCGCGCTCGATCTCGATCTCAACGCGCTCGATGCGATGCTCTACGAGCTGTGGCGCACCGGCTGGCTCGACCGGCGGCTCGACGAGGTCGGGCTCGATCGCCGCTTCGACAGCGATCCGACGGTGCTCGAGTATCTGTCGGTGCGGATCTCGAAGCTGCGGCTCGCCCTGCCGCCGGTGATCTCGCCCACGCCCGGCGGCGCGCTGCGCCTCGCCGCCGACGCCCGCGTTGCCATCCGCACCGAACAGCTCGGTGCGGATGGATCGGTGACACGGGACAACGACGGCGACGCGACGACGATCGGCCGCGTCTACGGCGCGATCGACTTCACGTTCGCGGCGCGCGCCCGCGCGGTCGCCGTCGATCTCGGCGCGCTCGAGCTGTCGTGCGAGCGCACGCCGACGACGCTCGTGCCGTGTTACGGCGACCTCGTCGCCGCGCTGCGCGATCGCGGTGACGAATTTCACGGGGCCCTCACCGACGCGTTCGCGCGGCTCCTCGCCGCGGTGTTCGTCGATCGCACGCTGACCGCACCCGGAGTGCCCGCCGAGCTCGCGATCCGCGGCGCTACGGCTTCGCTCGTCGGCGCCCCACCCGTCCTGCACCTCGAGCTCGACGCGGCACTCGCGCATCACTAGGCGAGCCTCGGCGCGCGCAGTGCAGCCGGCAAGAGGTGCGCTACAGTTCCGGCGTGGACCGCGAGGCGTTTCGAGAAGCGTTACTCGGCGTGATGGAGCGCAAGGTGCACTGGGCGTGGAAGGCGTTCACGTCGGGGCGGGTGCCGCGCGAGCGCCTGCACCTGCACTTCGAGCAGGAGTACGCGACCTACGTGCGCGACTTCCCGGTGCTCGTCGCGTGGGCGTACGTGCAGTGCCCGATCGCGGAGGCGCGCCGCGAGCTGGTCGAGAACGTCTACGAGGAAGAAACCGGCGGGCTCGTCGCCGGCCGCCCGCATCCGGACCTGTTCCTCGAGTATCCGCGCGGCCTCGGCATGAACCTCGCGCGCTTCGGCGCGATCGAGCTCATGCCGGCCGCGCGCGCGTTTCGAGACGTGCTCGATCATCACACCCAGCGCGGTGGCTGGGCGCAGGCCGCGGCGGTGACCACGATCTTCCTCGAGGGCACCGAGCACGAGCGCGGAGAGCTCGAGCCGACCGCGCCGCGCCGGCCGGTGCCTCCGCTCGAGCAGCACCCGCTCGTCGTCCACTACGGTTTGCCGCTCGAAGCGCTCGCGCTGACGAAAGCGCATCGCCGCGTCGAGGGCAGCCATCGCGCCGCCGCATGGCGCATCCTGCTCGACCACGTGCCCGCCGGCGATCGCGCCGGCGCGATCGCCGCGATGGAACGCACGCTCGCGGCGTGGCTCGCCTATCGCGACGAGGTCGCGGCCGCGTGCGGGCTCGAGCGCTGATCCGTCAAGTCACGAGCTCGAGGTCCGGCAGCTGCCAGGCGCCGCCGCCGAAAGCCTCGTCGGTAGGTCCGTACAGGCGGAACATCGTGAACCACGGCTTGCCCGGCTCGGTGTAGGCCCAGTCGTGCTCGTGGTCGTGCACCACCTGCGGCCCGAAGTAGAGATCGTACGAGCCATCGTCGTTCGCGACGAGATCGCGGTACGAGCTGAGCTCGACGCACGGCGACTCGCGGATGAACGCGGCGGTCGAAGCGTCGTACACGGTCGCGGCCCAGAACTGCTGCGCCGGCACGTGCGCGGGGACGTGCAGGCGATAGGTGTGCTCGCCCGACAGCGCGCGCCCTTCGCTGTCGACGAATGCCGTCAGGTACAGCGACGCCTTGCCGAGCTTCGCCGGCGGCGCACACGCGAGGAAGTACGTGATGCCCCGCGCCATGACGTCGAGCCCGCGCTCGGTCTCGAACGTGAAATTCGTGGCCGCACCGACGGGGCTCGGCCAGCGCCACTGCCGGCCCGGCCACGCGATGCGGCCCTCGCGGGCCGCGCCGCGCACGAGGCTCGCGTGCGCCGCGCGCGCCGCGTCGGCCAGAAGCGCGCGCATCGCCGGATCGGCGCGCAGCGGCGCGCCCTTCTCGATCCCGAGGGTCGCGAGCGCGACCATCATGTCGGCGTCGCGCGGCAGCACCGGCTCCTCGCCGAGCATGCGCGCGAGGCTGTCGAAGAACGTGTCGTCGAACCGCACGATGCCGTCGAACGGCTCGCCGGCCATGTCGATCAGCCTCGGTTGCGCCGGCGCCGCGCCGCGTGCCGGAGAGATGCGGAGCTGGTGCACGAGCGCGAGCGCGCGCCCGGCCGCGGCGGGGGACGAGTCCTCGGGAATCGCGCGCAACAGGACGTAGCCGTTGAACGTCTGGAGCGGCACCGCGATCGCGTCGCCGATAACGGTCGCGCGCTCGCCCGGTGGCAGCAGCACGTAACGGCCGCCGCGCCCGCCGTCCTCGCCGTGCGGCCCGACATCGGCGACCGGAACCTGCCAGGCGTCGAGGATCGAGCCGAACAGGCCCGCGCCGATCGCCGGCGGCACCTCGAGCACGACCGGACCGTTTGCCGTGTTGAAGTTGAGCCAGACGTAGCGCGACGATGCGTTCGGTGTCGTGATCTGCAGATGCGAGTCGGCGACGCTCGACCAGTAGATGATGTCGCCGTAGCGCGCACCGGCGTCGCGGAAGAATGCGCGGCGCATCGCATCGAAGCTCACGATCGGTGTTCCCCACACGACCGCGTCGATCGCGCGCTGGAGCACGCTCGCCGCGTCGCGCGCCTGCTCGGGGATCTGCTGGGTGATCATCGAAACCTCCAACGAGGCTCGATGCAACGCTAGTTCCCGAAGCCTCCGAGCTGCGCGCCGGCACTCGCGCGTACCGCCGACTGCGAGAACACGGCAAACGCGCGTCGGATCTCGCTCGAGCTGTTGCCCGGCGTGAGGATCCAGCGGTCGGGAATGCCCATCGCGCGAAACACGGCGCGAAAGTCGGTCGTCCCGTCGCTGATGCCCATCGCGGCGACGACGTGATTTTCCTGGCCGAGCATGTCGTGCACGAGCGCCGCGACATCGGCGGCGCGGCAGCGCTGCGAGCCGTAGTCGCCGCCGTCGGTGATGATCAGCGTGACCGTGCGCACCGCGATGCCGGCTTGCTGCAGCTCCTGCGCCTTCGCGATCACGGTGCCGAGCACGACGACCGCTTGATCGAACAGCGGCGTGCCGAGCCGCGGATCGTAGTTCGCCGCGGTCATGCGCTGCGCGTGTTCGAGCGCGGTGTACGGGAACAGCACGTGGCCGTTCAGGTAGCGCGTGTGCGCGAGCACCTCGCCCGACTGCTTCGAGCCGGCGAGCGCGTCGAGCACGAGGTTGTGGCCGTCGCGCACGGCATCGACGTTGCCCGCCGACGCGATCGAGTGCGAGTCGTCGGGCATCATCGTCACGAGCACGACCTCGCTCGCGGTGACGTCGTCGATCGAGACACCGAGGCCGGCCTGGATCTGCGCGCCGACGTCGACGAGGTCGAGCGTGTTGAGCGAATCCGCGGACAGTGCGCCCGCGGCGTGTGCGTCTTCGAGAAGCTTCTTGGTGCTCATCGGATCCCCCAGTCGCTGATCGGGTCGGTGGACTTCACCAGGTGCATGCCGGCATCGGCGAACTTCTGCAGCGCGGCGTCGGCCTGCGCCGTGAAGTCGGCCGCGAACCCGCCCTTGCCGTCGGGCACGGTCACCGCCGACATGCAGTCGGTGACGAGGTAGACCTTGCCCGCGAGCTTCGGATCGTGCGCGGCGATCTCGCCGAGCAAGTCATCGATCGTGCTCTTCACGCAGTGGCTCGCGGCCTGGCCGGCGATCACGACCGCGTCGGCGGCGAGCAGCGTCTGCACGAACTGCGTGTTGCGCTGCGCGAGCGCGCCGCCGTCGAAGCGCGACAGCACCTCGGGCCGCAGCACCGAGTAGTTCTCGGTCAGCGGGTTTCCGCCCTTGACCTCGACGTTCGACTGCGACGTGCGCGCGAACGCGTGGAACAGCCGCGCCTCGTGCACGACGCCGGCGAGCGCGTGGCCGTCGGAGCCGAGCAGGCAATGCGGCGGCCACAGGTAGAGCTGGTACTTGCCGGCGCGCTCGAGCTCCTTGCAGTAGTGCAGCACCTGCTTGCACAGCCACGTGTAGTTGCCGCCGCACAGCCACTTTGCCATCGCCGGATTCGGGCGGACTTCGCCGGCCGCGATCTCGTCCGATGTGATCGTCCGGAACGCGGACAGTTGGTGGTCATCGCGATCGAGCCAGAAGCTCGGGAAGAAGATCTGGTACGCGAGGTGGGTGTCGAGCGTCGTCGTGATGTCGGTGAACGTGTCGAGGTTGCGATAGACGAGCTCGGCGATGCGACGCGAGTCGTCGATCGCGCCGCGTCCCGAGCGGCCCGCGACGTACAGCGTGCCTTCCGGGAAGCAGAAGTCCTTCTGGACATCGATCAGGAGCAAGTGCACGCGCAGCTCGGCCGCGGCCGACGGCTTGATGCGGTGCTGCGCGCGCCAGTCGGCAGCGGCGGTGGCGAGCTGCGCGGCATCGGGGCGGTAGCTCCAGTCGGAAGCGCGTTTCGGGTCGAAGAAGCTGGGAATCGGCAACATGGGTCCTCCTGGCTCAGTTGAGAGCCATGCGAATCGCATCGCGGGCACGAATGACGTCGAGCCCGTTCGGGTGAAGCGCGAGCCGATCGCCGGCGCCGACGAGCGGCGCGGTCTCGGCGAACACGCGCGTCTGCGCGATCGTGCCCTGCACGACCTCGATGCGAGCGACGCCGTCATCGGTGGGCACGAACAGGTGCGCGCCGGCAGCGCACGCGCCGGCAAGGCCGGCGAGCCACGGCGCGTCGGCGACGGTCTCGCAGGCGAGCACGCGCGCGTCGCCGTCGATCACGACGATCGTCGTCGTCTCGGCTGCGCGCAGCACGAGCCACGCGCGGTCGTCACCGACGATCGCGTGCGCATCGACGAGCCGGCCGCGGATGCGCGGCAGCGCGACGCGATCGTCGAGCGGGCCGCGATCGGGGCGAAACACGAAACCGACCGTGTAGCCGCCCGCGCGGTAGAAGCCGGCGCCGAAGCGCGAGCCGACCCACGCGCGGGTCTCGCCGGCGAGCACGGAGCCGATGCGCTCGGGTGCGAGCCGCGCCTGGCGCATCAAGGCGTCGCCGTCGCGCCACACGCCGAAGCGCGGCACGCGGCCGACCTCGCAGCTTCCGGCCGCGACGTCGGCGAGCGCGATCGGCTGCCACGCGAGCCGGCCGTGCACGACGGCGGCGGGCAGGGGCGCGCGCTGCTGGCAGCTCGGGCAGCGATGGCGCGCGTGCTCCTCGCCGCACGCGCTGCACCGGCGCAGGTGCAGGCGCTCGAGCACGGCGCGCGGGAACGTGCCGCGCACGTCGCGCTCGAAGATCGCGCGCAGCGTCTCGACGAGCTCGTCTGGCAATGTCGCGATCGGCCGCGCCGCGCGCGGATACACGATGCCGTCGCCGAGCACGCTGCGCCGGCGCAACGCGCGCGCCGGCAGCGGCGTCTGCTTGCACACGCCCGCCCACGGTCCGACGCACAGCAGCGTGCGCACGACCATCGCCGCGAACGCGAACCAGTCGCTGTCGGTGTCGTGCGGACGCACCGGCACGAGCTGCTGCGGCGTACACAGGCGCGGATCGACGAACCGCTCGCTGAACATCTCGCACGGGAAACCGGGCAGCTGGTAGCTATCGACGTCGATCAGCCACACGCGCCTGGCGTCCACGAGCACGTTCAGATCGTTGCAGTCGCCGATCACGACGCCGGCGCGATGCAGCGCCGCGATCGCGTCGTGCAGTGCGAGCAGCGCGGCGACCACGTCGTCGCCTGCAGGGGCGTGGTCGCGGCGCCAGCGCGGCTCGCCGAACGCGTGCAGCGGCTCGCCCGCGACCTTCGCCATCACGTAACCGACGACACGCGTGCCGCGCTTGTCGGCGAGCGCGAGCCCGCTCGGTACGACGACCGCCGCCGGCAGCTTGCCCGGCAACGTCCGCAGCCGCGCCGGTGCTGCCGCGATCCGGCGCGCGGCCGCCGCCTGAGCCGCCGGCAACCCGTCGAAGTCGGGATGCTCGGGCGGCTTCCACCACTTCACGACGCGGCCGTCGCGCAGGTCGTACACCTCGGCCTCGCCGCCTTGCCCGAGCAGCGCGCCGGGGTCGAGCGCGACGCGCGCGCCGTCGATCCATGCGTGGCGCGCCGTCATCGCAGCAAGACTCCGATCGCGCCGTCATCTTGCAGCGCCGCCGGCGTGCGCACGACGCGGCGCGCGTCCCAGTCGATGCGCTCGGCGTCGCGCGCGTAGACCGCGAGCGCGCGGCGCACCGCATCGGGATTCGCGACGAATCGCGGCGCGCCGAACGGTGCCAGGCCGCACGGCAGCTCGGCCGCGCCGTCGGTCGCGACGACGATCGACGCTGCCCGCGCCGCCGGCTCGAAGCACGCGCGCACCGGATCGCCGAGGATCTCGTACGCGAGATACGGCGGCTGGTTGTTCGCGAACGGCCCGAGCGTGCGCGTGACGTGGTCGATCGCGTAGGCGCCGTCGCCGATCGCCCACACCGAGGCGCCCTCGCGCGTGGCCGCGGCCGCGACGATCGTGAACAAGAAGTGTTCGGCGATCGCGCCGGCGCGATCGCCCGGCATCTGCTCGAGCACCGCGGCGAGCGCGCGCAGCACGCCGGCGCGCACGCCTTGCCATAGCGCGGGGTCGTCGGCGCGAGCGCCGGCCGCGAGCCGTTGCGCGAGCACGCCGATCGCGACGCGCGCGCCGAGCCGCGCCCCGACCTCCGAGCTCGCGCCCGAGCCGCAACCATCGCACACGACCACCGCCACGGCGTCGCCCGCGCTCCATGCCGCGGCCGCGTCCTGGCCGTTGCGTGCGCTGCGCCGATGACGCGCGCCGGTCACCGCTGCCGCCGTGGCCATGATCGTGTTCATCGAACACCAATATGGTGTCCGAAGTACACTATGTCAAGCGGTCGAGATTACGGGGCCAGCCGATCCTTCACCCACGCCCCGTTAACCAGGCGATAGCGCACGCGATCGTGCAGCCGCGACGGCTGCCCCTGCCACAGCTCGATCAGCTCCGGCACGACGCGATAGCCGCCCCAGTTCGCCGGGCGCGGCAGCGGCTGCTCGCCGTATTGCTGCGAGACCAGCGCGATCTTCTGCTCGAGCACGTCACGGCCGGCGATCACCTGCGACTGCGGCGACGCGATCGCGCCGAGCTGGCTGCCGCGCGCCCGCGACGCGAAGTACTCGTCGGACTCGGCCGCGGTCACGCGCTCGACCGTGCCTTCGACCCGGACCTGGCGATGCATCGGCTCCCAGAACAACACGAGCGCCGCCGCCGGATGCGCCGCGAGATCGCGGCCCTTGCGGCTGTCGTAGTTCGTGAAGAACACGAAGCCGCGGGTGTCGAGCTCCTTCAGCAGCACGATGCGCGCCGCCGGCTTGCCGTGCGCGTCGACGGTGGCGAGCGTCATCGCGTTCGGCGTCGCGACGCCGGCGTCGATCGCGGCCTCCAGCCACGCGCGCACCTCGACGATCGGATCGGGATCGCAATCGTCGGGATCGAGCGGCAGGCCCGCGTACTCGTCGCCGATCCGCCACAGGTGCTTCGTCATCACTTGCCCGCTTCGAGCAGATGATGAAACGCCTCGTGCACCTTGCCAAATGCGGCGTCGAAGCCGAGGGCCTGGTTCTCCGCCGCACACGCACGCTCGAGCTCCTGGACGGCAGCCACGAGCTGTGCACCCGCCGGCATCGCCTTCGCGACCGCATCGGCGCGCGACTTGAACTCGTCGATCGCGCCGCACGTGTCGGTGACGCGCTGCGCGCCTTTGGCCGCGTGCCAGTGCGGCGCGAGCAAGTCGTGAAATCGCGCGAGCTCCGGCGACATGCTCTCCATCTCGTGCTCGTGCTGCTCCGATTCCGGTTTCGAGTTGGAGCCCGACTCGGAGTGGCTCCCGCACGCGGCGGCCGCGAGCGCGAGCGCGAGGAGTGTGCTGCGGTTCATGGCCCGCTTTCGCACGCGTGGGGCGTTACAGTCAACTCGTGAAGCTGTTCGCCGACTTTCGCCAGATTCACGTCCGCGCAGCGGATGCGAAAGGCGATCTCGAAGCGGCATGGACGGCGCGCGCATCGGCCGATCGCATCGCCGCGGCCGGCGACGTCGTCGCGATCGGCACGGAACAGGCGGACGATGTCGATGTCTCCGTCGAGATCCTCGCGCGCGTGCCCGCACGCACCGACGCCGATCACGTGACCGAAGCCAGCATTGCCCTGGACGACGCGGTCGCCGTGCTCGGCTGCACCGACTACCTCCCCGATGCGAAGCGGTTCGCGGTGGCGCGCGGGACCTGGCGCCTGCGCGCGACGCACACGAACATGGCCAAGCGCGAGCGCATTCGCATCCAGCTCTGGCCCGGTACGCGAATCAAGCCGCGCGTGCTCGTTCGCTACGAGTCGCCGAAGCCGGTCGAGAAGCCGCCGCCGCGCAAGATCAAGACGCGCAAGCAGGCGGTCGAGGCTGCGTTGCGCGGCGAGATCGATGCCGCGCTCGCCGTGCTGCTCGCACTCCATCACGCGGGCGATGCCTCGGCGTCGGCCTCGGCCGCCGAGATCCTCGCGTTCCAGGGCCGCTGGGACGAGATGGCGCCGTGCGCGCAGGCGCTGCTCGCGCATCCGGATGCGGTGTATGCCGGCAACGTGAGCGACGACATGAAGGCGCTGCTCGCGCGCAAGCGCGCGATACCGAAGCCGCCGAAGCCCGAGCCCGAGGAGCGGCAGCGCTTCGCCGACGCGGTCGCCAAGGCCGAGGACGGGCCGCGGTTCCAGGGCAAACGGCGCGAGCTCGCGCGGCACTGCTTCGCGCTCGCCACCGTGTTTCACGTCGACGACGAGATCATCGCGCGCTGGGACCCGAAGCATCCGTACCTGCACTTCAACGAAGCGGCCGAGGTCGCGCGTGCACTCGTCCGCCGCGGCGAGCCCGAGCGCGCGTGGCAGATCCTCGAGAGCCGGCTCGGCCGCTGGTACCCGGTGGACGCCGCTCAGGTCTTGCCGGTGGTGCTCCTGACCGATCCGTGGCTCGCGCCGCTCGTCACTCGCGAGCGCGCCGAGCTGGTGATGCGAACGCCCCGCGCGCGCTAGAGTGCGTGCATGCACCTGTACGTCGTCCGTCACGCGACCGCCGAAGATGCCGCGCCCGGCGAGCCCGATGCGAGCCGCCGCCTCACCGCGGCGGGCGAGCGCAAGTTTCGCCGCGCCGTACAGGGCCTGCGTCAGCTCGACTGGCGGTTCGCGCGCGTGCTCGCGAGTCCGTGGTCGCGCGCGCATCGCACCGCGGAGTTGCTCGAGCCGGTGAGCGAGACCGATCCGATCGCGACCGATCTGCTGTGCCAGTCGCCGTCGCTCACGCTGCTCGCGCTGATCGCGGAGGCCGATCGCACCGCCGTCGTCGGCCACGAGCCGTGGCTCGGCGAGCTGATCGCGTGGCTCGTGTTCGGCGACGCGAAGCACGGCGACGCGATCGCGCTCAAGAAGGGCAGCGTCGCGTGGCTCGAAGGCAGCGCCGCGCCGGGTGGCATGAAGCTGCGCGCGATCGTCCCGCCGAAGGTGCTGCGCTCGCTGCGCTGACTCAGCCGCCGTTCGTGAACAGCAGCGGATAGCGCACGCTCGCGCGCCCTTCGAACGGCGCGAATCGCATCGCCAGCGCGCGCTCGCACACGCAGACGTCGAGCGCAGGCAGCTCGCCCGAGACTTCCACGCCTGCGATCGAGCCATCGCCGAGGATCGTGAACGCGAGCTCGACGCGCGTCGCGCCGATGCGCGGGTCGCGCGCGACCAGATGCAGGTAGCACGCGCGCACTTCCTCGGCGTGGATCCGGATCACGCGCGACACGACCTCGGGGCTGAGATCGCCTTCGACATCGGGCATCGCGCTCGCGTCGGATCGCGGCGCGGTGAACGACGGCACCGGCTCGCGTGCGGGCTTGACCGGCGGCGGCGGCCGCGCGGGCGGCGGCGCGGGCGGGCCGCAGCGCGTGACACCGTCGTCGATCGGCGTAGGCGCGGCCGGCTGCGCGGGCGGAGCAGATCCGCCGCACGCCGCGAGCGCGAGGCACGCGAGCGCGCGCGTCATCGCAGCGGCCGCATCCCGCGCGCGCGGCGCTGATCGTTGACCGTGCGCGCGACGAGGTCGTCGTGCAAGATCAGCTTCGACAGCGCGCCGGTCGTGATGCCGAGCCGCTGCGCGGTCGCGCCGATCTCGAGCCCGCCGGCGACGAGCACGTCGAGCAGCTCGGCGATCGCTGCCCAGTACTCGCCGGTCTGACGCGTGCGCGTGCCGAGCGGCGCGGTGCCGCCGGCGACGAGCGCGGCGAGCCGCGGCGACGCGACGAACCCGTCGATCACGACCGGCTCGCGCACTTCGAGCGCGATCGCCGAGCGCAGGCGCCGCACCGCGTGCACCTTGTTCTCGGCTTGCGAGCGGCTGTCCTCGCCGATCGCGGCCACGCCGCTCGACCGATGCCGCAGCCGCACCGCGCTCTCGGTCTTGTTGCGATGCTGGCCGCCCGGCCCCGACGCGCGATAGCGATCGACCTCGCACTGCGCGATCAGCGCGTCGTCGCTCGCGAGCAAAGCAGCGAGCCGCGCGCTCATCGCAGCTCAGTTGGCTTCGCTCGGCGCCGGCGCGCTCGGCGCGTGCTTCGCCGGCGGCTCGCCGGGCTCGAGCCAGACATCGACGCCCGCGCGCTCGCCGGCTCTCCCGTACTCGACGCGCGCGACCTGATCGCCGAGCGCGTTGACGAGCTTGTCGAGCTTGCCGTCGATCGCGACCTTCGCGTCGGCGCAAAGCGCGGGCACGTCGAGCTTCGTCAGCGGCGCGAGCCCGCCGACGCGCACGATCTTGCCGCCGCGGATCCGCACGACCAGCCCGAACGCGGGCACCTTCGCGCCGCGCATGCGCTCGACGATCGCGGCGTCGAGCGGCGCGCCCGCGAAGTGCGCGAACGCCGCCGACAGCTTCGCCACCTGCTCGTCGACGGTCACGCCCGGCACCGCGAGCTCGATCTCGCTGTACGGCTCCTCGCCGATCGACTGCGTGAACCGCTCGATGCGCTCGATCTTCTGGTCGTCGACCCAGTTCCTGAGCTGGTACTTCGCCTCGTGCGTGCCGAACATCGCCTCGACCTTCGGCCACGGCTGCGGATCCATGAAGTGCCAGCCGGTCGTGACCTTGCCGCCCCACACGCCGATCCACGATCCGACGAGCTTGGGCTCGAGCGCCTCGCCGATCTGATCCAAGAGCTGCGCGTCGCTCTTCGCGATGTTGCACAGCTTGAAGTAGTCGGCCATCCGCGGCACGAACCCGCGCGGATCCCCCCACGCGCCCCACCACACGCGCCGCAGATCGCTGCCGAGCATGACGAGAAAGCTCACGCCCTCGCCGTCGGGCATGTCGGGCGGCGTCGGGTTGTGCTCGAGCCAGCGATCGAGGTGGATGTCCATCCACTCCTCGACCATGGGCAGCTGCGACAGGCTGATCTGCAGGTTCAGCCGAACCGACAGCGCCTTCTGCAGCGCGGCCTCGAGCCCACTGGCCATGCTTCGACGCTATCACGTCATTGCAACACCAGGCGTGCGGTCACGAACAACGAGCGCTCGCCCGTCGTCATCATCGCGCCGCTGATCTGCTGCGCGTACACCGCGGCGCGCACGCCGAGCGCGAGCGCGTGCTCGACCCAGTACGTCGTGCCGAGGTTGAAGTAGTGAAAGCGCGTGTGCTGGCCGGGCTCGGTGGTGTCGACCATCGCGTACTGGAACCCGACGCCGTCGTGATCCCGGTAATCCCAGTCGGCGCCGCCCGACACCGTGTACGAATGGAACAGATCGGGCAGCCGGTACAGCGAATCGGTCGGGTCGAGGATCTCGTTGACGTTGCGCGAGACGTTCGCGAACGCCGCGACCCGCCCGACCGGCGCCTCGAGCCAGCCGCGCGCGCCGACCCGGATGTTGTAACCGCGGATCGTCTGGTCCATGTTCGACGACACCTGCGTATCGAGGTCGTACATCTGCACCTCGGCCTGCGCGTCGACGTGATCGGTGTGGAGCACGAGCGACGGCGAGCCGAAGTAGATGTGCAGGTTCTGATCGGGCAGCTCGTTCTGGTTGTTCCCGACCTCCGCCGACGCCAGGTAGAACGGGCGATCGAACGGGCCGAGCTTGCCGCCGATGATGAGCGTGCCGGTGATGCCGGTCGGATTCGTCGAGTGCGCGGTCACTCCGACGCGCAGGAACGACGTCACGTCGTACGTGGTCCAGATGCCGTTGCCGCGGTCGGCGCCCGAGTACAGGAGCGGCTCGAGCGTGTACGCGTCGGCGAGCAGGAGATCCGCGACGTGCTCGGACGTGTAGTCGAAGCTCGCAGGATCGGCGATGCGCCCGGCCGCGACCGCGAAGCCGCCGCGCGCGTAGCGCACCCACTGATCGAGCACCGCGAGCTCGGCCTGGCCTTCCCATACCGACGCGCCGTAGCCATCGGGCCCGCCCATCGACGCCTCGAACAAGCTCGCGTACGTGATGTGCTCGCCGACGCCGCCGTGAACGCCGAGCCGCGACACCGCGATCGTCGGGTTCTGCGCCGACGTCTGATCGGTCGGCTCCTGGTGCAGGCTCTCGAGCTTGAGACCACCCGCGATCGCGCCGTACGGCGCGATCCATTTCTGCTCGGCCGGCTGCGCGGGCGCAGGTGCCGCCGGCGGGTCGAGCTCGACGTCGGGATCGACGTTATCGGCGCGAGCCAGCACGGGAGTGCAAACGAGCAGCAGCGCGAGCGTCTTCATGGCGCCTCCAGGGCCGCGAGCACCTTCGCGAGCCCCGCATTGCTGCGCACGCTGCCGAAGTGGTTGCGGAAGTAACCGTCGTAGAAGTAACCGCTGGTGTCGAAGTCGTCGAGCGAGTCGAGCAGGTTGTTCGCGCACTCGGGCGGATACAGCCGCGACGCGTGCTCGGACACGAACTCGTCCTGCTGCGTGCCGTTCGGCAAATCCTGCATCGTGATCGTCGTGTACTCGACGAAGTGGCCGCCGCACGCGTCGCGCTTGCCGTACGCGTAGTCGCCGTCGGCGCACGGCGTCTCCCACCAGCCGCCGAACTGACCGTCGGCGGTCGGCATCGGCGGGCCGTCGAGCGGCTTGTGGAACGCGGTCTCGGTGTACGAGTCGCGCGAGCCCATCTCGCAGGTGACCGTGCCGCGCATCGTGAAGTTGAGGCCGCACTCGGCGGCGTAGCTCGACACGCCGTGGTGCGCGCCCGATGCCGCGATCACCATGCCGACGTGCTCGAAGATGTTCGTGTCCCACGTGCCGTCGGCCCACTCGACCCACAGCCGGCGCAACGCGTCGCGCATGGTCGTCGCGCCGAGCGAGAAGCCGACGACCGCGATCTCGCGATCGGGATACGCGATCGCGACGTCGCGGATCAGCTCCTCGACGAGCGGCACGTTCCAGCCGTGGTCGGTGTTCTTCGGCGTGTTGCCGGTGTCCTTGCCCTCCGGGCTCGCGGCGTCGTCGACGAGATCGGTGCGCTGATCGATCGCGAACGTGTGAAAGCCGGCGGCCGGCAGGGTATCGGCGAGCTGATCGCGCGCGACGGTGTCGGCCGGAAACGACAGCGCGCTCGGATCGGCGTGCAGGAACTTCATGTAGCCCGCCGGCGTGTCGGAGTTGCCGTGGACGAGGATGACGATCGGCTTCGTCGTGTCCTCGCTGACGCCGGGCGGGAACGGGAACTCGCGCGCCGCGCACGCGTAGCCCGGGATCGACGCCGGCGTGTACATGAGGCCGGCCACCGAGCAGCCCGGGTGGGTCTTGCCCGCCGAGTCCGGCGCGAGCGTGCGGTAGTGGCCGCCGGGATAGGTCGGATCGTTCGCCTGTGGCAGCGTGGTGCCGTCCCACGTGTTGCGCGGCGCGGTGGTGAGCGCGTCGTGGTAGTCGAAGCCGGTTGGCGCGATCGGCGCCGGTGCCATGGCCTGCATGCAGGCGGCGCGATCGATGCCGCCGGTCTGGTCGCCGCTGCCGGGCGGCATCCCGGTGCCGCCGAGCTTGCAAGCGGCGAGGCCTGCGAGAAGGAGCGAGGTGCGCATGATGTGCGCGCGGTCGAGCAACCGGCGTGCCGCGGCAAGTGCGCGCAGCCGACGTGCGCGGCGTGGGGCCGCGCCATCGCCTGTTGGATCGCACCAACAGGCTACGGGTTCGCGATGGTCAGCGTGTACGCGCCGTCGAGCGCGGCATCGACGCCATCGACGACGATGAAGTACGGGCCCGCGGCGGGCGCGCTGAACGCGAGTGGCGCGGCCGGCGCGGCGACCGCGTTCTCGATGCACGCGGGAGTCGCGGGCGCGAGCGCGCACGGCGCGATCACGTAGGCGTTCGCGGCATAGCTCGCGACGATCGAGATCGTGAGCGCGACTCCGGCAGAAGCGGCGTCGAAGCGATAGACCGCGTCGGGACCGTTGAACACCAGGCCGCCGCACGTCGCCGACACCGTGTTCGATCGACCGACGGTCGTGCCGTTCTCGATCGCGCCGGCGGCGGGCACGACGCCCGGATCCGCGCACGTCAGCGCGGCCGGTCGCGCGTCCGCTGCAGCACCATCGGCGCGGCCGCCATCGATCGTCGTGCTCGGCTTCACGCACTGCTTCGCCGCGTTGCACGTGTAACCCGAAGGGCACTGGCCATCGCTGCACGTGTAGTGGCCGTCGTAGACCGCGTCGAACGAGCACGCTGCGACGAGCAGCGCGCACACTGAAACGATCCGCGGCATGATACCGGTCGGTGTCATACCACTCCGACGAGGCCGCCGCGCCCGTGCCCGCGCGACTCGGCCGTTACGAGCTGCTCGGCCAGCTCGCGATCGGCGGCATGGCGGAGATCCACCTCGCGCGGCTCGCCGGCGAGGCCGGGTTCGAAAAGATCGTCGTGGTCAAGCGGCTGCTGCCCGAGCTGGTCGCGTCGAAGGCGTTCGTGGCGATGTTCCTCGACGAAGGCCGGCTCGTCGCGAAGATCGACCACCCGAACGTGTGCGAGGTGTTCGAGCTCGGCCGCGAAGGCGCCGAGTACTTCATCGTGATGCCGTACCTCGACGGCGTGCCCGCGACCGACTTCATCGCACGCCCGCGCGATCCGGATCGGACCGCGCAGCTGCGCGTCGCCGCCGGCATCGTCGTGCAGGCATGCGCCGGCTTGCATCACGCGCACGAGCTCGCCGGCCCCGACGGCCCGCTCGGGCTCGTGCACCGCGACGTGTCGCCGTCGAACGTGTTCGTCACGACGGCGGGCGTCGTGAAGGTGCTCGACTTCGGCGTCGCGAAGGTACGCGGCGCGGCCGAGACCGAGGCCGGCACGATCAAGGGCAAGACCCAGTACATGGCGCCCGAGCAGGTGCTCGGCGAGCCACTCGATCGCCGCTGCGACGTGTTCGCGCTCGGCATCGTGCTGTACGAGCTGTGCACGCACCAGCGCCTGTTCAAGCGCGCGAGCGATTACCTCGCCGCGCGCGCGATCCTCGAGGAGCCGATCCCGCGCGCGGATGCGGTCGATCCGGCGGTGCCGGCGCCGCTCGCCGACGCGATCTCGCGCGCGCTCGCCCGCGATCGCGACGCGCGGTTCGCCGACGCGCGCGAACTCGCGCGCGCGATCGAGGCTGCCGGCGGAGTCGCAGGCGCCGACGAGATCGCGCGCGCGCTCGCGAGCTGGCACGACGACGAGCTGAGCGCGCAGCGCACGCGGCGCGCGCGCGTGCTCGGCACGGAGCTCGCCACGATCCCGACCGGGCCGCCGCAACAGCGCGCCCGGTGGCCGATCGCGGCGGTGCTCGCGGGCGTGGTCGCGGTCGCCGGCGCGGGAATCGCGTGGCTCGCGTGGCCGACGAAAGATGTGATCGTGGCGCCGCCGGCGGACGCCGCCGCGATCGCTCGTTCCGTCGTCGTCGCGCCGCCCGATGCCGCGCCCATGCCGCCACCGCCGCCCGATGCCGCGGTCGCGCACCCCGTCGCCGTCGTCCACGACCACGGGCGCAAGCCGGTCGGCACCGGCTGGCTCGCGATCGACTCGACGCCGTTCGCGACGATCTTCGTCGACGGCAAGCAGCTCGGGATCACGCCGCTGCCGCACGCGGCGCTGCCCGCAGGTCGCCACACGATCCGCGCCGTGCTGCACGACGGCCGCGTGCAGGACCTTCGCGTCGACATCGCCGCCGGTCAGACCCACGCCCCGATCGTGCTCGACCGTTGGTAGAGTCGCGGCGTGCGTCGCGCGCTCGCCATCGCGATCCTGCTCGCTCTCGCGGCGACCGCGCACGCCGATCCGCTCGACGATGCGCACGCGCTCGAGAGCTCGCTGCAGTACGACAAGGCGCTCGCGCTCGTCGACGCCGCGATCGCGAGCGGCCACGCGCTCGATCTCGCGAAGCTCCACTTCGAGGCCGGCAAGCTCGCGGCCGGCCTCGAACGCGCGGTCGACGCCGAGCAGCACTTCGCGATCGCACTCGAGCTCGAGCCCGCGCTCGCGCTGCCCGAGGGCAGCTCGCCGAAGCTCACCGCGCCGTACTACGCCGCGCGCGCGCGCACGAAGCCGTTCGCGGTCGCACACGCGCGCGTCGGCTCGGTCTTGACCGTCAAGGTCACCGACTCGGCACAGCTCGCGCGTGCCGTGCGCATTCATTACGTCGGCTCCCGAGGCCCGGTCTATTACGCCTTCGACCATGCGCCGTACGACTTCGAGGTGCCGGCGGACGCGCCCGACATCGAGCTCGTGATCGTCGACGAGCACGGCAACCTTGTCTACAAAGCGGTCGATCCACAACCGCGGCCGAAGCCCGAAGCCGGGCCCGAGGCGCCCCCGCCGGTGACGGGTGGTGGCTGGCCGCGCGGAACACCGTGGCTCGTGGCCGGAGGCATGGCCGCCGTATCGGGCGCGTTGTGCTTCTGGCGCTTTCAGGTCGCACAGGACGAGTGGAACACGCTCAACGACGACACCACGCCGCACGATTACTCGCAGCTGCGCGCGATCGAGAATCGCGGCCGCGACTGGGCGTGGGCTGCGAACGCCAGCTTCATCGCCGCCGGCGCGCTCGCGCTCGTCGGCGGCTTCTTCACGTACACCGCTCACGCGAACGGGATGGTCGTCGCGGCGACGCCTACCTCGCTCGGCGTCGCCGGCCGATTCTGACCGCGACGACGAACGCCATCGCGATCGGCAGCCAGCCGCGGCCGTCGGCGCGCGCCGCGTTCATGCTGCACGCCGGCAGCGCCTGCGAGCCCGACCCGCTGCCGGGCTCGTCGCTGCCGCCGCTCGGCATGCCGGCATCACAGCCGCCGCCGGCTCCGACGCCGCCGTCGCTGCCACCGTTCCCGTTGCCGTTTCCGCTGCCGCTCCCACTTCCGCTGCCGCTGCCGCCGCCGATCAGCCCGAAGAACTGCGCCGCGCGCAGCGTCGAGCAGATCCCGTGGTCCTCGAAGTACTGCCCGTCCGTGCCCGGGCACGCCTCGCTCTCGCCGCTGTCGCTGCCGATCGCGACCGCGTGATCCATCCCGCTCACCGTGTAGGTCTCGACCGCGACCACCGAGCCCGCCTTGTACTCGGCGTGCGTCGCCGCGCTGCCGACCATGTCCGTCGAATCGGCGGTCTGATCCGTCCCCCACACGTTCGTCCACTGCTTGACCAGCTCCGCCTCGTTCGCCGGCACGACGGTCGTATCCGACGTGCCTTCCCAGATCTGCACGCGCGGCCACGGCCCGCTGTACCCGCTGTCTGCCGCCCGAACCAGGTCTCCCCATGCCGACGCGTCCTGCGTCACGCCCGGGTTCTGGCACTGGTACGCGCCTGCGACCGTCGTCGCGCAGCGATACGGAATGCCTTCCATGATCGCGCCAGCCTGAAACTTATCCGGCCACGTCGCGAGCATCACCGCGGTGAACGCGGCACCCGCCGAGAAGCCGGCGATGTAGACGCGGCTCGCGTCCACGCCGTGCGTCGCGATCTCGTACTCCACCATCTGCTCGATCGACGCGTTCTCGCCCTGCCCGCGCACGAGGTCGGCGTCGTTGCCGTAGTTGCCGGCCCAGTTGAAGCACTCGACCGGGTTGTTCGAGCTCGTCTGCTGCGGATACATCACCGCGAACTGGTCCTGGTCGGCGAGGGCGTTCCAGCCCGCCTCGACCATCGACGACGCGGTCTGCGTGCAGCCGTGCAGCACGACGACGAGCGGGCGTCCGCTCGCCATCCCGGTCGGGACGTACTCGTACATCTGGAGCGAGCCGGGATTCGATCCGAAGCTCGTCACCTGGACGAGCGAAGCCGCGATCACGAGTGGAAGCATGGCGCGCCGGGCTGCACGCAGCATGCCGCGGCCGCGCGACGTTACACCAAGCGTTTGCGTGCAGACCTGTTGGCACGATCCAACAGGCACGATTTTCGTCGTGGGCGCGCGCCATCGGTGATAGATCGAGGCCGCGATGGCGGACCTCCCGCGCACGAAGCTGCAACCGCGACCGGTGCGCGTCGTGCACCAGCTGCGCGTCGTCAGCGATGCCGGCTCGGCCGAAGGCGACACGCTGGCGATCGGCACCGCCGAAGACAACGCACTCGTGCTGCGCGATCCGGCGGTCAGCCGCTATCACCTCGAGCTGCACCGCACGCCGGCAGGCGTGCAGGTCGTCGATCTCGGCAGCCGCAACGGCACCTGGCTCGGCGGCGCGCGCATCGAGCGCGCGCTCGTGCCAGCCGGCACGCAGCTGCGCATCGGTGACACCACCCTCGCGGTCGAGGATGCCGGCCAGTCGCTCGCGCCGCCGGCGCCGGCCGATCTGCCGCGCTCGCCCGATCTCGTCGGCGACAGCGACGCGATCCGCGAGGTCGCGCGGCTCGTGCATCGCGTCGCGCGAGTGGACTCTTCAGTCCTCATCCACGGCGAGACCGGCACCGGCAAGGAGGTCATCGCGCGCGCGATCCACGAGGCGAGCCCGCGCCGCGATCGCGAGCTCGTCGTGGTCGACTGCGGCTCGCTGCCGGCGCAGCTGATCGCGTCGATCCTGTTCGGCCACGAGAAGGGTGCGTTCACCGGCGCCGACCAGCGCCGCGCCGGCGCGTTCGAGCGCGCCGAAGGCGGCACCGTGCTGCTCGACGAGATCGGCGAGCTGCCGCTCGACTTGCAGCCCGCGCTGCTCGGCGTGCTCGAGCGCCGTACGTTCACGCGCGTCGGCGGCGCGCAGCCGATCGCGGTCGACGTCCGCGTGCTCGCGGCCACCCACCGCGATCTGCGCGCCGAGGTCAACGCCGGCCGCTTTCGCGCCGACCTCTACTACCGGCTCGCGGTCGCGAAGATCGCGATCCCGCCGCTGCGCGAGCGCCGCGAGGACATCGAAGCGCTCGTGCGCCACTTCGTGCAGCGCCTGACCGGCGTCGCCGAGCTCGGCCCGCTCGCCGGCGTGCTCGACGAGCTGCGCGCGCAGCCGTGGACCGGCAACGTGCGCGAGCTGCGCAACGTCGTCGAGGCCGCGCTCGTGATGGGCGAGCTCGACATCGCCGGGGCGCCGCGCCCGGCGGCCAAGCTCGCGCCCGGGGTGCTGCCGACCTATCGCGACGCGCGCGCCGCCGCGCTCGCGCGGTTCGAAGGCGAGTACCTGCGCGCGTTGATCGATCGCGCCGGCGGCAACGCGTCGGAGGCGGCGCGACTCGCGCGCATGGATCGCCCGTACTTGCTGACGCTCCTCCGCAAGCACGGCCTGCGCGGATGATCCGCGCCGCAGTCGCGTACATCGGCGCCGCATTCATCTACGCGCTGATCTGGATCTTCGGCCGCACGCGACGGCGCGCCGACGTGCCGTGGCTCGCGGGCCCGACCGGCGAGCGCACGATCGGCGACGCTCCCTACCGCGACGTCGCCGAGCGCGAAGGCCTCACGCTCGAGCGCAGCGCGAGCGACGGCGGCCTCATCCCCGATTTTCACCAGCTCGACGGCCCGAGCTTCGACGCCGCGCGCGCGCATCCACTCGTGCGCGAATTCTACGAGCACACGACGCGGTTCGCGATGGACGTGTGGAGCCGCACGTTCTTCCCCGCGAACATCGGCATGTGGCTGCTCGTCACCACGATCAGCCGACAGGTCGACCAGCTCAACTTCCCACTGTCGCCGCTCGACACCGCGCACGGGATGGCGAGCGAGATCATCCTGCTGCGCCGGCCCGACGGCAAAGTCCGCTACACCGGCTGGTTTCGCACGCTGAGCGAGCCGACGCGCGTGCTCTACACCGGCTTCTACATGACCGCGAGCGTGCCCGCCGAGCCGGGCCCGTGCGTCAAGGTCGTGTTTCCGATGCCGCGCGGCAACGCGACGGTGATCCTGCGCGCCGCGCTCGAGCCCGACGGCTCGCTCGTGCTCGACTCGCGCGGCGGCCGATTCGGCGGCGCGGGCTTCTATCGTCAGCAGCTACGTGACGACGATCGTGTTCGCGTGTGGAAGGTGCGCACGCTGCGCGAGCGCTTTCACATCTACGTCGACGAGGCCGGCACTGTCCGCTGCGACCACGACGTGCGCTTCCTCGGCCTGCCCGTGCTGCGCCTGCACTACAAGATGTTCCGGCGCGAGCACGCTCACGCGTAGGGCTTCACTGCTTGTTTGCCGCGAACGCGACGATGCTCGAGCACGTCCCGGGCATGAACGGAACGTCCCACGCAGCGGCGTAGTCGCCGTCGGTCGCGGCGACGTAGTACGCGGTGGCACCGAGCTGGAGATCGTCGAGCGCCGCGAACGGGCTGCTGGGATCGACGCCTGTCGGCACTGCGCCAAAGGTGTCCACGCCGAGCAACGCGAATACGACCTCGTCGGCCCCGGTCGTCGTGACCTGCGGAGAGGACGTGATTGCCGGTGCGATGGCGCTCGCCTCGAAGACGGCCAGCGGCGGTCCCGGCGCGACGCCGGAGAGCTCCGCGACCCAGACCGAGAAGTAGTTGACGGGCGCCGTCGCGGTGAGCGTGCCGGTCCCTGGCTTGCTGCCGTTGACGTACCAGATCTCGCACCCGACCGTCGATCCAGGGGAGACGGCGCGTGCTCCTGCCGACACGTACGCGTTGCCGATGTCGTCGGTCATTTGCATGACCGGGTTCGCAGGACCGATGGTCGCGATCGCCGCGATCACGAGATCTCCGCTCGCGAGCGTCACCGGCACGCTCACGCTGCCCGACGATCCGCCGTCAGCCGTGTACACGTCGAGCAGCTCCGGCTTGCCGTCGAACCCGACCCGCCCGCAGCCGCACGCCAATGCCATCACCAGAACGGTCTGCTTCATGCCCTCTCGCTGCGGATCCTCGGCAGCAGCATGACGAAGTTACACGGCCTGGTGCGGTGATCGAGCTGAGGCACCAAGATCTTGTCGACGCCGAGCTTCACGCCGCCGGTCGATCCCGGCAGCAGGAACACGTACGTCGTCCCGCACAGCGCGGCCTCGGCGCGACTCTGGATCGTGGCGGTGCCGATCTCGGCGAACGACAGCTGGCGAAACAGCTCGCCGAATCCGGGGATCGCTTTGGTCACGAGCGGCGCGAGCGCCTCGGGCGTCACGTCGCGCGGCGTGACGCCGGTGCCGCCGGTCGCGATCACGACATCGATCCCGGCATCCTCGATCCAGCGCACGAGCTGGTCGCGGATCGCGATCTCCTCGTCCTGGACGATCGTGCGCGCCGCGATGTGATGGCCGGCGGCGCCGAGCGCGGTCGCGATGTAGTCGCCCGACGCGTCGTTGGCGGTCGTGCGCGTATCGGAGACCGTGAGCACGGCGATGCGTAATGGGATGAACTCGCGCTCCATCGGAGTTGAGTCTACTTCGCCAGTGATTCCAAGTCAGTAACGCAACGCGTTAGGAGATGTCATCGTGATGAGCCTTGGCTGTAACGCAGTGCGTCTTAACTATAGGTCCATGAAGGAGGCAATCACCATGGCCACTCCCAAGACTGAAGCTCGCGGCGTCGTTCCCGGCGTCGCCCACCTCGCGCTCGACGTCGTCGATCGCGGCCAGTCCACCGCGATCGGCTTGATCCAGGACGCGCGCGGCGAGATCCGCGCGCTCGTCGAGAGCGGCATCGAGCTCGCCGAGAAGGCGTCCGGCTCGCTGTTCCGCTTCGCCCGCAAGGCGACGCAGCGCATCGACGACGGCGTCGCCGAGACGCTCGGCAGCGTCGAGCGCGTGCTCGGTGGCGCGGTCAAGAGCGCGCGTGACACCGCGAAGCTCGCGACCGACACCGCGAACACCGCGGTCGGCGGCTTCACCGGCGGCACGAACGCCGCGGCGTGAATCTCGGCACGAGCCCTGCTGTGCAGGGCTCGCATGCGCCCATTCCTGACCTGGATCGCGACACGGCTGTCGCGGTTTCGCTACGTTGCTGGGATCGCGGTCGTCGTCGCGTGCCTACACTCGACGGCACCGCAACCGGATCTCAGCGGCACTGTCGCATGCGGCGACTTCACGTGCGGCACCGGCGAGCTGTGCTTCGACTCCGAGCGCGACGGCAGCAACGGCTCGGCCGATCCGATCGACGAGTTCAGCTGCCTGACGCCGCCGGCCGACTGCCCGCTCTACGCGTGTGATGGGCAATGCCCCGCCGGCGGCAACGGCAACTTGCCATGCTGCCCGGCGTGCCTGGTCGACGGACCGCTCTGCAGCTACGACGGCAAGCGCGACGTCGGCTGCGTCGGTTTCTAGCCGGTCACACGACGAGGTTGACGAGCCGGCCTTCGACGTAGATCTCGCGCTTGATCGCCTTGCCGGCGAGAAAGGCCTGGACCTTGTCGTCGGCCTTGGCGGCCGCGATGATCGTGTCCTTGCTGGCGTCGAGCGGCACCTCGATCTGACCGCGCAGCTTGCCGCTGACCTGGACCGCGATCACCATCGTGTCGCGCGCGAGCTTGGTGTCGTCGTACGCGGGCCACGGCGCGTACGCGATGGTCTCGGCGTGGCCGAGCCGCTCCCACAGCTCCTCGGCGACGTGCGGCGCGAACGGCGACAGGATCTTCACGAACGTCTCGAGCCACGCGCGCGGGATCGCCGGCGCGCCGGTCGCGACGTTGACGAACTCCATCATCCTCGCGATCGCGGTGTTGAAGCCGAGATCGGTCACGCTCTCGGTCACGCGCTTGATCGCGGCGTGTAACGCGCGCTCGAGCTCCTTGTCGCCACCGTCGTCACCGACTTTCTCCAGCAGCCGCCACGCGCGATCCAGGAACCGGCGCGTGCCGACGACGCCGTTGGTCTCCCACTCGACGCCGTCCTCGAGCGGGCCCATGAACAGCTCGTACAGGCGCATCGCATCGGCGCCGTACTCCGCGCACATGTCGTCGGGATTGACGACGTTGTAGCGGCTCTTCGACATCTTATCGAGCTTGGTCTCGACCGGCTCGCCGGTGGCCTTGAGCAGCCACGCGCCGTGCTTCTGCTCGACCTCGTCGTCGCCGTGATACTTGCCGCGCGCGTCGCGAAACGAGGTCTTGTGGATCATGCCCTGGTGGAACAGGCGCGCGAACGGCTCGCGCGTCGACACCAGGCCGGCGTCGAACAGCACCTTGTGCCAGAACCGCGCGTACAGCAGGTGGAGCACCGCGTGCTCGTTGCCGCCGACGTAGAGATCGACCGGCATCCAGTACTTTTCTTCGTCGGCGTCCCACGCGACGTCGTCGCGCGTCGGCGACAGGAAGCGCAGGTAGTACCAGCACGAGCCCGCCCACTGCGGCATCGTGTTGGTCTCGCGCGTGCCGCCGCGATACGGCAGCCAGCTCTTCGCGCGCGCGAGCGGCGGCTGGCCGTCGGCGGTCGGCTTGTACTCGTCGATCTTCGGCAGCACGACCGGCAGATCCGCGAGCGGGACGAGGTGCATCTGGCCGTCGGGCGTCTCGTACAGCGGAAACGGCTCGCCCCAGTAGCGCTGGCGCGAGAACAACCAGTCGCGCAGCTTGTAGCGCACGGTGCCTTCGCCGAGCTTGTTGTCCTCGAGCCACGCGATGACCTTCTCGATCGCGTGCACGTTGTCGAGCTCGTTCAAGAACTCGCTGCGCACGTGCTCGCCGTCGCCGGTGTACGCGCCGAGATCGACATCGCCGCCGGCGACGACCTCGATGATCGGCAGCCCGAACTTCTGCGCGAACGACCAGTCGCGCTCGTCGTGTGCCGGGCACGCGAACACCGCGCCCGTGCCGTAGCTCGCGAGCACGTAGTCCGCGATCCAGATCGGAATGTGCGCACCGTTGACCGGATTGACCGCGAACGCGCCGGTCGCCACGCCGGTCTTCGGCGCGTCGGCGGCCTCGACCGTGCGGTCGCGCTCGCTGCGCTTGCCGGTCTCGACGCGATACGCGTCGACGGCGGCGCGCTGCTCCGGCACGGTGAGCGAATCGACGAGCGGATGCTCGGGCGCGAGCACGACGTAGGTGCCGCCGAACAACGTGTCGGGCCGCGTCGTGAACACCGTGATCGTCTCGTCGCGGCCGACCACCTTGAACTGGACGTTCGCGCCGACCGAGCGGCCGATCCACGAGCGCTGGGCCACGAGCGTGCCGTTCGGCCAGTCGAGCCCGTCGAGATCCTGGACGAGCCGCTCGGCGTACTTCGTGATCGCGAGCATCCACTGGGTGAGCAGCCGCTTCTCGACCGGATCGCCGGTCTCGATGTACTTGCCGTCGTGGACTTCCTCGTTCGCGAGCACGGTGCCGAGCGCGGGGCAGAAGTTGACGGGGATCTCGGCGCGGTACGCGAGCCCGCGCTCGTACAGCTGCTCGAAGATCCACTGCGTCCACTTGTAGTAGCGCGGGTCGCTGGTCGCGAGCTCGCGCTCCCAGTCGTACGACAGCCCGAGCTTCTGCAGCTGCGACTTGAAGGTGGCAATGTTGCGCGCCGTGATCACGCTCGGGTGCTCGCCGGTGCGCTCGGCGCGGCGCTCGGCCGGCAGGCCGAAGCTGTCCCAGCCCATCACGCGCAGCACGTTGCAGCCCATCATGCGCTTCGCGCGCGCGACCACGTCGGTCGCGGTGTAGCCCTTGGGGTGCCCGACGTGCAGGCCGTCGCCCGACGGGTACGGGAACATGTCGAGCACGTAGTACTTCGGGCGCGTGCGATCGGTCGGCGTGGCGAACGTGCGCTCGCGCTGCCAGTACGCCTGCCACTTCGCGTCGATCGCCTTGTGATCGAACCCGGCCATCAGCGTTTCAGGACGGCGGTGATCCGTTGGGTGACAGCGTCGGGCTCGCCGACGCCGTCGATGCGCTTCAGCACCTTCTTCGCCTCGTAGAACGGCACGATCGGCGCGGTCTCGCTGTGATATTTCGAGAGGCGCGTCGCGCAGGCCTCGGCGGTGTCGTCCTTGCGCTGGACGACCTCGAGCCCGGCCGGCGGCGGGTTGTACTTGATGTGATAGATCGCGCCGGTCCTGGGATCGCTGCGACGGCCGGTCGTGCGCTCGATGATCAGCTCGTCGGGAACTTCGATCAGCACGACGGCGTCGAGCGCCATGTTCGCCTTCGCCAGCGCCGCATCGAGCGCCTCGGCCTGCGGGCGCGTGCGCGGGAAGCCGTCGAGCATGAAGCCGTTCGCGCAATCGGGCTGGCCGAGGCGCTTGAGCACGATCGGGATCGTGATCTCGTCGGGAACGAGCCCTCCGAGCTTCATGTAGCGGTCGAGCTCCTGCCCGAGCGTGCTGCCAGATTTGCCCTCGGCACGAAACATGTCGCCGCTCGAAATGTGGGGGATGCGAAACGTATCGACCAGGCGCGCCGCCTGCGTGCCCTTGCCGGCTCCCGGTGGTCCCACGAGAATCATCCGCATGCGCTGTCGTGTACCATGGTGTCGTGCTGGAGGGGCTCGCGAACGGTATCGCGATCGCGCTGTCGATCTGGGTCGGCATGCACTACCGCGCACCGGAGTGGCTCGCGATCTACGCGGCGGCGGCTGCGGTGACTGCTGCACTCCCGTCCCATCGTCTTGTCGGCGCGGTCGGGCTCGCGGTCGGGCTCGTCGTCGCTGGCGGTGGCGCGTTACTGCTGTGGAACTCGCACGTCGCGCTCGGCGAGATGTTCTCGGCGACCGGCGGTCCGCTCGCCCCCGCACGCGAGGCGCTCGGCGTGGCGCTGACCACGGTCTGGCTCGCGGTCGCGTCGACGATCCGGCTCAAGCAGACCTAAGGGCCCGCGAACCGATAACTCGCTCGTTCTCGCGGCCGATCCATCCGCGCTGACTTCGTTGCGGCTGCGCTTCCGGTGCTTGCGTACGTCGAGTACGCGCCGCGCCGGTTCTCGCCGCGCCTCGCCAGCACGGCGTCTCGACCGCGATCATCGATCGACTTATCGGTTCGCGGGCCCTAACCGTCGGGTCGCACCATCTCGACGTGCGGGATCCCGTCCTCGTCGTAGACGTCGGACGCGCGCTGAAAGCCGAGCTCGGCGTAGAAGCGTTCGAGGTGGGCCTGTGCGCCGAGCCGGATCGGCGCGCCGCCGGCGGCCGCGATCCCGCGCCGCATCAGCTCGCGGCCGAGCCCGGTGCCGCGATACGCCGGCGCCACCACGACGCGGCCGATGCCGAGCTCGGCGTACTTCACGCCCGCGGGGAGGATCCGCAGGTACGCCGCGACACGATCGCCGTCACTCGCCCACACGTGACGCGCGACCCGATCGAGCCCGTCGAGATCGTCGTACGCGCAGCGCTGCTCGACCACGAACACGCGGCTGCGCAGCGCGAGCAGGTCGTAGAGCGTGCCGGCGGCGAGCTCGTCGAAACGCGCCTCGTACCACGTGAGCGCCATCGCCATCACGTTACACTGGCGGCGTGAACCGGGTGTGCGTGTTCCTGTCGTCGTCCGATGGCTTGCCGTCGCACGTCGAGGCGATCTGCGAGCTCGCGGCCGAGCTCGCGCGCCGCCAGTTGACGCTGGTGTACGGCGGCGCACACCGCGGGCTCATGGGCGTGCTCGCCGACGCGATGCTCGCGCGCGGCGGCGCCGCGATCGGCGTGATCCCGCGTGCGCTCGTCGAGCTCGAGGTCGCCCACCGCGGGCTGACCGAGCTGCACGTCGTCGACACGATGCACCAGCGCAAGGCGCTGATGTACACGCTGGCCGACGCGTTCGTCGTCGGCCCGGGCGGGCTCGGCACGCTCGAGGAGGCGTTCGAGACCCTGACCGGCATCCAGCTCGGATATCATCGCAAGCCGATCGTGTTCTTCGACGTCGACGGCTTCTGGTCGCCGATGGAGCGGTTTCTCGATCACGCGGTGACCGCAGCGGTGTTGCGCGCCGACGTCCGCACGCTGTTTCGCACCGAGGCCACGGCGAGCGCCACGCTCGACCGATTGTCCGCGTGGTAGCCTCGGGCTATGGCATCTCGCGCCGTCGGCGCGTTGCTCGGGGTCTCTGCTGCGGCGGTGATCGCGGTCTCGCTGGCGACCCCGGCCTGGTGGGACGGCCACCCGCGCGTCGACGGCCACACGATCTCGGCGAAGACCGTCTCGCTCGGGCTGTGGGGCGGCGCCACCGGCTGCAATACCGGCGGCGACGAGAAGTGCTCGCCGGTCCCGCTGAATGAGATGTTCGCGGTGGCCGCGCTCGGCGAGCTCGGGCTCGCCGGGCTGGCCGCGTTGGTCGCGCTCGCGCTCGGGATCAGCGCGGCGCGCGACGGCAAGCGCAAGAAGGGCGTCGCGAAGCTCGCGATCGCCAGCGCACTCGTGGCCGCGGCCGGCGGCGGCGTGCTGTTCCTGCTCGGGCCCGGCATCATCAGCGAGAAGTCCGTCGGCGTTCCGATCGGGTGGGGCATGATGCTGTTCTGGGGCGGCGTCGCCTCCGCGGCGCTCGGTGCGATCGCGACGATCGTGTCGCGCCCCGAGCCGCTGCGGCTCAAGACCGCGCCGCCGCCGCAGCTGGCGCAGGTGGCGTATCAACCGGCGCCGCTCGACGTCCACGAGTCGCTGCGCGACCAGCTGGTCGCACCGACGATGAGCTCGGCGCTCGCCGACATGCGGATCGATTCCGACGCGCTCGGCAACGCGCCGACGCCGCTGATCACGACCCGGCCGCAGTTGCGCGCGATGTACGACCCCGACGGGGCCGGCGTCGTGCCCGCGCCGATCAAGCCACAGCTGCCGACGCGCCCACCGACGCCGATGCCGCGCGCTCAGATCAACGCGCTCGTCGGGTTGCCCACGCCGCCCGGCGTCGCTGCGGTCGAGCCCAAGACGGTGCAGTCGCTACCGCCGCCGCCGGCGAGCAACCTGCGCGCCGAGTCCGAGCCGATCGATCCGCCGCCCCCGAGCGCGCCGCCTCCGGCGCCGCCACCACCGCCGCCGATGTCGTCGGCCGCGCCGCGCTCGCCGTTCGGTCGCACCACGCCGCCACCGCCGAATCGCGCGAAGCCAGCGACCGCGGCGCCCTGTCCGCGTCCGTCGATCCAGATCCACGCGCGCGGCTCCGCGCCCTCGATCTCGCCCGAGAAGCGCTCGAAGCCGACGATCTCGCACGCGATCCCGCCGCCGCCGGTCGCGGAGCCGCGCGCGCGCCCCGAGACCGAGCAGGACGGTCGACTCGAAGTCGGCATGCGCACGACCGAGCCGATCACGTCGGTCGAGGCCGAGGCCGTGCGGCCCGACACCGCACAGGTCGAGGCTGCGGCGGAGGCGGTCGGCGACAGCACGGATGTCGGCGTGGCGATCGAGCCGCCGAGCATGGCGACGTCGCCGACCGATACCCCCGCGTCGCCGCCGCCGGTCGTGACGCCGCCGCCGATCATCGCGGCGCCTGCACCGCCGGCGCCCGCCCCCGCACCCGCACCACCGCCCGCGCCCGCTCCCGCTCCCGCCGAGCGCGCATCGCCGGTGCCGATCTCGACGGCGCCGACGTCGCTGCCGCCTCCGAAAACCGCGCAGTTCACCACGAGCGGGCCGACGCCGGCGTGCCCGCAGTGCGAGTCGCCGATGGCGTGGGTCGAGGAGCACCTGCGGTTCTACTGCAAGCAGTGCCGGATGTACTTCTGATAGCTTCGCTCGCGCTTGGCGAAGCTGCTGCTGATCCGGCACGGACAGGCGTCGTACGGACAGGCCGACTACGACCGGCTGTCGCCGCGCGGCGAGGAGCAGGCGCGCGCGCTCGGCACGCACCTGCGCGGCACGCGCATCGACGCGCTCTACGTCGGGCCGCTGCGGCGGCAGCTCGAGACCGCGGCGCGCGCGGCCGAAACCGCCGGCGATAGCCTGCCGGCGCCCACGCAGATCGCCGAGCTCGCCGAGTATCCCGCGTTCGAGCTCGTGACGCGTCTGTTGCCGCGGCTCATCGCCGAGGACGCGCGGTTCGCACAGCTCGCGACCGGCGCGTCGCGCGAGCTCGCGAACGAAGCGTTCCAGACGATCATGCGGCGCTGGAGCCACGACGAGTGGCACGTCGACGGGATCGAGCGGGTCGGCGAGTTCGCGGCGCGCGTGCGGCGCGGGCTCGAGCGCATCGTCGGCGAGCTCAATTCCGGCGCGAACGTCGCGGTCGTGACGTCGGCCGGGCCGATCGGCGTCGCGGTCGGGCTCGTGTTCGCTGCGAGCGCGCTCCATATGGTGCGCACGAGCGCCGTCATCCGCAACGCATCGATCACCGAGCTGCTCGTGCGCACGCACGAGTTCGCGTGGCATCCCGAGCAGGTGTCGCTGCTCGGGTTCAACTCGCTCGCGCACCTGCCGGCCGAGCTGCACACGGAGTACTAGCCGATGGACTTCGATCCTCCCGAACACATCCGCCCGCTGCTCGCCCGTGTCGAGCAGTTCGTCGCCGATCACGTCATCCCCGCCGAGCACGCGCTCGCCGATGGCTTCGACGAGGCCGCGCTCGCGCCACTGCGCGCGCGCTGCAAGGAAGCCGGCCTGTGGGGGCCGCAGATCCCGAAGGAGCTGGGCGGGCTCGGGCTCACGCTCGTCGAGCACGCGCTCGTCAGCGAGCGCCTCGGCCGGTCGCCGCTCGGCCACTACGCGTTCGGCGCGCAGGCGCCCGACGCCGGCAACCTCGAGATCCTCCACAAGTACGGCACGCCCGAGCAGAAGGCGCGGTGGCTCGAGCCGCTCGCGCGCGGCGACATCCGCTCGTGCTTCTCGATGACCGAGCCGGAGAATCCCGGCTCGAACCCGACGATGCTGTCGTGCACGGCGCGCCGCGACGGCGACCACTACGTCATCGACGGCCACAAGTGGTTCACGTCGTCCGCCGACGGCGCCGCGTTCGCGATCGTGATGGCGGTGACCAACCCCGAGGCCGCGCCGCACGGCCGCGCCTCGATGATCGTCGTGCCGACCGACACGCCCGGCTTCGAGCGCACGCGCAACATCAAGATCATGGGCGACGCCGGCGCCGGCTGGGCGAGCCACGCCGAGATCTGGTACCGCAGCGCGCGCGTGCCGGCCGGCAACCGGCTCGGCCCCGAGGGCGCCGGCTTCCTGATCGCGCAGGAGCGGCTCGGCCCGGGCCGCATCCACCACTGCATGCGCTGGATCGGCATCTGCGAGCGCGTGTTCGACACGATGTGCGCGCGCATCGCGAGCCGCAAGATCGACGACGAGCGCACGCTCGCGACCAAGCAGATCGCGCAGGCGTGGGTCGCCGAGGCGCGCGCCGAGATCGAAGCGTCGCGCCTGCTCGTGCTGCGCGCGGCGTGGACGATCGAGCATCACGGATTTCAGGCCGCGCGCGATCAGGTCTCGCTCATCAAGTTCTACGTCGCCGACGTCATGCTGCGGGTGATCGATCGCGCGATCCAGCTCCACGGCGCGCTCGGAATCACGAGCGATACCGTGCTCGCTCATTACTACGTGCACGAGCGCGGCGCGCGCATCTACGACGGCCCCGACGAGGTGCACAAGATGGTGCTCGCCAGGCGAATCTTGCAGCGCTACGCACCATGAATATTCCGGCTCGGGTAACGTCCGAGCCTCAAGGAGATCCCATGATCAAGACGAGCTTGGTGTCGGCGGTCACGCTGGTGATGTTGTGTTTATTCGGCGGCATGGCACGCGCGGATCATCCCGCGTACCTGCACGCGCTCGCTGACCTGCGCGCGGCACGCGCGCACTTGCAGCGCCCGTCCGGTGTGGTCGTGAAGTGGGACGAGAATCGCGCGATCCGCGAGATCGACGCGGCGATCCGCGAGATCAAGACCGCCGCGATCGACGACGGCAAGCCGCTCGAGGATCATCCGCCGATCGACGTCGGCATGGACTGGCGCGGCCGCTTGCACCGCTCGCTCGAGCTCGTGCAGGGCTCGTACGACGACGTCAACAAGCGCGAGGACAACGACTTCGCGCGCGGCCTCAAGCATCGCGCGCTCGAGCACATGCAGAACGCGATGCAGGCGATCCGCGACGGCATCTCCGATGCCGAAGCCATTCGCGACGTGCCGCCGAGCGCCGGCCCGGCCGGTCACCCCGCGTACCTGCACGCGCTCAGCGACCTGCGCGCGGCGCGCGCGTGGCTCCAGAAGCCGTCGGGTTACGCGATCAAGTGGGACGAGAACCAGGCGATCCGCGAGGTCGACGGCGCGATCCGCGAGATCAAGGCGGCCGCGATCGACGACGGCAAGCCGCTCGAGGATCATCCGCCGATCGACGTGCCGGAGTACGGCGGCCGCCTGCACAAGGTGATGGAGCTGCTCGATCGCTCGCGCGGTGACATCAACGAGCACGAAGACAATGCGTGGGCGCGCGGCCTCAAGCGGCGCGCGCTCGGCCACATCGACGCCGCGAAGGGCTTCGTGCAGGCCGGCCTCGACATCGCCGACGCGCCGGCCCAGCACCCCGCGTACCTGCACGCGCTCAGCGACCTTCGCCTCGCGCGCGCGCTGCTGCAGCGCCCGACCCGCAACGGCGCGGTCAAGTGGGACGAGAACACCGCGATCCGCGAGATCGACGGCGCGATCCGCGAGATCAAGGGAGCGGCGCTCGACGACGGCAAGCCGCTCGAGGATCACCCGCCGATCGACGCCGGCATCGAGTGGGGCGGCCGCCTGCAGAAGGCGTTCGACCTCGTCAGCGCCGCGCGCGCCGACATCGACAAGCGCGAGGACGACCGGTTCGCGCGCGGCATGAAGCGGCGCGCGATCAAGCGCCTCGACGCGGCGATCCTCGCGATCAAGCTCGGCCAGGACGACGCACACTACTAGTGCATGGCGGGTGACGACCCGAGGCCGGTCCGCGCGGGCGAGGAGCTCGACGCCGCCGCGCTCGCTGCCTATCTCGATCGCGAGCTGGGCGTGCGCGGCGCGGTCGTCGTCGAGCAGTTTCCTGGCGGCCACTCGAACCTGACGTACTCGATCCATCACGGCGAGCACGAGTACGTGCTGCGCCGGCCGCCGTTCGGCTCGAAGGTGAAGACGGCGCACGACATGGGCCGCGAGGTCGCGGTGCTGTCGAAGCTCGCGCCGGTGTTCGACCGCGCGCCGCGCGTGATCGCGTACGAGCCGAGCGGTGACGTGCTCGGTGCGCCGTTCTACTTGATGGAGCGGCGGCGCGGCGTGATCTTGCGCAACGCGCTGCCGGAAGGCGCCGGCCCCGACGTCGCGCGGCGCGCATGCGAGCAGCTCGTCGACACGCTCGTCGATCTGCACGCGGTCGATTTCGCAGCCGCCGGGCTCGCCGACTTCGGCAAGCCGGCGGGCTACGTCGAGCGCCAGGTGCGCGGCTGGGGCGAGCGCTACACCGGCTCGCAGACCGACGACATCCCGGCGATGACCGAAGTCGCCGCGTGGCTCGCCGCGCACCTGCAGCCCGATGGCGCCCCGGCGCTGATCCACAACGACTTCAAGTTCGACAACGTCGTGTTCGACGCGTCGCTGTCGCGCGTGACCGCGGTGCTCGACTGGGAGATGGCCACGCTCGGCGACCCGCTGATGGATCTCGGCGGCACGCTGTCGTACTGGATGCAAGCCGACGATCCCGCGCTGTTCCAGCAGCCGATCTTCGGCGTGACGTCGAAGCCCGGCATGATGACCCGCGCCGAGGTCGCCGCGCGCTACTTCGAGCGGTCCGGGCGGGCCGATCGGATCTCGGGCGACTCGCTCGTGTTCTACTACGCGTTCGGCCTGTTCAAGACCGCGGTGATCCTGCAGCAGATCTACTACCGCTACGCGAAGGGGCTCACGCAGGATCCACGGTTCGCGCCGTTCATCGTCGTCGTGCGCGCGCTCGCCGAACAGGCGCGCGGCTCGATCACGCGCGGCACGGTCTAGCTGCGCGCGAACAGGCGCGGCACGAGCTCGTCGGCCTCGCCGAGGTGGATCTCGTCGAACAGCTCGTGGGCGTCGTCGTGCTCCTCGAGGTTGATCAGCACGCGACGCGCACCGACGTACTCGGCCGAACGCACGAAGCCAGCCGCCGGTGCGACGGTTCCCGACGTACCGACCGCGACGAACAGATCGACGTCGCGCAGCGCGCGCTTCGCACGGTGCTCGGCGTCGGCTGGAATCATCTCGCCGAACAGCACGGCATCGGGCCGCATCACCGTGCCGCAGCAGCTCGGCGGCGCCGCGGCATCGGGCGGCTCGCCGCTGCGCCCGCACCCATCGCAGCGCCAGCGCGCGAGCGTGCCGTGGTACTCGATCACGTCGCGCGAGCCCGCGGCCTGGTGCAGGCCGTCGACGTTCTGGGTGATGATCGTCGCGTTCGGCAACGCGGCGAGCGCGCGGTGTGCCGCGGTCGGCTCGACGCCGCGGATCGCGCTGCGAAACCGCCAGAACATCGCGCACACGTCATCGCGGCGCGTGGCCAGCGCATCGACGTGCGAGAGCACCGCGAGCTCGGGGTCGCTCCACAGGCCGCCGGGCCCGCGATACGTCGCCAGCCCGGCGCTACGCGAGATGCCGGCGCCGGTCAACACGACGATGTGGCGATAGTCGGTGAAGCGCATGCGTGATAGTGTTAACATGACACCATTGATTGGCAAGGGGCCGTTGTAGGATGCCCGCCATGAAGCGGATCCTCGTCATCGTCGCGGCCGTCGCGGTCTCGGTCGTCGCCATCGCCGGTTCGGTCGACAAGAAGCACGTGTGGTCGTGGCAGAACGGCGGCAACTGCAAGGCGTTCGTGAACGGCAACGACGCCTACTGCAAGAACGGCGACTGCAAGGCGATCGTCAACCACAACGACGCGTACTGCGACTCCAAGGACTGCAAGGCGGTCATCAACAAGAACGACGCGTACTGTACGACCGGCGACTGCAAGGCGATCGTCAATGGCAACGATGCCTACTGCAAGAGCGGCGACTGCAAGGCGATCATCAACGGCAACGACGCCTACTGCGACTCGAAGTCGTGCAAGGCGATCGTGAACGGCAACGACGCCTACTGCCCGTGACGTAGCGCGTCGCCGAGGATCGCGAGCGCGCGGTGCATGTCGGTCTCGGACAGGTAAGCGTACGCGATGCGGAAGCCGTTCAAGTGCGGCGCGCCGACGAACGCCGCGCTCGCGCTCGACACCGCGACGCCACGCGTGGCGAGATGCTGCTCGAGCGCGACTCGGTCGACCGCGGCCGGCAGCTCGAGCCACAGCGTCGGTCCGCCGCCCGGACGTGTCCAGCGCACGCCCTCGGGCATGAGCTCCTCGAGCGCGGCGAGGCACGCGGCGTAGCGCGCGTCGAGCGCGCGCTGCAGTGCCTGGAGGTGGGTGTCGTAGTAGCCGCGCTCGAGAAACTCGCCGACGATCGCCTCGGTCAGCCAGGCGTTGCCGAGCACCGACAACCGCTTCATCGCGACCAGCGTCGGCACGAGCGACGGATGCGCGGCGACGAACCCGACGCGTAGCGAGGGCAACAGCTTCTTCGTGAACGAGTTGACGTAGAGGACGTGCTTGCCGCCGAGCATGCGCAGCATCGGACGGTACTCGCCGCCCGACAGCATGTCGCTGCCCCAGTCGTCCTCGACGATCGCGACGCCATGGCGCGTGCACAGCTCGAGCACGCCGCGCAGCTCCGCGCTCGTGTACGAGTAGCCGGTCGGATTGTGGAAGCTCGGGATCAGATATGCGAGCGAAGGCCGCGCGGACAGCGCGCGATCCCAGCCGTCGAGATCGAGCCCGGCGAACGGATCGAGCTGCAGCCCGACCAGCTCGTGGCCGAGGCTCTCGAACAAGAGCTTCGCGTACGCGTACACCGGCGACTCGACCGCGACGCGGCGCGCCGCGAGCGACCGCGCGATGATGTCGATCGAGTGTTGCGAGCCCGTCGTGATCACGATCTCGTCGGGCTCGACGTCGAGGCCGCGCGCGACGAGCCGGCGCGCGATCGCGGCGCGCAATCCGGGATGGCCTTGCTGGTCGTACTGGCTCGGCATGCCCGCGCGCAGCACCGCGCGCGCGCACTCGGCGAGCCGGTCGGCCGGCAGCAGGTCCGGATCGATGAACACGGTCGATAGCTGGATCGCGCCGCGCGGCAGATCGGGGCGGGCCAGCGGCGGCGCCACGATGCTCGGCAGCGGCGGCTCGGCGACGGGCGCCGCGGCCGCGACCGCCGCCGACCGCTCGAGCACGAACACACCCTCGCGCTCGCGCGCCTCGACGAGGCCGCGCGCGACAAGCTCGTCGTACGCGGCTTGCGCGGTGTTCTTCGCCAGCCCGAGCTGCTTCTCGAGCGCGCGCACCGGCGGCAATCGTCCGCCGGGCGGCAGCGCCCCGCGCTCGATCTCGCGCTGCACGCTCGCGACGATATCGGCGGCCACCACCCGGCGGCCGGCCGCGACGACGTGCAAACCCAGATACGGAGCGCGTGCCATGGCGCGGTCATAACGCCGCCGCCCGCGCGCGAGAAGGGACAGAGCCCGCGATGCGGGTGCGACAGCTACGTCACGCGCGGCAACGAGTCGCCCGCCGGAACGCCGTGGTGACGCTCACGCCGCGGGATCGAGCTGCATCTTCGTGATGCCGGGCTCGATCTCGAGGACCGCTACCAGGTCCTGCTCGCCTGCGCTGCGAGCGAGCCGCACCGACAGCGTGAGGTGCCGCATCGAGCCGGTCGTGTCCTTGCTCCAGCCTTCGAGCGTCGCCGGGATGTCGTGCTGCGCGAGCTTCGCGATCAGCGCGTCGGCACCGATCGCGGAATCGGCGAGCGTGAGCGCGAGCCGGCGCCGCACGCGATCGTCCTTGTCCTCGAACCGCCGCAGGATCGTCAGCGTCACGATGCCGAGCAGCGTCGCGACGACACTCTCGACGTACATCCCGGCACCGCTGCATAGCCCGATCGCCGCGACGAGCCACAGGCCCGCCGCGGTCGTCAGCCCCTGGACCGTGATGCCGTTGCGCAGGATCGCGCCGCCGGCGAGAAAGCCGATTCCCGACACGACCGACGCCGCGATGCGCGACGCGTCGACCTCCACGAGATCGCCCGCGCGGTAGCTCTGGAAGTAAACGAGGTGCGTCGACACGACCATGAACGTCGCCGATGCGAGCGCGACCACGGCATGCGTGCGCAGGCCGGCCGGCCGGCCGTGAATGTCGCGCTCGTAGCCGATGATGCCGCCGAGGATCGTTCCGACAACGATGCGAACCACGAGCTCCCCGTCGAGACTCATCCTTCGCAGAATGGTCCCATCGCGCGCGATGTCAAGACGTTTATCGCAGCGCGACTTGCCACGCGCCGTGCTCGACGTCCTCGCGGATCTCGACGCGCGGCTCGTCGTCGCGGAACAGCAGCACCGGCTTGCCGTCGTCCTCGATCTGCTTGGGGTCGCCCCACTTGTGCTTGAACAGATCGAGCAGCGTGTCGCGCGCCTCGGGGTGCGGCTTCCACGGGATCGCGAACGTCACCTCGTGCACGTGGCCGCCGGCGAGCACGAGCGTGACGTGCGTGGCCACGCGCTCCCATTCGGTCGGCGGCAGGGTCAGCACCGTGTCCTTGCCCTGCGGTGTGATCGCGCCCGGGTAGGCCTTCTTGACGTCGTCGAGCGTGCGGCCGAGCAGCGGCTCGGGCAGCGCGTCGATCTTGTCGGGCTGGTCGCCGAACAGCTGCGCCGCCGGCAGGTAGTTGTCGAAGCCGAGATCGTGGCTATAGCCGAGCGCGTCGCGGAGGGTCGCGCGCCAGCCGGTCTCGGGATCGGGCCACACGAGCACGGCCTTGCCGACCGGCTCGGTCGCAGGCTGGCCCGGCCCCCACGCCTCGGCGATCAGCGCCTCGGCGTGGCGCGGCAGGTTCAAGTAGATCGCGCGCACCGTGCCGGACTTGTCGTCGGTCGCGACGAACTCGCGTACGCCGTCGACATCGGTCGGGATGCCGTTGCGCACCGCGACCGGGCCGGGCGCGAGCTCCTTCGCGTCGCCGATCTTCATGCCGATCTTGAGCTTGCCGAGATCGCCCGGCGGCACGACGTGCGCGCCGAAAAACTCGGCGGTCAGCACGTGATAGGGCTCGAACTCGACGAGGCAGTTGCGCTCGAGGCAGTCGAGCTTGACCTTCCAGCCGCTCGATTCGCTCGCCCACCTCACCTCGGGCTGACCGAGCGAGTCGTGCACGATCTCGGGCTTGCCCCAGGCGCGCTCGAGTAGCTCGCGCGCGCTGTGGCCCTGCACGATCGCGACGATGCTCGTCACGGTACCGCCGTCGGCGCGAACCTCGAGCGCGACGTCGCTCGCCCCGGAGTCGAGCACGAGCTCGTCGCGAATGCCGGTGTGCTCGGGCTCGTGCAGCGCCGGTACCAGCCGCCGCGCCTCGGCCGTGCTCATTCCGGGGTGCAGCTTGGCCAGCCCGCGCGGCGGCTCGACGGTGGGCCCGAAGAAATCGGTCGTCGCCGCGGGCGCCGAGTTGCAGGCGGCGAGCGCGAGCGCGACGGAGACTGACCTCACCGCGGTCAGTTTATCCCGAAGGTGGCCACCCGACCCACATCTCGGCGCACCTAGGCCTCGCTGGCGACATGTTACGATATTCGCGGTGAAGCTCCAGGCGATTGTCGTCGCTGGTGTACTGGCTTGGGGTGCGGTCGCACGCGCGCAGAGCGCTGCCGAGCTCGAGGCGGACGGTGAAAAAGCGGCGAAGGAGGGCAGCTACGCGGAGGCGATCGACAAGTTCAAGGCGGCCGATCGCCTCGAGGTGCGCGCGAGCCACGCCTGCTTGATCGCGCTCGCGTACACGCGACGCAACCTGTGGCCGCAGGCCGAGATCTTCCGCGATCGCTGCCACACGCTCGCGAAGGAGCGCAACGAGCCGCTCCCCGACTGGATCGACACCGCCGACAAGCAGATCGCGGACGCGATCGCCAAGGCGATCGCCTCGCAGTCGGTCGCCGAGGTCACGATCACGGTCGAGCCTGCCGAGGTCGCCGCGACCGCGCTCGTCACGGTGTCGAGCTTCGCCCCCGACGAGAAGTTTGCGCCGCGCGCGATCCACTTGCCGACCGGCATCCACCAGCTCTTCGTCAGCGCGCCCGGCTACGACATCGCGTCGCAGCTCGTCGACATCAAGGACTCGCGCCCGCAGCAGGTCGCGATCAGACTGCATCGGCCGGGTGAAGGCCCGCCTCCGTTGAAGCCCGAGACGCCGGCCAAGACCGGGCCGAGCAAGCTGCCGTGGGTGATCGCCGGCATCGGCGTCGGCGTCGCGGCGGTCGGCGGCGTGCTCGACGCGACCTGGTACGACAGCGCGTACGACACGCTCGCCAAGACACCGAAGAGCTCGCTCGACTACGCGTCGGCCGAAGATACGTGGTCTCAGCGCCGCAACGTCGTCATCGCCTGCTACGTCGCCGGCGGCCTCGCGGCCGTGACCGGCGTCGTCCTCAAGTACACGGTGTTCAAGCACGCCGAGCACCCGCCCGCGGTCTCGATCACGCCGATCGCCGACGGAGGCGTCCTGTCCTTCGGGTGGAGTCGGTGAGGAGAAGCGAGGACCTACGGTGACCCAGCCGGCCGACTCGAGCCCGCCGGGCGAATACTACTGCCCGACGTGCGAGAAGACGTTCCACGTCGCCGACAAGTGCCCCAACGATGGCACGCGCCTCGTTCGCCTCAAGGCCGCGATCGATCCGTTCCTCGGCCGCGAGCTCGACGGCAAGTACACGATCATCGAGAAGCTCGGACAGGGCGGCATGGGCGCCGTGTATCGCGCGTCGCAGCACTCGATGGGCCGCGAGGTCGCGATCAAGGTCGTCAGCCCGCACCTGGTCTCCGACAGCGACGTCATCAAGCGCTTCCTGCGCGAAGCCAAGCTCGCGAGCAAGCTGGCGCACCCCAACGCCGTCGGCGTGATCGATTTCGGTCAGAGCGACGACGGCGTGTTCTTCCTCGTCATGGAGCTCGTCACCGGGCGCACGCTCGATCACGTCATCAAGACCGAGAAGGTGTTCCGGCCCGAACGGATCGTGCGCATCGCATCGCAGGTGTGCGACGCGCTCGAGGGCGCGCACGCGCTGCAGATCGTCCACCGCGATCTCAAGCCGGCGAATATCATGTTGCTGTCGAGCGGGCGCGATCTCGTCAAGGTGCTCGACTTCGGCCTCGCGAAGTCGGTCGCGCCCGACCAGACGTCGACGACGATGACGAACGCCGGCGCGTTGCTCGGTACGCCGGCGTTCATGCCCCCCGAGCTCGCGCTCGGCCAGCCGTGCGACGGCCGCGCCGATCTGTACTCGCTCGGCTGCATCGTGTACCTGCTCGGCACCGGTCGTCTGCCGTTCGTGTCGGAGTCGGCGCACGAGCTGATCGCGATGCACGCGAGCGACAAGGCGCCGGCCGCGGAAGGTTTGCCGCCGGCGCTCGCGACCGTCGTCGAGCGGCTGCTCGAGAAGGATCCGAAGGCGCGCTACCAGTCCGCCGCCGAGACGCGCGAGGCGCTCGAGGCGGCGCTTGCCGGCCGCATGATCACGCCGATGCCGTTCGAGACCAATCCGAGCCTCGGACCGTTCCCCGCCAGCTCGGGCCAGTTCCGCGACCTCGCGACGCCGCTGCCGATGGCCGCGGTCCCCGAAGACTCGATCGCGCAGACGCTCGCGGTCAGCCCGATCCACGACACCGCGATCTCGCCCTCGTCCAAGCGCCCGCGCTGGGTGATTCCGGCCGCGCTGCTCGGGGCGATCGCGCTCGGCGGCGTCACGTTCTTCGTCGCCAGCGGGTCGGGACACGACGAGCCATCGCAGCCGTCCCCGCCGCCGCCGCAACCGTCGCGGCAGCAGCCGCCGCAACCGTCGCTGCAGCCGCCGCCGCAGCCGTCCCCGCTGCCGCAGCCGCCGCTGCAGCCGGCCGCCGTCCCCGAGCCATCGCCCACTCCGACTCCGACTCCGACTCCGACTCCGGCTCCTCCCGCGACCGCGAAGACCAAGCCCCACCATACCGTTCACACGCCCGCACTGCCGAAGCCGAAGCCCGAGCCCACTCCGGCAGCGACGACCACCAAGCCTCCGCCTCCTTTCTGACAAAGGTGGTACGGTCGCCTCGTGGCGGCCCGCAGTTTCGCGCTCACCCCCGGCAAGCGCGTCCTGTACCTCACGAAGGATCCCGAGCGGATCCGGCAGCAGCTCGCCGGCACGCTGACGCTGCGGATGGCGGACCTGTCGCCCGACGAGCTCCTCGACGACATCAACACCGACGCGATGACGCCGGCGTGGGTGTGCTTCGACCACGACCCGCGCGAGATCGCGAAGAACGCTTACGCCGGGCTGATCGTCCACGGCCAGCGCCTGATCGAGACCAACGCGCTCGCTGCCGGAGGCTTCGAGGTGATCGTCAGCGGCGCACGCAAGGGCGTCGGCAGCTCGCGCGAGCAAGCGGCGCAGGCCGAGGCGTTCTCGGGGATCCGGCTCGCGATCGCGTCGTCGTTCGCGCCGATCCACGCGCGCAACAACATCAACATCGGCCAGCTGATGGGCGATCACGAGCTGCTGCGCCGGCTCGAAGCCGGCGAGACGCTCTCGCTCGAGGTGCTCGTGCGCGGCCAGGACTGGATCACGACCGCGATCATCGAGGCCGGCGGCCTGATGCCGTTCTCGGCGGCGATCGCATCGGGCGCGATCCAGCCTCAGCCGGCGAGCGCGCCGCGCGCGATGACGATCGCCGAGAAGATCCTCGCGTCGAAGCTGTTGCCCGGCCAGGGCGCCGCGGTCGCGCCCGGCCATGCCGTGATCGTGCGCGTCGATGCCGGTTACTCGCACGAGTTCACGACCGCGCAGGTCGACAAGTTCCTCGCCGACGAATACGGCGCCGAGTATCGGCTCGCGAACCCGGCGAGGTTCGCGGTGTTCGAGGATCATCTGATCTACGCGACCGGCGTGCCCGCGATGGCGAAGTACGCCGACAAGATCGAGAAGCTGCGCGAGCTGCAGCGCGCGTTTGCCGAGCGCACCGGCGTGCACAACTACAGCGCCGACCACGGCGTGTCGCCCGGCATCTGCCATCAGGTCGCGCGCGAGCAGCTGATCGATCCGGGCGACTTCGTGCAGGCGACCGATTCGCACACCTGCATGGGCGGCGCGTCGGGCTCGCTCGCGTGGGGCGTCGGCTCGACCGAGTACGCCGCGCTCGTGTACTGGGGATTCACGCCGATCGTGGTGCCGCAGTCGATCCGGTTCGAGCTCGTCGGGCGACTGCCGCCCGGCACGTCGGCGAAGGACGTGATGCTGCACATCCTCGCCGAGTTCGCCCGGCGCGAGGTCACGCTGGATCGCGTCATGGAGTTCGGCGGCGAAGGGCTGTTCGCGCTCGCGCCCGACGAGCGCGCGACGCTCGCGAACATGGCGACGGAGTGCAGCGCGCGCAGCGCGGTGATGGAGGTCGACGACACGATGCTGCGCTGGATCGCCGAGCGCCGCCCGGGCACGACGGTCGAGCAGCTGCGTGCGAAGGTGGTCGCGCCGGATCCCAGCGCGCACTACGACGGCGGCGTGCACCGGATCGATCTCGCGCAGATCCGCCCGATGGTCGCGACGCCGGGCGATCCCGACCGCGGCATCCCGAGCGATCCGAAGAACGGCGCGCGCGTGCACGAGATCGGGCACGTGAAGATCGATATCGCGTACGGCGGCTCGTGCACGGCCGGCAAGCGCGACGACGTCGACATGTACGCGCGCGTGATGCAGCAAGCCGAAGCGGCCGGCCGGCGGGTCGCCGACGGCGTGAAGTTCTTCATCCAGTTCGGCTCGCAGGAAGTCGAGCGCTACGCGCGCGAGCGCGGCTATACCGAGCTGTTCGCGCGCACCGGCGTCGAGGTGATCAAGCCGGGCTGCGGCGCGTGCATCGGCTGTGGTCCCGGCGTGAGCGAGCGCGGTGACCAGGTGACCGTGTCGGCGATCAACCGCAACTACAAGGGGCGCTCGGGCCCGGGCAAGCTGTACCTGGCTTCGCCGCTCACGGTCGCGGCCTCGGCGGTGATGGGCGAGATCGTCGAGTACGAAGACGGGATGTTCGCGGGCAAGAAGTAGTTGCGGTAGCGTCGGGCGGCGATGGCGAAGAAGGCTTCGGGCTTCAGGCTTCAGGCTCCAGGCCAGAAGAAGCGGAAGCCGTCGCGGAAGCCGTCGCCGAAACCGTCGCCGAAGCCGAAGCCGAAGCCGAAGCCGTCGCCGAAGCCGAAGCCGAAGCCGTCGCCGAAGCCGAAGCCGTCGCGGAAGCCGTCGCCGACGCCGAAGCCGAAGCCGTCTTCTCGCCTGAAGCCCGAAGCCCGAAGCCTGAAGCCTTCTCCCGGCCCGGCGCCTTCGCCCGCCCAGGCGCCTCGCCGCCGGGCGACCACGGCCCGCGACTGGGCGATCCGCAGCTCGCCCGTGGTCGAGATCCTCGACGATCCGCATCCGATCGGCGCGCTGCGGCGCTTTCTCGAGGGCGTGCGCGGCGCTGCCACGCCACAGCAGGCACAGATCGCGCTCGGCGCGGCGCAGCTGCTGCTCCTGCCGATCGCCCGCGAGCACCGCGGCGGCCACGACGTGCGCGAGATCGTCGACCTCGTGCTCGAACGCTGGGGCGATTTCGGCGAGCGGCGCACCGGCTATCATGCACAGGAGTTCCTGCGCAACGCGCTCGTCGCGGTCGGGGTCGACCGCACGCGCATCGCGCGGCTCGAGGAACGCGTACCGGCCGAGGCGAGCGCCGAGCTCTTGTTCGACCTCGCGTGCGCGCACGCCGTCGCGCGCGACAAGGTCGCGATGCTGATCGCGGTCGAGCGCGCGCTCGAGGCCGGTGCGACATCGGCGCAGTTCCGCCGCGATCCCGACTTCGCACCGTACCAGAGCGATCCGGACCTGTCGGCGATCCTCGCGCGCGCCGACGTCCCGCCGATTCCGGTCGACGTCGAGCCGCACCTGCCGACCGTGCGGCGCGCGCTCGACCACGCGGTCGCGACCTTGCGCGAGCTCGGCATGCGCGTCGAGCTGCGCCCGCCGGTTCGCCTCGACGCGATCCTCGATGCCGAACGCGCGCGCAAGATCTCGCTGCCGAACGATTATCGCGCGCTGCTCGCGATCACGAACGGCATGCAGCTGTGGGACTGCGAGTTCTTTGCGGCAGGCGACTACCGCGAGGCGACGCGGCTCGCACTGCGCGCGCAGGCGTATGTTCACACGAGCGGAAACGCCGCGCTCGAAGAGTGCGTGCCGCTCGCGAGCTGGGGCCGCGCCACCGAATGGCTGTTCTACGACCCGCGCGGCCGCATCCGTGGCGACGAGCCCGGCTACCTCCTGCTCGAGACCGGCGGCCAGACGCCGGTCGCCGACCTCGCCGCGGCGCTCGCGCGCATCGAGGAGCTCGCACGGGACATGCTCGGGACGAACTAGGGACGAAGCGGAACGGCGAGGGCAACAAGGAGCAAGGAACGAGGAGCTCAGAACTTCTTCGGTTCCTTGCTCCTTGTTCCTTGTTCCTTGTTCCCTTCGCCATTCTCGGTACGGAGCTTGCTGCGCACGTGGTCATGGAGCTCCTCTCGGTCATGGACCTTCCGGTCCTCCCGCTGCGTACGATGGTGTTGTTCCCGCACGCAGCGCTGCCGATGAGCTTGAGCCGGCCGTCGGCGAGCCGTGCGGTCGAGGCGGCGGGCCAGGACGGGCTCATCGCGGTGATCACCCAGGCCCACGCCGAGGTCGAGATTCCGAGCGCAGGAGACCTGTACGCCGTTGGCACCGGCGCGGTGGTGCGCCAGTTGACGCAGCCCGGCAGCGCGAACCTGATGGTCATCCTCGAAGGGCTCGAACGGATCGCGGTGCTCGAGATCCTGCAGACGCGCCCGTACTTGCGCGCGCGCGTGCGGCGCCTCGACAGCGAACGCTCGGCGATCGATCCGATGTATGTCGCGACGCGTTCGAACCTGCTCGACTCGTTTGCCGAGATGGTGTCGCTGTCGCAGGTGCTTCCCGACGAGCTCGGCATCGTCGCGCGCACGATCTCCGACGACGGCGCGCTGACCGACATGATCGGCTCGGCGCTCGTCGAGACCACCCCGCAGACGCGGCAGGATCTGCTCGCCACGCTCGACGTGCGGCGCCGCATGGACAAGCTGACCGAGGTCGTCGCGCGCGAGCTCGAGAGCCTGCGGCTGCGCGAGAAGCTGCGCACCGACGTCCAGGAGAAGATCGCGGGCAATCAGCGCGAGCTCGTGCTGCGCGAGCAGCTCAAGGCGATCCGCAAGGAGCTGGGCGAAGAGCGCGGCGAGGAGGCGCGCGTCGCCGAGCTGCGCGACAAGCTCGAACGCGCCGACATGCCGCCCGAGGCGCGCACCGAGGCGCTGCGCGAGGCCGATCGCATCGCCGACATGCCGGCCGGCTCGCCCGAGTACTCGATGGTGCGCACCTACCTCGAGTGGCTCGCCGAGCTGCCGTGGAATCACACGACCGCGGTGCCGGTCGATCTCGCGCGCGCGAAGGAGATCCTCGACGAGGATCACTACGACCTCGAGGCCGTGAAGGAGCGCATCCTCGAGTTTCTCGCCGTCCAGAAGCTGCGGCCGGCGCAGAAAGGGCCGCTCGTCTGCCTGGTCGGCCCGCCCGGCGTCGGCAAGACGTCGATCGGCAAGTCGATCGCACGCGCGACCGGCCGCCAGTTCGTGCGGATCTCGCTCGGCGGTACGAACGACGAGGCCGAGATCCGCGGCCACCGCCGCACGTACATCGGTGCGCTGCCCGGCCAGATCATCCGCGGGCTGCGTCGCGCGGGCAGCTGCGATCCCGTGTTCATGCTCGACGAGCTCGACAAGCTCGGCCGCGATTTTCGCGGCGATCCCGCGGCGGCGCTGCTCGAGGTGCTCGATCCCGAGCAGAACAGCGCGTTTCGCGATCACTACCTCGACGTGCCGTTCGATCTGTCGCGCGTGCTGTTCATCGCGACCGCGAACGTGCTCGATACCGTGCCCGAGCCGCTGCGCGATCGCATGGAAGTGATCGAGCTGCCCGGCTACATCGACGAGGACAAGCTGCAGATCGCGCAGCGCTACCTGATCCCGAAACAGATCGAGCTCGCCGGGCTCGACGGCGCGAACGGGGGCGACTCCGCGATCCAGTTCCTCGACCCGGCCGTGCTCGAGCTGATCCGCGGCTACACGCACGAATCGGGCGTGCGCAAGCTCGAGCAGCTCGTCGCGTCGGTGTGCCGCAAGCGCGCGCGCCAGATCGCGGAGGGTGCGAGCGGCGCGCTCGTCGTCCACCGCGGCGTCGTTGCCGGCATGCTCGGCCAGCCGCGGTTCCGCATGGAGTCGCAGCTCGCCGAGCGCACCGCGCGGCCCGGCGTCGCGACCGCGCTGGCATGGACGCCGCAGGGCGGCGAGATCCTGTTCGTCGAATCGACGACGCTTCCGCAGGGCAAGGGCGACGTCACGCTCACCGGTCAGCTCGGCGAGGTGATGCAGGAGTCGGCGCGCACCGCGGTCAGCTGGGTGCGCGCGCACGCCGGCCGCTACGGCATCGCCGAGGACGTGTTTCGCACGCGCGACTTGCACCTCCACGTGCCGGCCGGCGCCGTGCCGAAAGACGGACCGTCCGCGGGCGCGGTGATGGTGACGGCGCTGGTGTCGCTGCTGACCGATCGCCCGGTGCGGCCGTACCTCGCGCTGACCGGCGAGATCACGCTGTCGGGCGTGCTGCTGCCGGTCGGCGGTATCAAGGAGAAGGTGCTCGCGGCTCGGCGCAGCGGCGTGCGCGAGCTGATCTTGCCGAGCGAAAACGAGCCGAACCTGCGCGAGGAGGTGCCGGAGCACCTGCGCGGCGACATCACGATCCGGCTCGCTTCCACGATCGAACAAGTGGTCGATCTCGCGCTCGCGATCGACGGAAAGGTTCTCATGGCTGACCAGAAGATCCAGGAAATCATGACCACACAGGTGCGCTGCGTCGGCGCGAAGACGACGATCCGCGAGGTGGCGCGGCTGATGCGCGACCATCAGATCGGCGACGTGCTCGTCACCGACGACGAAGGCCACCTGTGCGGCATCGTGACCGACCGCGACCTCGTCGTGCGCGCGGTCGCCGAGCTCAAGGACCTCGACGCGATGACGGTCGGCGACATCGAGAGCGAGAAGCTCGTCACGCTCGCGCCCGACTCGCCCGTCGACGACGCCGTGCGCCTGATGCGCGAGCACGCGATCCGCCGCATCCCGATCGTCGATCACGATTGCCCGGTCGGCATCGTCACGATCGGCGACCTCGCGCAGGCCCGCGACCCGAGCTCCGCGCTCGGTCAGATCAGCCGCGCGGCGGCGAACAATTGAGCGAACCTTCGTCGGCCGACGTATCGCGACGGCCTTCATGTTCTCCTCATACTCTGTTCGAATTCGCGCGACGCGCTGTTCGATCCTCGCCGTCTGACGTCGAACGAATCGGCCTCGCGCGACGTGGCCCGCGCGAACGCTGGCACGTCGCGTGAAGAGTCGGGGCGCATGAGGATGGCACCCCTGGTCTTGCTCGTCGGCTGTGCCTACGTCTCGACGCGCGAGCTCGCGCATCCCGACGACGCGCGGCTGCGCGCGCCCGGTCATCGCGATGGCTTCTTGGTGGCGACGACCGAGCGCTGGCACGAGCGCGTCGATCCGAACACGAACATCCGGCTCGGCAACGCCTCCGGCGAGTGGACGGACCGCATGCGCGCCGGCGATCTCTTCGTCGACGACGCCGGGGTCTGGGCCGATGGCACCGCGCCGCTCGGCCAGGTCGCCGCGGAGATTCACATCGCCGCCGCGAGCGACGACGTGACCCGGCTGCTCGCCGAGACCCGACCGGCTGGCGGCGCGCTCGACCGCGAAGCTGGCGTCGTGACCCTGACCGCACCGCGCGGCGAGCTCGACGGCTGGCTCGCGAGCTTCATCGATCGCGCGGACATCCCGGCCGATCCGACCGCGCCGCCGCCCGAGCTCGGCACGTGGCGCGTGACCACGGCGTCGCGCGGTGAGCTACCGCCGCTCGGCGGGGTCGAGCTCGTCGATGCGATTCGCCAGGGCGTCCCGACGCGGCGCGGCTGGCGCTGGGATCAGGTGCGCTCGATCGAGGTCACGAACCTCTCGGGCGTCAAGACGCTCGGCAACACCGCCGCGTTCGTCGCGGCGTTGCCGATCCTGCTTCCGCTGTCCGAGCTCACCAAGGACCTGTCGTGGGGAAGCGGACCGCCACCCGAGAAGCGTCCACCGTGGACGCCGGAGCTGCCGGACCAGCCGGTCGCCGACGCCCAGCGCATGTTCTCGACCGGCGCGCGCGTGCGCGCGATCATGCGGCCGACGCTCGTGCTCGACGCGGCCGGCTCGCTGCGCGGCGACGAGCTGAGCACCGGAGCGATCGCGCGCCTGCGCTTCGCGGACTTCTACGAGCTCGGCGGCGGCGCGCGGCTGGTCGAGACCCGCAGCGACGCCGGGTGGGCGCGGTCGACCACGGCCGTGTTCCAGCTCGGGGCGCACGTTCCGCTCGACGCCGGGTTTCGCTTCGCGATCCCGCTCCTCGCCGAGGCGAGCACGGGCGGCGCGGTGCGCGATGACATCCGCTTTCCGTGGGGCCTGCGCTACACCGCGCGATCCCAGCGCTGGTTCGCGACGGTCCTGCCGGCCACGCCGCAGTACCTCCGCCTGCACGACACGCCGGCCGGCCGCTGGTCGTTCACGACGGGCACCGAGCTCGGCGTGACGTTCTGATCGCGCTACTTCGTGGGCTTCACGGACGGCGTCGCGGGCGCCGGCGCCGGGTTTTGCGCGGCGTTCTCGAGCGCGCGCTCGGCGGGCGCGAGATCGCCGAGCACCTCGACCGAGGTCAGCGAGCGCGGCAGGTAATCGTCGAGCTTGCCGAGGTACCAGCAGCCGAACAGGCCGAGCAAGGCGATCACGGTGACGTACAAGCGCCACGGCGTGCGCTTGTCGGCGAACGGATCGTCGAGCGAGCGCTTGGCGCCGGCCGGCAGGCGGGCCAGCTCGGTCATCGCGGCGCCGAACGCGACGTTGACGCGGGCGCGGCCGTTGATCGCCCAGCCGTTCGCGTCGAGGATCGGGCCGAGGTTGCGGCGGCGCAGCTTGAGCCACGCGAGCAGCATCGACGGGCCCGAGATCATCATCAGCAGCGCGAGGATGCCGAACGGCAGCCACCTGCCGAGCCCGAACAGGGTCGCGAGCAGCGCGCCGACGAGCGTGCCGATGCCGCCGATCGCGACGCCGATCGCCGCGATCGTGCCGAGATCGATCTTCGTCGGTTTCGCGGGCACCTCCGCCGCGGCCGCCACCGGCACGGGCACGGGAGCCGGCGCAGGTGCCGCCGGTGCCTCGGCATCCGCGATCGCCTTGACGTCCGCGTTGCCGACGTCACTGCCGGCGCTCTCCATCGCGGCGGTCGACTTCGCCTCGGCGGCCTGCGCGCGCTTGGAGACCGTGTCCTCGATCGTCTTGACGAGCTTCTTGTACGGCGACCAGAACGCGGCGCGGATGCTGATCGGATTGGCCACGACCTTGGTCACGATCGCGTCCCAGTCGCGGCCTTCGCGGTCGTAGAAGATGCCGTTGCGGCCGACGAACACGTTGTCGATGTCGCCGTTGGTGAGCGCGGCCGCGATCTGCTTGGTCTCGCCGCCGCGCACGAGGTCGCAGTACACGAGGCACGCGTCGGACGCGCCGGCGAGCGCGCCGTGCTTGGCGGTATCGTGCACGGGCACGCACAGGTGCAGCGCGCGCGCGTCGAGGTAGAGCGTGCCGACCTGGAACACGCCGTCCTGCTTCGAGTAGAAGTCGGAGAAGTTGACGAAGTTGCGCAGGATGCGGCCGAAGTCGCGCTGCACGCGCACGGCCTTGCTGACGGCGCTGATCTGCGCGTACTCGTCGGCGAGCGCGAAGTCGGACGCGATCAGCTCGGTCAGCTGCTTGCGCAGCTCGGGCGCGGCGAGCTTGGCGATCCACGCCACGTCGAGCGCGTCGACCTTGGTCGTCGGCTTCGCCTCGATCCACGCGTCGTACGGCGCGAGCTTGTCGGCGATCGCGGCGAAGTCGGCCGGCACGAGCGCGGCCTTCGCGCCGAGGATCGGCGTCACGGTCGCGGCCACCAGCTGCTGCACGCGCGCCGCCCATGCCGGGTTGATCGCGTCGCCGCCGAGCGGCAGGCGCGCGACCGGATCGATCGGCGCGAGCGGCAGCTGGGCGAGCTCGTCGTCGCCGTCGGACAGCGTGCGCGCGCCGAGCGCGACCAGCGCCGGCTCCTGCCCGGCCAGCGCGGCGAGCCCGCGCGAGTCGAACGCCGCGATCTTGCAGCGCGTGAAGTAGTCCGCGATCTTCGCACGCACCGCGACGAACGCCGCGTGCGCGGCCGCGGTGCCTTCGCCGAGCGGCGCGATCGCGGCGGCTTGCTTCGCGAGCCAGCCCGCGCGCACGTCGACCTCTCGGAAGAACTCGTCG